>Ga0181574_10000443_pt1 | contig 38290 bp, 33 predicted proteins | sample 101ome_24_FD_145600 | JGI IMG/M metagenome (GOLD analysis project Ga0181574, IMG submission 145600) | Coastal salt marsh microbial communities from the Groves Creek Marsh, Skidaway Island, Georgia - 101410AT metaG (spades assembly) | ecosystem: Environmental > Aquatic > Marine > Intertidal zone... | reverse complement strand
ATATTCACCTAATTAGAACACTTTCTTGCACCTGGCACGTCTATTATAAATATCAAAAATACGTATTAAAAAAAACGCATTGGTTCCTCTTTGAAGCAGATAATCAACAAAAACTAATTCCGCAAACTGAGGAGGATATAGAAAAGGTCAAATGGTTTTATAAAGAAGAATTTGAGCGACTAAAGTCAGAAACTTACCCCTCTTTACATGCTATCATTGAAGCTGTTAAAAATCAATAAAGAACATTATTCGTTCTTCACTTGCACCGTAATCTTCACCAGTGCTGTATGTGAAAGGTTTAGTTCTTTGCCATCAATCACGAGTGTTGCGGAACCATCAAATTCGAATTTCTCTTTGAGTTGAATTTCACTTCCAAGTTGAATACTATGCCTATCCAGGTACTGCAGAAAGCTTGGTGAACCATCATCTACGCCAATTACAATTGCTGATGGTCCCCCTTGTAATTCAGACAACTTACAAGTGTTTTTTCTGAGTTGCATTTCTCCTGCTTTGTCAGGAATGGGATCACCATGGGGATCAAACTTTGGAAACTCCAGAAACGACTCTAGCTTATCCGTTAATGCTGTGGACTGAATGTGTTCCAATTGTTCTGCAATATCGTGCACTTTATCCCAACCAAAGTTCAATTTTTCTACCAAGAACACTTCCCAAAGTCGGTGCTTCCGAATAGTAAGAAGTGCTTTTTGACGGCCTTTATCGGTTAATAAACATCCTTGATATTTCTTGTAAGAAACCAGTTCTTTTTCAGACAGCCGCTTAATCATGTCTGTGACGGAGCTCGCTTTGGTATCCATTACCTCGGCTAAGTCGTTTGTAGAAATCGCACCAATGTGACGTTCTTCAAGACTGTAAATTGCCTTTAGATAATTCTCTTCACTTTGCGTGAGTGATTTGGACATAGGACTACTCATTCTCCCAAATATACGTAACGAATATCTCCTTCAAATCCAGCAAGCAGCAGGACAATTTCGCTTTCCTCCTTTTGCTGGTATGCCAATTTTGAAATATCAAACACCAGCTCTTTGGTGATATATTCACGACACCCGTCGCCCTTGGTATCCCGGACCAGAGTAATCGCACGTTTTGGAGGAAGTGATTTCATGATCATTTCATTTCCAACTAACTCAATTACTTGGTCTTCACACCCACCTGAGTATGAAACCGCAATTTTTAGCAGATTCCCTTCAAGGGAAACATTTACGATGTCAGTCGCTGGATTATCTTTTGGTACTTCACCAATTGTTGCCTTCTTCACCATTTGATCTACTTGTAATGGTCTTTCTTCTGTTTCCTTCATGGAACCACATGCAGCAGCAATAACTAAAACCATTGAAATAAATAAGTAACGCATATTTCTATTTTTTCCTTGAACATACAAATTACTGTCCAAAATAAAACGAATAACCGAACCCGATAACGAAATAGGACGTGATTTTATCAAGACCCTCAGGACTATATGCCGAAAAGTCATCTTCACAGACGTGATAAGGTTGGAACTTAAAGGTATGGAATGAATACGTTAGATTCAAGTAAAAAGAACTTTTCTCATCGGCTAACAAACCCAGGTTGATCACAGGTTCGATAAAACCCCCATCAAAAATCTTCAATCCCTCGTTAGCCTCTTTGCATTTATTTGTAACAGAGGCCATCATATTGTACCCTGCTCGAATACCAATATCAATTCCAAATTGACCGTAATACTTCTCAATACCAATTTTACCATACATTCCCCCAAAATGGATTCCACCGCGCAAGTCGATTTTATTTTTAAACTGATTTACAGTGAAATAATTATGTCGAATACCGGCACCAAAGGAAAGCGAATTAGGGAGAGTATATTGATAACCCGCCGTAATATTAAAAAGACCTTGCATTAAATCACGGAAAGCCTCGTTGGATGCATTATTCGCTAAACCGATTTCTGCTTTGAATGAACCAGCTGGCTGAAACTCCTCTGTTTGCGCTGAGGTTCTTCCGGAAAAAAAGATGATTAGCAATATGGCCGTCCAATTTCTCATGGTGGGAAAATAAGCTTTTTTTATAAAACGCTAAACCTTATTCTTTATTTCAAGCAATTTATACGTTTTTTGATTTTCCGTTTTCACTTCATAATAATACCGCCCATTAGGCACTAAAGTTGTATCAAAATTCACAATCGTATTTCCAGGTTTAAATTCACCATCAAATAGTACCCATTCTGCCTGCCCCTCTTTTGCATATAAGCGAAAGGTACCTTTTCCAGATTTTTCCGCAGTAAAATACAATTGAATTACACCCCATGCTGGTTCTTTCTCACTTCGATGGAGCACCACGAAACCAGAGTTATCCATCACGTCTCTCTTCATTCTTCGTAAGAGTAATCGGTACAAAATAATTGCGATAATCACCAACAATGTTCCCCATGCCACATTTAAGATCACTTTCGGCAAATCAATTACCAATAAAAAAAATGCTTCCATTACAATGATATTACCCCTTTTACTTTGCCTGCTTCCTTGTACACATCAATTACGCGCTCCGCGCTCAACATAACTTCTTTCACCGAAATACTTGTGAATTTACCCTTGGTTGAAGGCTGAAAATTAATGTCACTATGTGCGCCAAAAAGACCAACAATTTTAGCTACTGTCTCATCGTCCGAGGGACATATAAATTTAAAAAAATACAGGGCAGGCCAATCTTGTTCCTCCAACTGTTTTCTTAATCCGTCAAATAAATCTTTCTCCATAATGTTCTGCTAACAAAGTTAACCTTTTCACCTCAAAGCGGAGCCGTTCAGGTAAAAAAGAAAAATTCATATGTAATTGATGAAACGTAGTAAGACCTTCAGCACTCTTCCAGTTATTAATTAAAGTGAGTATCTCCATTGGATCTGGCTCTTTTGAAATAACCATCTCCGCGGGAATCTCAGTACTTTGTGGGTTGACCCATTGAGTAATGTAGGCCTTCTCAACGCGCATCCAAGCTTCTATCAACTGGACAATTTCTTCAACATTATGCGTAGAATGGATGCGCTGCTTGATATATGTTCGCCAAACATGTAATTGATGAAAGGCTTCAGAAACCTCAGGAGAGAAATTGACAAGCTCAATGGAAATTGCATCATTCAATGACGGAACATCTACCCCGATTAGCGTAAAGTACGCTTCTTCGAATTTGCGCAAGCGTGCCAGTTTAGCATAAAACACCTTTGGAATAGGTGTAGAAGTTAAAAAGTAACGCTTAATACCAAACATTTCTTGCTCCCAACGGTCGATGAACTCATCACCATCTTCAATTTTCAATAGTACTTTTGCCTCTTGAGGTGTCATGGTGCAAAGTTAAGCGTTGAATTGGTAAAGTCGCATTGGACACTGACAAAGTTCACACACGACAAAAGTAACTTAGGAACTTTATCATAGGTCTACGCAAGAATGTTTAATTTTGAAGTAGTGAAAACACATATGAATCGTCGCGATAATTTTTTAACCATACAGGGACAAACGAATCCGTATCCTTTTCTGATTGATGTAGACTATGCAAAAGGAATTTACATCTATGATAAATCAGGTAAAGCCTACATGGATATGATTTCCGGTGTCGCTGTAAACAATATTGGTCATAACCATCCTCACATAGTTGAAGCGCTCAAGCAACAAATTGACAAGCACCTCCACGTGATGGTATATGGCGAATTCATCCAAGATAGTCAATTGGTGTTTGCACAAAAACTAAGTGCTTTGCTTCCTACTCCACTCGATTGTGTTTACACGGTCAATTCGGGAACCGAAGCAAATGAAGCCGCATTGAAACTTGCTAAACGGATTACGGGACGCAGTGAATTGGTCGCTTGTATCGGGGCGTATCACGGGAGTACACATGGCTCTCTAAGTGTGTCTTCCAATGAATCTAAAAAATCACCCTTTCGACCTTTACTGCCAGGTATCCGATTCATACGACATAACTCTCTGGAGGATCTAGAGTTGATTACCGAACGAACAGCAGGAGTAATTATTGAGCCAGTTCAAGGAGATGCGGGTGTTCGAATTGCCTCGGCTGAATATTTAGAAAAACTTCGTGACCGATGCACTGAAACTGGAGCTCAATTAATTTTCGATGAGATACAGTGCGGAATGGGGCGGACTGGAAAACTTTTTGCATTTGAGCATAGTGGAGTTATCCCAGATATTCTAACACTCGGAAAAGCACTTGGTGGAGGAATGCCAATTGGTGCTTTCGTTAGCAGTAATGAGAAAATGAAACAGCTCTCATTCGATCCAATGCTTGGACATATCACCACGTTTGGTGGACATCCTGTTGTATGTGCGGCAGGTGCTGCTTGTTTAGATGTACTAACTGAAGAGGTAGACTATCTCGAAGTGGAAGCGAAAGGAAAAAAACTAGAGGAGTTGCTTAGGCGACACCGAGCTGTTCAGTCGATCAGACGCATAGGGCTTATGTTTGCTATTGATATGGAAAGTGATGTGATAGTCTCGAAAATCGTAGAACAATGTCTTGAAGATGGTCTGATTACGTTTTGGTTTTTGTCTCACCCTTATAGTTTCCGACTAAGTCCTCCACTTACAATTTCATGGGAAGAAATTCAACAAGCCGGAGAAGTAATATTAAAAGCGATGGACAATTTGCCCTGAGCTATTTATTTTTCATGGGAATTAAAAGATGTATCTTTTCTTTTAGGAACAGGATCATGACCGCATCCGCCCCAAGGTCCGCAACTTGCAAGCCGCTTTACTCCCATCCAACTACCTCTTAGAACACCCCATTCTCTGATTGCTTCAATCATATATTGGGAGCATGTCGGCGTATAACGGCAACTCGCTGGCAAAAGCGGACTTATTAGCCATTGATAAATCTTAACTAAAAAGATAAAAGGGGCTTGCGCTATTTGGCGGAAAATATTCACACCCCAAAGATACGCAAAGTGGTTTAATCAATGTTTAATTCAACTGAGAAATCAAAATAGTACAGATCCTTGTAATCAGTAGGATGAAACGCATAATAAATCGCGGATTTAGATTTAAGAGCAATCGTGATAAACCCCAATCCTGCACCACCTTTGTTAGAAAGAAAACCTTTGCTCAATACATCTAGGTAAAAGGCTTTGACTTCTTCTAAGGATTTTTCATTGATATTATCGAGATGCTTGGTTAAAAAACTTCGATCCTCCTCAGATGCGTAGCTTCCAAAAGATACACGGTAATCTGCACCCCCCCTAAGAACAATTACATGACCAATTTGCTGGTCATCGGCATCACTCCCACCATGAATACGAATATTTTGAAGCCCTTCTATTAGGACCGAAAACATACGCTTGATCATGTTTTTCTTGACGTCATTGGAAATGAGAATATTTTCAACACCTTCTGAAATACTGTTCACTAAATCCTGGGAAAACCGACCGAAATGTGCAATAACTACTGAGGAGTTAGGAACAGCACAGAATGTATCATAAATATCCTGGTAGGTATTTTTTACGACGGTTGATATTTCAGAATTTTCGCTACTCATGTTTTCATTTTGAATTGCTTTGTACGTCAATTGGAGACCAACTCACTCACTCAATAGACATACTTATAATGAACGCTAGAAGGATCATATTGGTTACACCGTTAGTGTACGATAGTTACATTTCCTGCCGCTTCAAAGGTTGTTCCATCCGTTCGCGTTCCTTTCGCTTTATAAACAAAAACACCTGTATTCACCTTCTTACCTTTAAACAAACCATCCCAGCACACTTCCGGATTCTCTGTCTTAAAAACTCGTTCTCCCCATCTATTAAATACCTCAAACGTAATTGAAGATACACATCCTCCTAAAACGCAAAGTTCATCATGGAGATTATCTCCATTCGGCGTAAAAATAGTAGGCACGAAAATTTCACCACATGGATTGGTCACAGCAATCAATACTGTATCTGACACAACACAACCATCGGCATTAGAAACAGTCACCACATAGGTGGTAGTTTGCGTAGGACTGGCAATTAGATTGATACAATCTGTGCAACTCAACCCATCTGAAGGCGACCACGAAATCGCATCGGATGCCGAAGTAGGATTAATCGAAAGCGTCAATCCTACATTATCACCTAAATCTATGATGGCACTGCTCGGAACAACATCGATAATAGGAGGAACCGTTCCTCCTACCGTAATCGGACCATACGAAACATTACATCCGTTTTCATCAGTTACTTCCAAAGTGTAGTCACCTGCGCTTAAGCCAGCGGCATCCTGTGATGGACTCGAAGTACTGTTCCATGTATAGGTAAGTCCATTTCCTGTAACGACTAGTCCTTGAATCACACCATCGTTACCCAGGCAGGATTCATCCAAAACGGTTAAGTTCACATCGTCAATGGTAGGAGGTGGAATTTCAAGAATATCAATTGGTCCATAATCGGCAGAACAACCGTTACCATCAATAACTGTTAAGTTGTACGATCCTGCCGTAATATTCTGTAAGTCCAAGGTTCCTGGAGTTCCGTTCCAAACAAAAACTAACCCAGATCCTGTTGCTGTCAACCCAGTGATAGCACCGTCGTTTGCATTGCAGGTTTCGTCTTGAACAATTAAGTTTGCGTCATCAACAGCAGGACCACCAACAACTGGAATTTCATGTGGACCACTCTGCGCAGTACAACCTATATTATCAGTTACCACCAAGGTATAGCTTCCTGCTTGCTGATTCACGAGATCTTCATCCACCGACGTAACTCCGTTCCATTCAAACGTTAATCCAATTCCTGAAGCCGTAATACCAATGATAGATCCGTCAAATTGATTACAGTTTTCCCCTTGGATAACCAAATTTGTAATATCTATAGTAGGCGGAGCAATCGTTCCGACGGTAATCGGACCTTCTGAAGTTGAACATCCATTATCATCAGTTGCAACTAATGTGTAGGAACCTGCAGTAGCGTTTGTTAAATCGGCAGAAGCAGAAACATTTCCATTCCATTGGTAAGTTACGCTTGAACCTGTAACCACAATACCACTAATTTCGCCGTCGTTTCCAAAGCATGATTCATCTTGAACAGATAACCCTGAAATATCAATCACAGGACCACTAATTGTATTAATCGTAAAAGGTCCAGCGGTCGCCTGACATGAATTATCATCCGTTACCACTAAAGTGTAAGTACCTCCCGTAACTCCATTTAAGTCCTCTCCAGCAGAAGAATTACCATTCCATGCAAAAGTTAAGTTTGATCCAGTCGCCACAATCCCTGTTATCGATCCATCATTACCAAAACATGTTTCATCATCAATTACCACGTTCGAAACATCAATACTTGGACCGGGCGATGCAGTCAATGTGTAAGGCCCCGAAGTAGCGGTACATCCATTTTCATCTATCACGGTCAAATTATATGTTCCTCCTATCGCTCCAGTTAGGTCTTCCGAAGTGGATACAACACCATTCCAGTCAAACGTCAGTGTACCGAAACCACCAGAGGCCGATAATCCAGTAATGGATGCATCGTTTCCTGCGCAGGTCTCATCTTGCTCAACTGCGGTACCCGTAATTGTAATTGCTGGAGAAACGAACACGTTAAAAGGAATCCTGAATGTACCTGGACAAACACCAACCCAATAGGTCGTATTTGCGCCGAGAACCGGAGTTGTATATGTCGTTCCACTGTTTAAGCTACTGCCTCCAAACTGGGAAGTATACCATTCTATGGAAACACCAGCTGGCAGAGATCCCAAAACAGTAACAGAAAGATTCGCGGATCCTCCACCACAAATGGTTTGATCTAGAACCGTTAAATCGTAAGCACTCGTCAATTGGTTTGAAACTCCACTCGCACCACTTGTTGCGCCATTTGCAGGAAAGTTATTAGCGATAGAGCTGGAGGATGTTCCCGCCACACCGCCTGATATATCCAAAACAGCAGCACCTCCAGAGGTAGAAATAAGTCCACCAGCACCTCCTCCACCCGGACCATCCATAGTATTTGCAGCAAAGTTACTCAATTGTAAGATTTGATTACCACCGTCTCCTCCTCGCGCATTCAACGAAACAGAACTTGGGAGTGGATTGCTATTTTGTATAACGATTGAACCTCCTCCTCCTCCTCCTCCGGCACCATCATCACCAGATTTTTGTGTTGTAAATGCAGGAGGAGTAGCACCTTCTGCATTGCCACCGTCTCCTCCGTTGGCATTAATAGATCCAGTTCCGATGATGTCACCATAAACTGTTAACAATACGATTCCGCCACCGCGACCGCCATCTCCTCCGTCACCATCATTTTCATCTCCTGCTCCTCCTCCTCCACCTGCAAAAACTCGGTCTACACTATAAGTAAGCGGATGACCACCGTGACCATGAGCATAGCGTCTGAAGTCTCCTGACCATTGAGTCGTATTTGGTGCTTGAGTCAATGGATTCTGCGCGCTATTTGCGTGCGAATATCCACCGCGACCACCACCAGAACTTGGTTGAGAAACCATTGATGCATTTTCTAAATTCCATGCCGACAAGAATTGATTGGCTCCTCCAGCATCTGGAACACCGTAGGCATGGTAAGTTCCAGTTCCTACATTCGATCCACCACCTCCACCGGCATTATGGTAATTTGCTCCACCTCCACCATTTGCGATGGCACCGCGACAATAGCGCGATTGAAGTAGGTCATACTCGTCATGATAACCGCCTATTCCTTCACCTTTTTCAGCTCCTTCCGCAGCATCATAAGAACCTAAAAAACCACCATCACCTGGTTCTCCAGCATTGGTAGAAATATTGAATGTTTGACCTCCCCTGAAGCCTGTTTCATTCGAATTAATCGCGCCAGTTCCATTCAATGTCAAATTACCATTCACTTCAATTGCTAAAACTCCTCCCGTTTGACCACTCCAAAGTGGACAAGAAATACTAGCATTATTCTGAACAGTAAGGTTGTCGAATCTTGGAACTCGAATTACTTGAACGTGACCAGCTGCGTTATAAGATAAGGTAAGTGCGCAATTGAGGAGAATCGTATTGGACCCTGAAACACCCCGTACCTCAGCATATTCATAATTACCAGCGTTGTTATAATTCGTTACTTGACCAAATTCCTTTTCATCAAATATACCATTTGAAAAAAAGGAGTTTTGCGCTGTATAATTTCCTCCCCAAGAAACCGTTGGAGTTGTATTCACATCAACACTAGCTCCTTGCATTTGAATAATCAAAACAAGGTCTCCTGCAGCCAAATTATTCGTAAACATAGCACCTCCAAGAGCGTTACTATTCACGCTTATAGAAGAAGCTCCAGCATTCGCATTATTCGTCAAATAGGTGTAAGTATTCACCCATTCATTCTGAATAGAAATCGTTAAATCTCCGAGTGATCCTCTTTGAGCAATGGATTGTTGAGCGATGAACAATATAATAAGCGCAACGGTAAGGTTCCGAATCATGAGTTTCTAGTTTGGTTTTACAACGCGTTAAAAGTATAAAAGGTTGGTGGATATTCCAATAATCAAACGCGTAATGTGACAAAAGGTAAAGAAGTATGTAGGCAGTTGTATCCGTTCTTCTTTCATCGGTAGAATTCAATATCTTAAGAAATAGCTCTACATTTGTTCACATGAAACTTCTTCGTTCACCATATCCTTTGATGCTCCTCCATCTTATCTTGGGAGTTTTAACGCTCATAATATTTGACGGGACTGGTGATTCAGGAGATAGTATTTACCACTATTTGTATGCACGATCTGCACCAGATCACCCCGAACTTTATTTCGATCATTGGGCGAAACCGTTATTTGTACTTCTTTACAGTCCAATGGCACAAATTGGATTCATTGGTGTTCAACTCTTAAACTTACTGGTTGTGAATGCAACCCTCTATTTCACCTATCAAACAGCAAAAAAGCTAGATATTCCTTCGCCTTATTTCACCCTTATATTGCTAATTTTCTCACCACTTTATTTTGTTCTAACCTTTTCAGGATTAACAGAACCGCTATTTGCCTTTTTCTTAATCCTTGCCTTTTTCATGCAGCTGAATAAACGGCATGTTTTGGCAATTGTTCTTATTTCTTTTTTACCGTTCGTTCGTTCTGAAGGACTTTTTTTTATTGGCATTTTTGGACTTTGGGAAGTCCTTCGCGGACGCTATACCTCTCTGTTATTTCTTCTCACTGGCTCGTTCATATACGGTCTAGCCGGCTATTTCGTTCATAACGATTTCTTTTGGACGATTACGAAAATTCCCTATTCAAAACTTAGTAGTACTTACGGGAGCGGTGCGGCGCTGCACTTCATTGAGCAACTCATTTATGTAGTTGGAATCCCATTTTACCTCTTGTTTTGGATTGGATTTTTGTTCCTTACTGTTCATTATTTTTTACGACGGACTTCTTTTAAATTGGTATATTTTCTATTGGGCAGTGTAGTGGCATTTATTCTGGCTCACACCATATTTTGGTATTACGGCATTTTTAATTCGATGGGGCTTAAACGCGTGTTGATTTGTGTAATTCCTTTTATGGCGCTCATCGCAACGTACGGATTGAGTCAAATTCAATTTATATTGCAGCATTTCTCATATCGATTGGCAGGTGCAATAGTTTTTATGTTTGCCCTATACACTATGGTTTTTCCTTTTACAAAAAACCCTGCGGCAATAGATTTTAAGCATGATTTGAATTTACATGTAGAACAAGTCCAAGCGAACAAAATTGCGAACTATATCAACGCACACTATAAAGAACCAAAGATCATTGTTGGTAACACCTACTTTTGTGAAATTCTAAATATAGATTGCTTTGACCCTTCTAAAAAATCGTTCATAACACGAAAAGCTATTGAAACTGCTCAACCCAGGGATTTAATTATTTGGGACAATTGGTTTTCAATTGTGGAACATGGTATTTCTTTAGATGATCTAATGAACCAACCGAAATTCAAACTTGTTTTTGAAACCGACAGCACTGATGACAGAGAACGTTATTCAAAAATGGTATTATTCGAAGTCAATTAGCAGGACTTACTTGATGCGCTCAAAAATGCGCGCTACAGCCGGACAAATTTCAGTGTTTTTCAGCGTCAACTTTAAAATTTGCTTCATTTTTTTTCGATCTGTATGAGGGTATTCCCTGCATGCTAATGGACGATCTTCATAAACGGCACAAGTATTATCGGCCATTAAGAATGTACATGGTGAAGAATTCAAGACATAATCATGTTCTTCATCCAAGTGTAAATACTGTTCAATGAAATGCCCGGTAGACACCTTTAATCTTTTTGACAATCTTTTGATGTCCACATCGCGAAATATAGGGCTCGTTGTTTTGCAGCAGTTAGCGCATTTCAAACAATCAACTTCTTCAAACACCTCTTCGTGTGCATCATGAAACAAGGAATCTAATTCTTTGTCACGCATGCGAGCGAATTGCTCAATCTTCTTTTTATTGACTTTTAATTGCGCCTTTCCGACGATTAAATCTTCTTGATATTCCATGCTTACCCGTTACTCTACAAAAATAAGCATAATGTGTTGGAACTCGTTATCCACGTTTAGAACAAAAATCCTTCTTATATTTAAGGCAATTATTACGTGTATGGATAAGTTTGATGTTGTGATTATTGGAGGAGGTCCCGCAGGTTATGCGGCTTCGATGCGGGCCATTGATTTCGGGAAGAAAGTTTGCCTCATTGAACGCAGTAGAATTGGCGGAGCGGGACTCTACGATGGTGCCTTGACTTCCAAAACATTATGGGAGCTCTCTCAAAAAGTACAAGTCACTAATGAAAATTTGGAAAACTTCGGCCACGCTCCATACAGACCAACATGGAGTGAGATTAAGACAACATTGAGCGAGGCAATCTTTGAACGAAAATTTCAGTATTCCTGCCACATAAAGTTACTACAGAACGAAACTGAAAAATGTCAATTCACCTATGAGCGTGGCGATGCATCATTCATAAACGAACATGAAGTAGAGATTGCAATCGATGGAGCTGTAAAAAAAGTGTTTGGCAAAAACATAATAATTGCTACGGGGAGTTCACCTCGAAAACTACCCAATGTGGACGTCGATGAAAAAATCATCTGCACTAGTGACGGAATTGAACACATTGAAGAGCTTCCTAAAAGCATGGTGATTGTAGGAGCGGGAGTTATTGGCTGTGAGTACGCCACTATCTTTTCGAGTTTTGGCTTAACAAAAGTACACATAATAGATCGTCAGGACCGCATCCTTCCCTTTGAAGATGAAGATGTCTCCTCGATTGTATCAAAAAATTTTGAAAAAAACGGTGTCGTCGTTCATTCTAAAGCTCAACTTGAACGACTCGAGAAAAAAGATGGACGTGTAGAATATGAATTGAGTTATCCTGATGGTAAGCGGGAGGTGATACAAGTCGATATTGCACTTCTTTCTGTAGGAAGAACTCCAAACACGACATCACTGAAACTCGAAAATGCAGGCGTTAGCATGTCCAAACGTGGAATACATATCGGCGATGATGATACTGTAACTAACATCCCTCACATTTATGCGGTAGGAGATGTTTCAGGAAGAATTTCATTAGTGAATATGGGAGAGATTGAAGGACGTCATGCCGTAGAAAAAATGTTTGGATTTGCCAAAGAACGCATCAGCTATGATAACATTTGTACAATAATGTTTCTCCAACCGGAAGTCGCAGGAGTAGGAATGAATGAACAACAGTGCATTGCGCAGAACATCCCTGTAAAAGTTGTAAAAATTGACTATTCAGTTATGGCTCGGGCGATAGCTATGCGAAAAACACAAGGATTCTTTAAAATTATTGTGACCAACGACAAAGACATGCATATATTAGGGATGCGTGCTGTCGGAGAACATGCTTCTTCCGCGATACAAGCAATCGGATTATTGATTAAACTAAAAATGCCCATTGAAGTTTTGTCCGAGTTGATTCACCCACACCCATCCATTGTTGAAGGAATTCAAGAATGTGTCCGTATGCTACTGAAGCGCTCTGTCTTCAAATCGTCGGTGTTTAAAGACAAGTTAGCCTGTTACAGCCTTGTTGACGGTGTAAAAACACCACTAGAGCGCCTATAGCCTGCAAATTTGGTTTGGAACAATTCTTGAAATAATCTCAAAAAATTGCTTATGACCATCACGTTCGATCATGTTATGCCTCATCCTCTTTCATCCATACAGCATGGAAAAGACAGTATATGGGGAAATGCCTTTCGCTTGGAGCAAGGACAGAAAGTCGTGCTAAATGCCTCGAGTGGAAAAGGTAAAACAACGTTCACTCATACACTCGCAGGAATTCGAAATGATTATTCGGGTAATCTTCTTTTTGACAAACAGGCCGTGCGAGATATTAATCCTGAACATTGGGCCATCCATAGAAGGGAAAAAATATCCTTTGTATTTCAGGATTTACAACTTTTTCCAGAACTTACTGTACAAGAAAATTTACTCCTTAAAAATGATTTAACAAACACCTTTACAGAAGCAGAACTCAAAAAATTCCTAGCGATTTTAGGAATTCCTGAAAAGTGGGATGACCCTTGTAAATTACTTTCCATGGGTCAGCAACAACGCGTGGCGATTATCCGTGCATTGGTGCAACCGTTTGAATGGATAATTCTAGATGAGCCTTTTAGTCACTTGGACAAAGCCAACACTGAGCTCTGTTTAGAATTAATCAATGCTCGCTGCAACACCCTTGGAGCAGGGTTTATCTTAACAACCCTTGGCGACTACCACGACTTTACCTACGATAAAGAACTTAATCTCTGATCCTATGCTAAAGAAAATACTATTCAATAATCAGGTAAAGAGTCAGTTAATTATTGCTGCAGTTGGCTCTTTCCTGGGATTCACATTCCTAATTACGTCGATTCATTACCTCATTCGTGTGAATGAATTTGGAGAAGGGGAAGAGATTTTAGGAAGCAATAGCATTATCATCCAAAAAAAGGTGTCCAATTACAACACAATCAATTTGGCTAAAACAGATTTTGGGGAAAATGAAATTGACCATTTAGATCAACAGCCATTCATCGAACATGTTGAGCCTATTTTGAGCAATAGTTTTGGAGTTTCTTTTCAAACGGACAGTGATTTAGTACCCTATTTTCGTACAGACGTATTTGTTCAGAGTGTAAATTCTGATTTTTTAAAATTCGATTCAACCCTGTGGAAATGGTCTGAAGGAGATGAGTTTGTTCCCATAGTTCTTCCTCGCGAATTTTTGGTCATGCTGAACACCTTTGCCAGCGCAAAAGGGCTCCCACAGGTATCCGATGAGCTCGCAAAAAGTATTAGGTTTAAGTTTAAGTTATATAATGATAACAGCTCAGAATATCAAGCCGCACGAATTATTGGATTCACCAGTGAGGTGTCAGCGATTCTTGTCCCTAGTTCATTTATGGAATATGGAAATCTTGGTTTTCCAACAGCTGTTCCAGCTAAGGTTACACAACTCATGATTTCCGTGAAAGAAGGAAATTTCGGTACTTTTGAAAACTTTATGGAAGAACGCTCTTTAGAAAGCAAGGAATCATCCATGATTGTGGGAAAATTGAAAAGTGTAGCTGGAACACTCTTTGGAGTGGTGATGGCCATTAGCATCATTGCTGTCTTTCTAGCGAGTCTTGTACTGATTCAATATGCACAATTAATGATGTCAAAAAATGCTTATGAAATCAAAACCTTATTGCGTATTGGTTATGCACCGAAATCGATCATTCAAGCGATTATCGCATATTTCATTAAGGTATTTGCCTTGATAAGTGTTTTGGCCGCCACATCATTTATCTTGTTAAAATTCATCATCGATGGTATCATGATTAAAGGGGGAATAATGATTAGTTCCTCGTTTACGTTCCTCAGCTTTTCTTCCGTCATTCTGGCATTCGTTATTTACACCGCTGTGAATTATTGGAACGCACAGAAAGAAATACTGCGCGCACGTTAAGGGCGAATTGCAGCGATAATTGAAGGTTGATAAAGCATCCAACCTGTAACACTTCGGCGATCGGTATGAGCAGTAAGCACTTCATGTTCTAACGTATCACTCCGGAAGAGAACGCATCGGTTAAATAACGGTTCAACATTCATGGCCTCAGCATTTTCGGGATAAATGCGTAATTCTCCCCCATCTCCATTCTTCCAGCCTTTATTCAAATAAATAATCATCGAAATCATACGATTATTCCGCTCTGAAAACTGGTCTAAATGACGCTTGTAAAAGGATCCTTTTGGGTAATGGGCAAGATGAAACTCATAGTCCGATAAGGATAAAAAGCATAACCGATTAATCCAGCTTTTAACTTCATCAAATGCTGCAAATAGCTCTGCGAGCTCTAAGTCGCGTTGTTGATCCAGCCAGTAGGTATAATCACCCCGCACTTCATTGATGACAAGTTCATTTCCAGCAGATCCGATAGCTGCTTTTTGGAAGACGTCTTTCTCTTCTTGTTGATGGAAATAATCCATCACTTGGGCCACTAATTCCTCCTTTAAGAAGTTATCAATCACTACATAGTCTTCTTGCGCCATCTGATCAAAGACTCCCGCCCAAAACAATTCATTTCTCTCCAATTGACGCTAAATTAATTAAACAAATGTACAGATTGGAACCATACAAAATTCAATTGAATTAAAATAGAATCAACACAGAATTCACGTCGAAAAATTTGGGTGCTTATTTCCGTTTCCTTTTCGTAACGGTGATGGTTCCATCAGAATAAATGTAATATGTCTTTCGACAGGATAAATCTTTGAAAACGTAATGTTTCCCCGTCGGAAAAAGAACTATCACCTCGTCGAGCTTTTTCGCATCCTTTAACCCATAATAAATGCTGCGGGTGCCTTGTGAAGAATGCCCTCTTCCGCCATCTACCTCATAAATAGAGCGCACACCGGAATTTGAAAAGATTGCTTGACAGCCAAAACAATCGCGATTCACACCGTTTACACCTACCAAGTTAATTTCAATGGAATTACCCACGTCCACATTATTTTGGTACAGTCGAATTTTCTGATCATACCCAACAAACGATGCGAGAGGGAGCTTGAGTGCGGAAGAGACAATATCGATATCTCCATCTCGATCAAAGTCAAGCAGAGCAGCACCTCTGTGCGAAAGCACATCATCCACGCCCGAAAGAGACGAACTGTCTCGAAAAACGCCTTCGGATTGGAGAAACAATACATTGGGATCCTTGACAACTGTCTTCGGTAGCAAAGAAAAAACATGGCCTTTCGCAACGTATAAGTCAAGATCTCCGTCCATTTCATAATCAAAAAATAATCCACTCCAAGAAGTTCCTAAAATATTATCTTTGGCGTAAGTGAGTTTTATCCCATATTCCTCGCTTTTATCACTAAATCCCTGTTCTTGATTCTCCATCAAATAGTTCGATCCAATATTCGTTAAGTAATAATCTAAGCGACCATCACCGTTTACATCACCAGGCCCAATGCCCATCCCATAAATTTTTTGATTGATATTCGTGGCTTCAGACACATCTGTGAATCGCTGCTCCGGATACTCATTTCGAAACAATCTGTTACCTTTTCCGCTCCAAGCACCGAAATCATTCAACACCATTAAATCGACATCTCCATCACTGTCGTAATCCGTAAAAAGCGCTGCAAAACCACAGCCGTAATCATCAAGGCCATATTTGCCGGCGCATTCAGTAAATCCCTTTCCAGAATTATTAAGCAATAATTTATTCGGCAAACAAACTGGATCATATAAGGTAGAGTCAACGTGAGACAAGTCAAACTCCCCTCCCATCGAAAAAATATAGTTAGTCACGTAAAGATCGGCATATCCGTCATTGTTGAAGTCTCCCCAGGTTCCAGCCGTATAAAACCCAGGGGGAAGTAAAGAATCTAGGGACACTACTTCAAATCGTTCTCCTTGAATATTATGCAACAAAACGGGGGATTTATTATCTCCCCGACCATAGGCTTTTCCATGATTGAGCACTACAAAATCAACGTAGCCATCGTTGTCGTAATCAGCGCTAATCGCCGACTGTGCATATAACCTTCGAAGTATGGTGTCCAGCCCAAATTCGGCAGTAACATCTTCAAATACCCCCTTATTATTTTTCCATAATTTCGATTGAAATATTCCGCTACATTGAAATATGTCATCCCATCCGTCATTATTGAAATCAAGGACTAAAACACCACCTCCTGTTACTTGGAAACTATTGCCTTCATAGCGATAATCTATCCCTACTGCATCACTCACTTCGGTAAACAGTTGTCCCCAAAGCACGTGGATTGAGAACAAAAACAGCCCTAGCAAGACTTTCTTCATTCTTCGCGGTTCAATTCGTGCAAAATATGATACCCCAATTTCTCTCCAAAACTGACACTCTCAGTAAGTGTTTTCTGAAAATGAATCCCCCCATAGAAGCGTGAAATGGAAATCTCTTCCACCAACTCCGTAACACTGGAAAAGGCTCTCGGAGTTCCATCAATATCAGTACGATTGGCATTCGTTGAATCCACAAAATGTAAATTATCACCAAAAAAGGTCTGGAATACGGCACCTGCCGCTCCCGAATGAAACGAATGCCCAGATGGGGATTCAGGAAATGAAGGTGTATCTATTCTGCTATTGAATTGAGGGTATATAAACCGTTGAATGTAGGTAATTGGACGAATAAAATTATGCGAATACTTCAGCTCCCAACATGCGATCACCACATCGTTGAGGACTACACCCAATGTGGCATAAAATCGTAGCTGATGTGTAAGGGGCATCCGCTCCTGTTGCGCTAAATGCTGTGCAATACTAAAAAGATGTCCTGAAGGCGTTCCAGAAACACCAGTTCCATCATCCCAATATTCTGCAATTATCTGAAAACCGGGATTCGTTTCTAGACCATTTTGAAAAACGGCATATGCCTCTTTGTAAAGGAGCCCACTAGTGTCCTCATCATAGCTCATTGTCCTGTAGTCTTTCGCCACAGCCTTTACTCCTGAAATAAGTGTCGAATTATTGCGCCAATATGGGAGCAATGCGGGAAGATATCCTGGCGTAGTTTGGACCCAACAGGAGTCGCACGAAGGGATAGTATAACTTTCTGGATAATTCTGGAGGTAAGCGTCATCCCCACTATCTCTTTTCGACCATTCAATAATATGTTGGGCGATTGTTTGCCCATAAAGCTTCGAGCGCTTTCGAACGCGCTTTGAAAATGTTTTGGTACTGGAGTCATCTAGTGAACTATGAAGTAAAGAAAGCTCTTTCAAATAATATGGAGGGGCTCCACGAAACATATACGTGAATAACTGAAAATATACTTCATTGAGCACAACAGGAAGTGCGCAATTTTCTGACGTAAACGAGAACTGAGGACGCACATAATTGGCAAGTTTCCCTTCTAGCGAAATTAAGTCGGGAGAAAAATCAACGGCAGCTTCATGAGCTCCAACCGTAACATATGCATACATTCTAGCAGAAACTGGAGCTGAAAATCCTACTGTATTTTGTATGAGAACAAGTGAATAGTCCATGTACTCATTCACCACATGCTTTGCATGATCTTCCACAGGGTTTGCCCAAGCGAAAAAAACATGAATTAGCCCCAACAAAACGCCTCCGATTTTTGCCATAAAACACATTAAAAACAGACTAGACTGCTTGTTAAACGTATTGTTGTTAAAGTTAATCAATTTTTATAATTCAACTAATTTTTGTCAGCCATAGTTATACGTAAATAGTTTACGTTCTACCTCTTTAGATTTGTATCAACAATAAAAAATAAGACACATGAACACATTATTTGACACCCTAAGAATTAACTACATTATAGTAGAAGACGGACAGCAAGAAGTTACAGTAGATGCCGTTGTTACGCAAAACGCCAGTTCTATTCACACGAAATTATTGATGGACTTAACGGATTTGAACCGATTATTCGCAAAATTAAACACAAAAGGTGTAGATGTGAGTTTAAGCGAAAACTTTTCTTGCTACCAAACAGAGAATGGCAATTTGTACACCTTGGACATGGAGGACTTTGGTTGGGAGAAAATATTGATTGAGGAATTTTACCCGATCCATCATGTACGTCAGATTCGTGCGTAGTTAGATTTTCTCTTTCATAATGTGTACAATCTCACGCACGTGAACAATACGCATGAGAAAAAGTAAGCTCGTTCCTACTAAAGCAAAGAGGATGAATGCCAATATCCCTCTTAATTCTAGGAAAAAATGATTTCCAAGTCCTAGACCAGTTAATGCAATTACAAACACAATCAACCGAGCAATTAAGGAAATATTCCATTTTAATCGAAACAACCGCGCTGCAAGAAGCACCTGTCCGAGTCCTGCCAGAACCTGCGTAATACATGTGGCAATGGCCGCACCTTCTGCTTTATAGGTGGGGATAAGGAGTAGATTCAAAACAACATTAATCCCTATTCCACTCAAAGCAATCCGATTCAGTAAGCGTAGCTGACCACTTGCGGTGAGTAAGGTACCAAACACATACGCCGCACAGATAGGAACAAAACTCATAATGATCCATGGAAAAACGATGGTTGTCTCTGCCACCTGATGACTGTAAATCAATACCAATAGGTCATTTGCAAAGAAACTTGACGCTATTGCCACTATAAGAGAAATACCAATAAGTAATGCCGTTGCTGACTTGACTAGTTTTCCGATCTCCTCTTTAAGCTTTATTAACCGCGCAAACATAGGGAGTAAAATACCCGCTATGAGCAATCCAAAAATATTTACTGCATCCAACAAACGAAAACCTTGTGCATAGATTCCAGCTTGAAATTTTCCGTCGGGCAGCAAACGCTCCAACATGACTGCATCAATCCGTGTGTATAACATCATTAGCAAGATCAACAAAGCAAAAGGCGTGCTTTTCTTTAACATCGCAATGGAATATAATCGTTTTATTTTTATACCCGAAAATCCGATTTTCCATACAGACAATACGAACCCTACCAACACTGTTGTGCCATATGCTGCAGTTTGAGCAAAAACAAACCATTCAATGCGAAAGGCCCTTTCTGTAAGTCCACCATAAAGCAACACCAAACAAATGGCGATCAGCAGAATTCGGTCTAACACTGACAATACAGCATCCACTTTAAAAAGATGAAGTCCTGAGAAATTGCTTCTGAAATATAATATTAGTCCCGCTAAAAATTGATTCAGCACCAACGCACCTAGTATCCCCATCTGAATATCATTATACCCCCAAATCAGAGCAGCACCAAGCGTCACTGCCGCGTAAAGTAATCCCAGGACAATTTTGACTCCGATGATTGAACCTATATAACGTTGGACAATAGCAGGGTGCTCCGCTATATTCTTTGTGTTATAGTTGGTAATCCCAAAGTCGAGCAACATATTGAACAAAAAAGAAAAATTCAATAGAGAGAAATACATTCCATACTCAGCAGCACCGACTTGATTCTGTATTTGTGCATCAATTCCAAATAGGTAAAACGGCTTTACCAATAAATTAAGTAAAACGATTAAGCCAACGCTCGAGTAGAATTTCTTTTGCATATGAAGAAAAGTCTTAAAGGACCCTTGCGAGAATTAGTTTATATTCGCATCGGTGAGTACAATATCTGACACCAATTCCATTCTCCCCATTTCAAAAACTTTATCCATGTCGATGAGCTCAACCCCTGAAGGCGGTTCAAAATTCGAATAGTCCTGTACACGGAAACCGCCTACAGTCCGTGGATTGTAAGCCTCGCGAAAACGAATACCTCCACCATTAGTGAAATATTCGTAGGCAAGGTAGTCCATTGTATTCGTTTCCTTGTTAAACCAATAGATAAAAATATCGTGATGATCTTCACCACCACCTTCTTCGTCAAAGGTCACTTTTATTTTTGCATATTCAATCCCTTTGATCTTTGTTTCTTCAAGTAATTCGACATTCACTGCAGGGTCTGTCAACGACGCTGGCAACAGGGCAAAATAAAACACTGAATTAATTGAATTCTTGAAAGCATTCGCATCTTTTTCTGTGACTTGAACAGTTACCCCATTAACTGTACGCTCAAAATCATCCCCACGCCATGAATCAATGACCATTTCGCCATTTTCATTAAGGCCAGATCGCGAGTAACCATAGGCATTATTAAAAACATCGCGCACATATTGTTTGTCGCGAAACGTAAACGACACCTCTTTTCCTTCCAGGTTATCCACACCATGCGCAGCTTGCACACGCGCTATCAATTCTTGTTCAGGAGTCGCCAATTCTGCGCTCTCTACTTCCTCCGTTGATGAAGAAGTTGAGTGACCGCATGCAGTCATTAAGACGGTAAATAGAATGTATAGATAATTTTTCATAATTTATGATTCTTATACAACGACAATAAGTATTCTGCGGCATCAAAGGAAGATGTTTTCCCCTCAGTAAGTTGAGCTTCTACTTCTTTGAGCTGAGCTTTCACTTCAGGTAAACGATAAAAATCGCTAATCAGTTGTTCACGGATTGTTTCATGTAACCAATATTTATCCTGTGCCATACGGACTTTGCCGAAATACCCGGTGATTTTCACTTGGTTTATATACGATTCAATGGTTTCGAGTACTTTATCAATATTCATCTTTTCCAATGCAGAACATATTAACGCCTTGGGTATCCAGTTGTTCGCGTTAGCAGGAAATAGGTGCATGGCATTTTGATATTCCCGACACGCCAATTTCGCCCGTGTTAAATTATCTCCATCAGCTTTCGTGATGACCAAAGCATCTGCCATCTCCATGATTCCGCGCTTAATACCTTGCAATTCATCACCTGCGCCCGCTAACATGAGCAATAAAAAGAAGTCTACCATGGAATGCACAGCCGTTTCCGACTGTCCTACACCGACTGTTTCAATCAAAATCATGTCAAATCCAGCCGCTTCACATAAAAGGATTGATTCCCGGGTTTTACGCGCTACTCCACCTAGCGAATCTCCAGCTGCTGATGGACGAATAAAAACGTTGGGGTGTTGGGACAAGGCATTCATACGCGTTTTATCCCCAAGGATACTTCCGCCGCTTTTCTCTGAACTCGGATCGATGGCTAGAACCGCCATTTTTCGACCTTGATCCGCAGCAAGTAATCCAAAAGCTTCTATAAAGGTACTCTTTCCTACTCCAGGAACACCAGTAATACCCACGCGAATGGAATTACCAGCGAATGGAAGACAGGACGTAATGAGCTGTTTGGTCACCAATCGATCCTCGGAACGGGAACTTTCAAGCAGTGTTATCGCGCTACTTAGGGCCGAAATTTCGCCTTTTCTAATTCCTGCAAGTAAGGCGTCATGATTGAGGGATGTCTTATGCGACTTCCGCTTATTCAACCATATCTTGAGCTGTTTCTCGTTCATAAAATTCCTCTTACGAAAGTAACGCTTTCTTTTGAGACATTAGAGTTTTGAATGTAGAATTTAGAGTTCAGACTTTAGCACTTCGACTGGCTCACGGTAAAAGTTTTGAATTCTAAGTCCTGAGTTCTAAACCCCAAATTATTAATTCACCGAGCGTTGGAGATCAATCCAAAATTTACCCACTACGAATGCTAACAACACGAGTATTTCGGGTAACATGACTTTCCACAGAAGAGCGGAAAAAAGAATCAGAGCTGCGAGTGCTAAGACTAATGCCCTTCTTCGTGAGGAAAGGAGAACCTGCCAGGCAATCTCGCGAAATCGCTGTGGAACCAAAAAAAATAGCTTATATTGTTGATAATTCCCAAGCACTACCAATGGCAACAAAATAATCCCTTGTGGAATTGGAATGCCCGCTTCTTCATAGGCTAAAAAAGCCATAAATTCTTTTCCAAAGTAAAGTTCGGGATACATCATATGAAGCATGACATGTGACATTCCAAGAATAGCTAATGCAAAACCAGCGGATTGAAATCTCCTTAAATGCGGAATTGACTGTTTTTGAAACTGGGAGATTTTCGATAATTTCAACTGATAGAAAACCTCAGTCACCAACAGATCCATCAAGTAAAATAGTGCAATGAAATAAAGATCCCAATTAAACCAGAAGAATCCTAACAAGGGAATTACCGACTCCCCAACTGCCTGAATAACCAACTGTTTACGCAACATCTAACGCAATTTCTCCTTCGCTAAAAGGGTTGGTTTATAGTCCGGATTTAGTTCTAATACTTTCGAAAATACTCGTGCCGCATCAGGCTTTCTTCCTTGATTCAGATACACTTCACCTAATTGGTGCCAACCTTTTACAAATTCAGGCTGCACAGACGTTGATAAGTCATAATAATACACCGCACTATCCAATTGAGCTTGAAAGTATTGCTTAATAATCCCTTGGTTAAAATACGCGTAATGAAAGTCAGGGTCAACTTGAAGCAGTTGACGGTAATACGCTTGTGCTTCATCAAACTGTCCCATATCTTGATAACTCTTTGCCACTCCGTAGTAGGCATTTATTGATTCAGGATCTAACTCAAGGGCATTCTTGTAATACTCAAGCGCCAAAACATGGTCTTCCATCTCAGATAACAACCACCCAATATTCAAATGTCCCATGAAGAAATCCGGGTCAACCTGCACAGCAGTTTGGTATGACGACAAGGCAAACTTCGTGTTTCCTTGTGTCTTGTACATTGAGCCCTTTAGGACATATGCATCCCGAAATTTATCGTCGATACGCAGTGCATCATTGACATACTTAAATGCAGTTTCAAAATCTCCCGTCAACGAAAATGTATTGGCCAATTCCACCATTACAGCTGGATCATTGGCTTTCACAGACAAAACATATTTATAGTGTTTTTTGGCCCGTTCTATGTCGACTAATTGTGTATTCGGCTTATTCATGAGCGTCCACGCATACAGCATCCGCGCTTCAACATTGGTAGAGTCAATTGCGTAAGCCTTTGCTCCAGCATCTAACGCACAGACAAAATCATACTGTTCTTTACAAATGTATCCTTTCTCTACCCATAGTGCTTGATTATCGGGTTGTTCAGCAAGTAAGCCTTCTAATTCAGATAAACGCAATTCACTTTTTTCCTTTCCAGTTAATGAATCTGCAAAAAAGCTTTCTACATCATTGGTTACCGCTTCTCCGCATGAAGAGAGCAAAAAGAGTATACCGATTAGTCCTTGAATTTTTTTCATTCTTCAAAGATAGGACAATTTGACAATTCGACAATGCAGACAAAGGGCAATATCAACTCATTAACGCCTTTGTTTTCGGGTTTACTGAAATAAAAATATTGATGACTAAGTATGTCAATGGAATAAGCGAAAAGATAATGGCGATAATGGAGAAAAACGAACCGAAGCTACCCATCACATTCTCAAAAATCACGGCTTCTTGATCCGACATACCGTTTATTGAGTTTGCCATTTCTGAGACAATGGACATCGAATAAATGGCAATGAAAATCCCAATTAAATTTACCACTAGAGCACCTATACATCCAGCGATGTACAATTTTCTCCCCCACTCTTTGAACGTAACAAATCCTACAGCACTCACAATGATGAGTAACGCGATAATTGCCGTAAGTCCGGCATTTAATTGTTGCATTCCGCTGATGCGACCGATAAAATCCAATTCATTATTTCCAGCTGCACTTGCCATTCCAGAAACAGAACTCATTACCGAGGTTGTTAACAATGAAATCAAACCGGAGAACAAATAGAATATCGCAATACCAAAACTAATCCAGCCAAAGGTTTTTACAATTCCACGTTGCTTTGATTCTGTTTGGTTCTGCGTTATTCCGGATTGAAAATCGTCGATTAATTCATTTTCCATGGCACTTCGTGTTTTCTTGATTCGTAGTAAATATACTATTTTTGAGTTCGTACGACATAGCCCTCCCGAGAAATCCATGATTAGAAGGAAATAAAGTCCAAAAAGATTTCTATAAAATGACCCACTTAAATCCATTTTTTCTTAGTTTTGACCACCTATTTTGTTGCAGTGCGTTTTGCAGCAAGTAATGTTGAGATTATGAAAACAGTTCAGTTTAGAGAAGCACTAAGAGAAGCGATGTCGGAAGAAATGCGTCGCGACGAAAACGTATTTTTATTAGGAGAAGAAGTTGCCGAATACAACGGAGCATACAAAGTGAGCCAGGGAATGCTGGATGAATTTGGGGCTAAACGTGTAATTGATACTCCGATTGCTGAACTTGGATTTACCGGAATTGCCGTTGGCGCTTCCATGAACGGACTTCGTCCAATCGTAGAGTTCATGACATGGAACTTTGCTATTTTGGCGGCCGATCAAATCATTAACAGTGCTGCTAAAATGTTACAGATGTCCGGAGGTCAATACCACTGTCCAATTGTATTTCGTGGTGGAAACGGTACTGCCGGTCAATTAGCGGCAACGCATTCACAAAGTTTCGAGGCGTTTTATGCGCACGTGCCCGGGTTAAAGGTGATTACACCTTCCAACCCAGCAGATGCGAAAGGACTTTTAAAAGCTGCTATACGGGATGAAGACCCTGTTGTTTTCTTGGAGTCTGAAAAAATGTACGGTGACAAAGGCGAGATTCCAGATGGAGAGTATATCATTCCGATTGGGGTAGCCGATATCAAACGAAAAGGAAAAGACGTCACTATCATCACTTTTGGAAAAATCATCAAAGTAGCTCATGAGGCGGCAGCGGTTTTGGAGAAAGAAGGTATTTCTTGTGAAATCATCGATTTACGTACTATACGTCCGATTGACTATCCTGCGGTAGTTGAATCCATCAAGAAAACAAACCGCTGTGTAGTACTTGAGGAATCATGGCCATTGGCTTCTATCTCATCCGAGATTGCCTACCACGTTCAGCGCTATGCATTTGATTATCTAGATGCCCCAGTAATGCGTGTAACACAAACAGATACACCATTTGCATTCTCACCCACGTTAATTGACGAAGCATTGCCAAACGTTGAGCGCTTGGTAAAAGCAGTTAAGACGACTTTGTATAGAAATTAAAACTCTACCCTACTACGTCCCTAATAAACTCTGCCAACTCTCTTACGTTTCGCTGGCTGAAATCAAACTGAATCCCAGCAGTTTTATAAATCTCTGGTATAGATTTCGTGTATCCTAGTTTCAATGCGTATTTATAACTGTTTACAGCGTTTTTGAAATCTGTTTTGCTATTTTTCCATACGGACAACGCCCCGAGTTGGGCCATTCCATATTCGATGTAATAAAATGGAACTTCAAACAAATGCAATTGACGCTGCCATGAGATGCGCTGAAATTCTTCATATCCCGACCAATCAACCATTCCCGTTCCATAATCTTCAAGAAGGCTCATCCATTTCCCATGACGCTCTTCCATTGTATGCGTTGGATATTCATACACCCAATGCTGGAATTCATCAATTGTCGCAATCCATGGCAAAATCTTTAAGACCGTTTCGAGTTGCTCCTCAATTGCACGCTTCACGTCCTCTTCATTTTCGAAAAAGATATTCCAATGGTCCATTGTAATTAATTCCATACTCATGGAAGCCAATTCGGCTACTTCTGATGGCAAGCTTTTAAAACCTGTCAATTTCAAATCTCGACTTAAGAATGAATGTACCGCATGACCCCCTTCGTGTAACATCGTCACCATATCACGATGGGTTCCCACGGCATTCATAAAAATAAACGGAACACCGATTTCGTATAGCGGATAATTATATCCACCCGGTGATTTGCCCTCTTTCGATTCGAGGTCAAGGTGATTAATCTCTTCCATCTTTCGGAGACAATCTCCGAAATAAGGATCAACTTTGTCAAACACCTGAATCGACTTCTGCAACAAATCTTCCCCTGTGGTAAATGGTTTAAGCGGTGCTCTCCCTAAAGGGTCGACCTCTGTATCCCAAGGATTCAATTTATCCTTCCCTAGTTGCTTCGCTTGTTTGGCGTAGAACTCCTTTACAATCGGGACAATTTCTTCCTTAATCGCTCTGTGAAAATCAAAACAATCCTCTTTGGTGTAGTCAAAGCGACCGAGTTCTTCGAATTTGTAATCGCGGTAATTCTCAAAACCCGCATTAACCGCTATTTGATGTCGCAAATGAATCAACTCTGTAAATAACTCATCTAGTTTGACTTTATCATCCGCACGACGCGTGTTTATCTTCTCGAAAATCGCTTTCCGGAGTGTCTCATCATTTTCACGCAATAAAGATCCTGCTTTCTGCATTGTTAGTTGATACCCGTCATGCTCAATAGATTGTGCACCAGCGATGGCACCAAACTCTTGACTCTTCTCGCCTATTTTGGCATGTAACGTAATATTTTCCACTCGAAACAATTTCAAGGCAGTGTTCACCCCACGAAAATAGATAGCGTACGACGAATCCGTCAATTCATGCACAAAGGGCGAAGCCATCATCTTACGATTCAATTGATCGTCGTAAGGCGCCAGCTTAGGCTGTATCTCTCGAATAAAAAATGCATACCGTTCCGCTTTTGCTTGATCCCTCGTATCGATGGTCATCTGAATATAGCGCCACGCCAAGTTTTCTTCTAGAATGGCTTCCAATTCGCTCTTATCGCTCAACCATTGCTCAAATTGCGTTAGGGTGTCCAGTGGACGTTCCACTAAATCAGTGATATATTGTTCAACGTCTTCCCATTTTTCAATTTGAAAATCGTCAGACACAAAACTACGGGGGGTGATGTTTAGCTTCATACCGCTAAAATAATTAATCAATTGGACAATATTGTTAATTAGTCAATCAAGACAGTTGATCAATTCTACATTGGATTGCTACCCCCGATACAATTTTTCATTCACTCCTATCGTCGTTTTCAAAAATCACTTGGGCTGCGGGTTCGTTTTTTAATTGTAGAAAGAGTATCAATAAAATGGCTGAGTCCCGCTGACCAAGTGCGTAACCGAGGAGCGTGTACCTGGGGTAGCGAGGTTCTACGCTCTGCGCCCGGAACTCACCTTACTTCAACTCCATCGCCTTCAAGGTATTCATCATCAGTGATACAATGGTCATCGGCCCTACTCCGCCAGGCACAGGTGTGATATAGGAACATTTAGGAGCTACATTTTCGAAATCAACATCGCCGTATAGCTTGTATCCTGATTTTCGGGTAGCATCTGCTACGCGTGTAATACCCACATCCATTACAACCGTCCCTTCTTTGACCATATCTGCCGTCAAAAATCCGGGCTTCCCGATGGCAGTAATAATGATGTCTGCTTGAAGGGTTATTTCTTTTAAGTTTTTAGTACGGCTATGGGTCAATGTTACGGTGCAATTTCCAGGAGAGGTGTTCCTACCCATCATGATACTCATTGGGGAACCAACAATATGACTTCGGCCAATCACCACACAATGCTTACCAGAAGTTTCAATGTTGTAGCGGTTAAATAACTCTAACATTCCTGCTGGAGTTGCCGGTAAAAAACCGGGTAAATCCAACACCATGTTCCCTAAGTTCACTGGATGAAAGCCATCCACGTCTTTCTTGGGGTCAATCGCCAAGGTGACTTTTTTCTCATCCATATGTTTCGGAAGTGGCAACTGTACGATAAAACCATCGATTTGGGGATTATTGTTCAATTCTTCCACCTTCTGCAACAACGCTTCTTCGGATAATTCTTCCGGCAATTGGATCAACGTGCTATCAAAACCAATTTCCTGACATGCACGCACTTTGGCTCCAACATAGGTAAGCGATCCTCCATCATTTCCAACAATTACAGCGGCAAGGTGCGGAATTTTCTGCCCGTTTTCACGGCGCTTTTGCACTGCTTTCATTAACTCTTGTCGAATAGCTTCAGATGTTGCCTTACCGTCCAATAATTGCATAGCGAAGAATTTTGTGCAAAAATAGGGAATTCAATGTTTTGAGTCACTACGACTTTTGAAAACTTGTGCGAGATGTTAACAACTCATTGGAGTTGGAAAATTGAAAATAAGAAAAGTGAGAAGGTTAGAAAGTCGAAGTTAGCATGTTAAATAATCTTTAATATTTTCGAAATGTAAGAATTACATCTATATTCGCTTCAAATTAAAAATAAAAAATTATGAAATCGTTAAAATTATTTTCATTTGCATTGTTATCTTTTGCATTTGTTTTGGGTTCATGTGGTAAGTACGAAGAAGGTCCTGCAATCTCTTTACTTCCGAAGAAAACACGTTTAGCGGGTGTTTGGAAAGTAGAAAAATATGTAGATGCAAATGGTACAGAAAGTACCCCTGCTTCTGGAGACGAGTCTACTTGGGAATTTGTTAAAGACGGTAATTTCATCGCAATTGCTGCTGGTGGAGGATTTTCTCAAACTACTGAGGGAACTTGGGAGTTCAGTGATGACAAAGAGTCTATTTTGATTACTTTTTCAGTTGGAGGTTTTCCTGTTACAGACTCAACTAAAATCTTACGCTTGAAAAACAAAGAATTGTGGTTAACAGATTCTGAAGGTAACGAAACACACTTGATTCCTGCATAATCAATATCGTTCATAAAAAAAAGCGCAGCCCTGATGACTGCGCTTTTTTTTTATGTCGAAAGGTTTCGAATGAATCGATCTCATGATGCACATCTAAAACCTACTCCCCACTCGATCTCGGTAATAAAATGACAATCCAAAACGGTAAAATAGCTGGTCAAATTTCTGCCCAGTAGAATTGAGTAGAATACCTTTATTCCGCCATTTCGCATGGGTAAAATCAAACCCGTACCCTACTTCACTGAATATGGAAACTGATTTGAACTTGAACTGAATACCTGCAATTCCATTGAACGTAAAATACGGATTGCGATAAATCGCACGGTTTTTCTCAAAATCATACGTAAATCCTGAGTTCAATACGCCCCGGTCCTCACGCACCTTTGCAAAACCGATGTCCGTCATCACATTTGAATATAAGGAAATCCAAGAACGATACAGCCAAGTATATCCCAGTGTAACAGGTATATTCCAATTCGTATACCTCCAAGCTACCGAATCATTGTTTACAGTGCGCGGAGACATAAAGGATGCGCCCAGCCCATAACGACCACCTTGTGCAAATACAGTGGTGAAGTTAAACCCATAAAAGAGTTGTTGTGTCTGTAACAGTTCCACACCAAAATCATCATTCACACTCACGTCAAAATAACGCGGTTGTACAAGAAAAGTGGTATGTCCCTCTTCCGCAACTCCACGGTAAGCAGCACTACTTTCTTGTGCTGGCAACATGTGATCGGTTTCAGCATACGGCGTGAAGGTGTTAATTAACACGTAACGCGGAACTTCAACCTCTCCATCAAAGGTAAACCACTCTTTTTCTGTATCGTACAAGAATACCGCATCATTATGAATCAACTCTTTTTGTGAATAGGTAGTCGTCGACTTTTCGAAGTGCACTTCCGACTTTAAAAACGTGTAAAAAATAGGGAGAATCAACAGTTTATCTTCGAGTAATTCATGCTTTTGTAACCGTTCTGTAACTGAAATCATATCAAATGCATAACAGTCTTGATCGAAATCTGAAAGCCGCACATGACATCGCCCAAATTGACCTGCAACCTTCGCCATAGAATCGTTTTCAAATATACCTAATATACGCTTTTCTAAATGACGTTCTCGATCAACATGTGATTGAATGACCACATTATCCCGCTTATACCACTCTACTGTCGTCTTTAATTCATCCAATAAAAACCTAAAATCTGCGTAATCATCTCCAAGTGCCCGCTCAAAACGAATAGTATCCTTATAGAAATCGGAAATAAGATTTCGCACAGACAACTCAAATAATCGATTTTGATAGGATTTAAAGCCCGCTTTGATGTCGAAATCCTCCAGGTTTTGAATTCTTCCCGTAAAACCTAATCGATCATTAGTTGGACGCGCAGAAGCCACGACATTAATGTCCTCGTAAAATAGTGCCAAATCCTTTTCACAATTGGACTGTTGAATGATTCGCGCCATTGCACGCAAGGAATAAATTGGGTAACGAGTCAAATCCGCACCTACAATTTTCACCTGGTCTTCGGGTGCTTTGTCTTTGTTAAATTCTCGCAATGGAAACAACAAATCACTCAAATAATTAGGTACATAGTCTGGCGTTCCAGCGTCTAAGATGTCGATCGCTTCTTCGTCTCCTTCCGTGACATATTGATTCGCCAAATACCCTATTCCCTGACCAAATTCCAGCACGAAATAACGAAACCCCTTATCATAGAGGTAAAGAATAAGGTTGAATTTCAACACGTTGTTCGTAACATTAAATTGATGGTTTTCTCCTGTTAAGACGATGCGTTTGTCTTGGACGACGCTATCTAGTATTTCCAGCCCCGAAAACGCCATTGTTGTATCCATTCGAACACGCGTAATGCCCTCAATTTGTGCCGAGACGTTAATGGTAAAAAGGAAAAAGAGAAAAGAGAAAATATACTTCATACTAGTTCTTGTATTATTACGGACGGACATGGTTTTCACCTTTCGCCGTCTCACAAACTTCGAGCAATCGATTTCAAATACTTACTTAACGGATGAATCGAATTTCGTGACATGTAAAAATAAAAAAAATATTCAGCTGGATGGAGTTTGGAATTTTGAGTTTAGATTGCTTTTTGGAATTCGAAGTATACTATTGAAGTTTTATCCAGAGTATTCTTTTAGTTTCAAAAGGAAAGATTATCTTTGCTTTGGATGATTGCTCTCCCGTAACGAGGATCCAAATTGCTTCAATTTGTGGCAACCTTAATTATTTAAATATACAAACTATGAGTTCAACACTTGAAAAAATGTCCTCAGCGCAATTAATGGGGCTGGAAGACAAGCACGGCGCGCACAACTACCATCCATTACCAGTTGTCTTGGCAAAAGGTGAAGGTGTATATGTTTGGGACGTGGAAGGAAAACGATATTTCGATTTTCTTTCTGCTTATTCCGCAGTGAATCAAGGTCATTGTCATCCGAAAATCGTAGGTGCCATGAAAGCACAAGCTGAAACGCTTACGTTAACATCTCGAGCGTTTTACAACGATGCGCTGGGACCTTACGAAAAATACGTTACCGAATACTTCAATTTTGATAAAGTACTTCCGATGAACACGGGAGCAGAAGCCGTTGAAACAGCAATTAAACTCTGTCGAAAATGGGCTTACGAGAAAAAAGGAATTGCTGAAGACCAAGCAAAAATAATCGTTTGTGAAAATAATTTCCATGGAAGAACAACTACCATTGTTTCGTTTTCTAACGATGAAACAGCGCGTAGAAACTTCGGTCCTTTCACTCCTGGATTCATTCGAATTCCTTATAATGACTTGAATGCGTTAGCGGAAGCATTAAAAACAGAAAATGTAGCTGGCTTCCTAGTAGAGCCTATTCAAGGGGAAGCAGGGGTCTATACGCCTTCCGAAGACTATATCGCAACAGCACGAAAATTATGTACAGAAAATGGCGTACTATTGATAGCCGATGAAGTACAGACTGGAATTGCACGCACAGGAAGCTTATTAGCAGTATGTGGAAATTGTTCGTGTGAAAACCATTGCGAGCAACAAGCAACCTATAGTAAACCAGACATTTTAATTTTAGGAAAAGCCTTGTCCGGGGGAGCATATCCTGTATCAGCTGTACTTGCAGACGATGAAATTATGGTGGTGATTAAACCTGGTCAGCATGGCTCTACCTTTGGTGGGAATCCTGTTGCTGCAAAAGTAGCCCTGGCTGCATTAGATGTTGTAAAAGACGAGCAGTTAACTAAAAATGCCCGTGTACTCGGAAATCTATTCAGAAAAGAAATGAACCGCATCATTGAAGGCACGGACTTAGTCAATTCGGTACGTGGAAAAGGATTATTAAACGCCATTTTAATAAATGACACCCCAGAAAGTGAAACAGCTTGGAACATATGTGTAGCGTTGAAAGAAAATGGCTTATTAGCGAAACCAACCCATGGAAACATCATTCGATTTGCACCACCATTGGTCATGACAGAAGCACAACTTTTAGAATGTGTAGCTATCATTGAAAAAACATTGATGGAGTTCAAACGTTAAGCAGAATACCTTATCATTTTATAAAAAGGGAAGCTAAGCTTTCCTTTTTTTATTTACCTTAGAATTACTTCGTCGTTTCTCACCCCATGGCAGTGAAGACTAAATCAATAGGTTCCCATAACTCAATCTTATTTCCTTCGTTGTCCATGATTTGCACAAACTTACCATAATCGTATGTAGCTACTTCGTCCAAGATGATAACCCCATTCGCTTTTAATTTCACTAATAAACCGTCTAAATCGTGCACACGATAGTTGATCATAAACTCTTTGTTCGACGTGACCAAGTATTCACTTCCTTTCTCAAACGGACTCCATTGTAGGTAATTGATTTCCTCCGGTCGGTTTACGTTTCTCGACTCAAAACTGGAACCCCATTCGTTGACTTTTAATCCCAAATTTTGAGCGTACCATTCCTTCGACGCTTTAGGGTCATCCGAGATAAAAAATATTCCTCCTATACCAGTCACTCTTGGAGTAGAATCAATTTCAACTCCCTCTCTTATTGTTCTATTTAATTCCTCCAAAACATTCAGTTTTTCTGGTTGATCTCCACAGCTCACCAATAATAGTACTGCTAAGATTGTGCTAAAATATAAATTCATGTACAAGGTCTTTATTGCGTTCAGTTAAAACTACACATTATACACTCTCCCCTTGACTCGTCGATTTTCTAACATCTTTATAGTGGGACGTAGATATATGGATCTTTTTCGCATGAGTGAATAGGCTACTCAACATTGAAGAAATTTCATATCTTGTCACTAAAAAACATGAAATCAATTTTCTATATTCTCTTTTCAATCGTTTGCCTGCTTTTGACATTCAGCTGCAAAACTGGAAAAAACCAGCTTACCCCCTCGTCAATGAAGGTTTCTTTCGTAGTATTGCAAAAAGGAAATTTGTACGGAGCTGGGGAAGAAGAAATCGCTTCTGGTCTTTATGCTGCATATGCCCACGCTTCATCTCTTTCGCTCGTTAAAAAAATGAATCGCATCAACTTGGAAATTGATACTACGAAACTTCCGAAAAAAGATTTCTACACCGGTTCGGCGTTATTATTCATCTTCGATGCTGTGCGCGGTTCTGGAGGACATGAGATTTCCATTGAAAACATACTCACTCGTAACGACACGTTATTCGTTCAAGCAAAAAAACATGCCCCAGAAGGGCCGGCTTCCACCGTAATGACTCAACCATATGTTATTGTTTCACTGGAAAAACCAACCCTTCCAGTTCAACTAGAATTTATCGAATAACTAATTTTTCAGTTGCCTTAATGCCTTGCTGAATCATATTTATAAAATACATTCCTGGTGCAATATCCTGAGCATCTACCAAGACTAAATTACTTCCGGTAGTAGCGTAAATGAAGTGCTGTTGAATCAATTTACCGTTCACATCCATAAGCTGTATTTGCACCGATCCAGCTATTTCTGGTGTGAATTCAATATTCAACTCACCATCTGACGGGTTAGGATAAATAGTAAAGTAAGTCTCTGAACTCTCAACTTCCTCTATTGAAACAATATCATTAGAAGGATTTCCCTGATAAATATTGATGTCGTCTAAGTAAAAATTGTTTCCACCATCGTTTTCAAATTGAAATTTAACTTGAAGATCACCCGTGAAGAAGCTACTCGTCACATTCGTCATGTGCACGGTCGTCCAATCCTCTGGTGTACCCGGTGTCCAAGAGCTTGTCTCGACCAAGGGAGATAATGTATTCCCTCGAATAGTTTTGCGCTGCGCCCATGATCCTAAACAATCATCTTTCAAAAACACGCGTAACCACTCATCGTTCGTTTCATTCCTTTTTCTATATGCATATCGGAAACTGAGAGTTACGTTATCCGTCGCGCTCAATACAGACAAATCAATAGGACCTGAAATAAGTTCATCAATTGCGCCGTTCGGCTGTCCAAAATTTTGTAAGCGGGCAGATTTGTCACCCAACAAGGAGGTGTTGGTAGTAATCCCAAAAGCAGAAGGACCTATTCCAACGCTTACGCTTTCCCAAGCATCGTTATTTACAAACGAAGTGTGATTTTCAAAACTCTCATAATAAGGTAGCGTACCCGTAGGGATAACTTTGATATAATTCACCTGATAAATGGAGTCTACTCCAAACCCGTTATCCACTACCATCGCAACGTCATAGTCACCTGGAGCCGAATAACACACTTGAGGAGATGTTCCAGTTGCAATACTTGGAGTACCACCAGGGAAATACCAAGTTACAGAAGCCGTATTGTCCGTATTTTCGGATTGATCCGAAAGTGAAAAGCAGTAATGTTCACCAGCAGATTCACAGTCTATGTCAAACGCAGCGTACGGCGTACTCCATAAACAACCAAATTCTCCGGCCGTTTTTTCAATAGCAATCGCGCGTTCTCCGATCGCACCAAGGTTATTCCGAGACTTCACGGCAAACCACGCCTCTAGCGCAGCAGACATGTGGATTATAGCGCTGGTGTCAGAGACAGTCATTAAACTATCCATGTAACGAGCACCTAGCATGCTCACCTCATACGTATCAGCACCTGATACTGGATTCCATGTCAGCATCAACGAATCAGGACATACCCATTGCAAGCTAAATGCTGTTGGTGTTCCGATTACAGAAAATTCAGCACCACTTTGACCTTGCACTCCAGCGCGTTCAATTTGAATCAACCCTTCATGGGTCAGCGTTCCGTTGGGTATAAACCATGAGAAGAGGCGAGCATCAGCAGCAGCAGAGCCGATTACATCCCAGCTCACACCATTATCGGCAGAAAATGACAACGTAAATGGATCCGTTCCTTCTGGAGCATCCCAACGAATTACCACACTTGAACCTGGATTGAAGCTTTCTCCTCCGTTCGGGTACGTCACAATAATATCATTCATTTCGAAGGAGTAAATCAGATAGTACGCTTGAGGACCTTCCGGAATAGCAAACCCGTCGATGGTCACTTCATAGGTTCCTGTCACTGGATTGTTCACTACAATTTGTTCCATGTTATTCAAATGGTCTTCACCCGGCACCGCTAGCGCATCTAGGGCAGCAACTGTAGGTGTAGGATCAAGTACCAATGGTTCATAAACTGTTAATGACGGATCCGTCATTGTCATATCAATATCATTCACCAAAGCAATACCTGCACTCGTGGACCCTTCGTAATCCATCCAGTTCACCATTACGCGCAATTGTTTTACATTCGCTGGAACGGAAATCGTATGAATGTTTGAGCCTCCATTGGCAACACTTCCAGATTGATATGTTTGATTTTTGAATACATCAAAAGCTCTTCGTGCATTGATACTTCCCCAACCATATTTATAGTCTGGACCAGGATTTCCAAAATCATCTGCAGTATTTAATACTGAGCCTTTCATCAATGCAGCATCTGGATTCGCGCCCGCATTTAAATCTCTGTACGCCTCTAACAACTGAGCAATTGTTCCAGATACACCGGGACAAGACATAGACGTTCCCGTAAAAGAAGCATATTGATTTCCATAGATGGTGGAGTTCACCGCGGTTCCAACACCACAGATATCTGGCTTAATACGTCCATCTGTAGCGGGACCGCGACTACTTGAACCGGCAAGATTTCCAGTATTAGTCAGGTTTCCAACAGCAATAACATTTTTCCCGGACTTATGCCCTCCGGTAATGTTTCCCCATCCTGAACCTGCTCCGTATCCGCAATCATCACCTCCGTTATTCCCTGCAGAAAAAACATGCACCAATGACGGATACAAACGTACCTGCTGATCCAAGGAACGCGTTAAAGAGCTATAACCACTATTACATCCATCACTGTATGATTTTGAGGTAATGAAAACATCGTCATTCGTGCATAAACTTGGGACATCCCCGTAATTCGAGTTCGCCGCATTATAGACCAACAACTCAACACCATGCGCCATCCCACGATTGGAGGGATTGCGATTCCCCGCCCCCATAATTGTTCCTCCAACATGGTCCCCGTGGTTATCATCTGGGGAAGTACTACATGGATTGCAATCCGTTTGATCTATTCTTCCTGCAAAATCAATATGAGGCCCGATGTATCCATCGTCTTGCATCATCACTTTCACCCCGTCTCCACGATATTTCAAACCATTATCAGCAAAAGAAAATAATGTATTACTACGGTGACTGGTCCGACCTGGCAAATTCTCAGGTTCTCCTGGAGGGTTTGGCGTTTCAAAGTACTTAAATGCTGGATTCTTATAAATTTGTGCCAATGCATTTTTAGGAACACGTATCAAAAATGTATAATTTACCTCATCGTGCTGGATAACTTGTAATCCTTGCTGAGTCAGTCCTTCTATCAAAGATTCAGCCTGTTTGTTTGAAAAGTATTCGGCAATAATTTCAACGTGTGTATCTCCGTAAAAAGCCCAGTGTGGCAACTCATTACGTACCAACATAGCAGACAGTTTAAAGGATTCTTCGATCGCTACTATGCGCTGGATATGAAAAGAAGCGCTCACTTCTGCATTAGGCAACTTTGAGAAATAAGCATAGAACGAATTGGTCGGCAAATACCCCATCAGCGTAATACCTTGAGCCGCTAGCCGCTCTTTATCCAAAGAACTTGGCAATTGGGTAAAAGAAATGATTCCATAAGGATTTTCACTAAACGCTTGTGCGGTTAATTGAGGATACTCAGTCAAGTCATACACGCCAGACTTCAGATTCAAGATTTGTCCAAAAGAAAAAACCGTTTGTAGCGCACACACTAAAGCACAAGAAATTATTTTATACATAGCATGAATTTAGGCCTACAAGTTAGTTAAGAAGACCTTGCAATCCTAATTTACAGACATAATAACCAGCTTTTTCGGATAAAACTCACACAAACGAACTCTGAGTGACAGCTTTTACACTTTTAACAATTGAATTGATTCACTTTTACTCTCTTTGCGAATAATAATGCGATAGATTCCTTTTTCTAAACCATGCAATTCAATAGGAATATGATGCGTAACTTTTGCTAAAGTACCCTCATAAATAAACTTCACACACGACCCTTTTAAGTCTACAATTTCTATCAATACCATACCACCGTCTCCATCAATCTTGAGCGTTGTTTGCATTTCCGCCGGATTTGGATATACAAATGACGTGTTTTCAATTTTTGACAATTCGTCTACACTCAATTCACAACCACCGATAATATTATGATAGGTAACAGTATGTTCAAACAACGAATTTACTTTAGTCTCATCTACCCCAAACCAAAAGCGAAGAATCGATGCATAAATATCTCTGAAATCAATTTGCATTGGCAGTCCAACTTGAT
>Ga0181574_10000441_pt1 | contig 38339 bp, 52 predicted proteins | sample 101ome_24_FD_145600 | JGI IMG/M metagenome (GOLD analysis project Ga0181574, IMG submission 145600) | Coastal salt marsh microbial communities from the Groves Creek Marsh, Skidaway Island, Georgia - 101410AT metaG (spades assembly) | ecosystem: Environmental > Aquatic > Marine > Intertidal zone... | reverse complement strand
GTAGCGGATGATGCAGTAGTTGGTGATGGTACACGTAGAATTCCTGCTGTATCTGCAAATCTTATTACAGCTGCATCGACTTCTGGTTCTGGTATTCGAACTGTTGTATCTGAATCTACATCACTTATATCGACAGTTTCATCTGTATCTAGTTTCCCTGAACGTATCATTACAAGTACATTTACTGATTTACCACAATCAGTTCCTGGCTCAATTAGTGGTATTGCTGAACGTGAACTCGTAGTATTTGATGGTCTCGTCGCTTATGGTTCTTCAACTGCAGGTTCTGGCATACGAACAGTAGAACTGACTACTGGTGTATTGCCACAAAATGGTTCGACGAGCGGTGTTGGTCTTAGAACTATTGTATCGACTAGCACAGATGTTGTTGCAACAACTGCATCGGTCCAAAGTCCAGTACCAGTCGAACGTATTATTACTAGCACATTTACTGATTTACCACAATCTGTACCAGGTTCAATATCAGGTATTGCAGAGCGCGAGCTTGTAGTTAATGATAATGTAACTCCATATGGAGGTTCAACTGCGGGTAGTGGTATACGAAGTGTTGTTCTTGTCAATGGTGTGCATCCGAGAAATGCGGCTGGTAGTGGTGTTGGTAAACGAACTGTCGTTTCAACTAGTACTGATGTCGTCGCTACAACTTCTACAGTACAAAGCCCGATTCCTGTCGAACGTATCATTACAAGTACATTTACTGACTTGCCGCAGTCGATTCCAGGTTCTACATCTGGTATTGGTGAACGTGAGCTAGTTGTACTTGATGGCCTCGTTGCATACGGTGCTTCTACTACTGGTTCTGGTAAGCGTGAAGTCAAATCTACTAACGGTGATCTTGTTGCTGTTGGTGCAAGAACAGACGGTGTAGTTGAACGCGAGATTACAACTGTTAGTGGCTTCGGTGATCTTGTTGCTGGTAATTCTGTACTTGGTGATGGTACGAGGCGTATTATTGCCACCGGAACTATTGGGTTTGGTGAAACATCAGAATCAGTCACATATTCTGTGCAAAACAATGGATCTGGTGAATATGTAATTGACGGGACTGGTGGCAATCCTACATTATCTTTCTATAGAGGATCTACTTATACCATTAATGTAAGTGCCCCCGGTCATCCATTCTGGATCAAAACTACGCAGACGACTGGGTCAGCTGACTCATATAACGATGGTGTAACAAATAATGGAACCGATAATGGTACTATAACCTTCGTTGTTCCTGATAACGCGCCCAGCACATTATATTATGTCTGTCAATATCATGCTTCTATGCAAGGCTCTATTTCAGTATCTCATGCTATTGAAGACGAATTACAGAATTCTGAGGCTGCAGGTACAGGTAAGCGTACAGTTATATCTAAATCTGCAAATCTACAAGGTACACCAAGTGTACTCGGTGTCGTCGAAAGGACAATTACACAAACTGCCGATAATATACCGCAAGCTAGCGGTTCAAGAGTTGATGGTAGATTTGAGCGTATAATTACTTCAAAGGCCGCTGCGCTTCCACAAAGTGTACCAGGTTCTACAAGTGGTGTTGGTACAAGAACCATTACTATCACTACAAATATTAGTCAGACGTCTTCTGCATCTGGTTCTGGTACTAGAACTGTTAAACTGATAACTGGTGTTGTACGTGATCTTGATAATAGTGCAAGAATAAATGGCATTGGTCAAACGTTTAATAGTGAACGAATTGCTGTTGATATCAATGTTAAAATTAAGCCAGAAGTAAATATAATAAGCATGGTTGTCGAACAACCCAATATCGAAATAAAACTATACGAAGAGACAGATATTGTAGCTGTCGCTAAAGATCCACCAGATATTACAGTTAAAATAAAACCAGACATATTCGGTGAAGCTGGCAGGATCTATACTAAGGTTGCATAAATAAAATAACGAAATACGGAGAAAACAAATGGCAGTTCCAACAACGAGAGATGAATTTAAGGAGTATTGCCTCCGATCTCTTGGCAAGCCAGTTATAGAAATAAACGTTGACGATACACAGGTCGATGATCGTATCGACCAAGCACTGCGTTTTTACTGGGACTACCACTTTGACGGTACAGAAAAAATATATTATAAACATGAGATCGATGCTAATACTGTATCAAACAAGTATATCGATTTGCCTGAAAATATTATAGGTGCTGTAAAGCTTTTTCCGATTGGTGATCCAAATACATCGTCTGGTGATATCTTTAATATCCGGTATCAAATCGCGCTAAACGATTTGTACACGCTGACAAATGTTGCATTGATTGATTACTACATGACAATGGAACATCTTGCATTAGTACAAGAACTACTTGTCGGCAAGCCACAGATTAGATATAATCGTCATCGTAATCGATTACACATTGACGAAACTGCAGGCGATTTAGAAGTAGGTCAATATTTACTCGTCGAAGCTTATGAACTTGTAGATCCAGCAACATATACGGATGTATGGGCGGATAGATGGCTACAATATTATACTTCGCAATTAATCAAACGACAATGGGGCACAAACCTTACAAAATTCGAAGGACTTCAATTACCTGGTGGTGTGACGTTTAACGGTAGACAAATCTACGACGAAGCGCAGGCAGAAATCACTAAACTAGAAGAAGAGATGATCAGCAACTACAGTCTGCCTGTAATGGATATGATTGGTTAGCACTAGCTAATTATACTGTAAAACTAGGAATTGTACATGGCTACAAACCCATATTTTGATAATTTTTATAACTCGCCTGAACAGAATCTTATCGAAGATCTGATTATCGAGTCTATTAAAATATATGGACACGATGTTTGGTTCTGTCCGCGTACAGTCGTGGCGCGCGATAATGTCTTTAATTCTGATGCCCTTTCACAATATAATGATTCATATCAAATTGAGATGTACATCAAAAATGTTGAAGGATTTGAAGGAGAAGGTGATTTCCTATCGCGATTTAATATCCAAATACGAGATCAGATTACATTTACAGTTGCCAATAAGAGATATAATGAGGTCATCGGTGATTACGAAGATTCACCGCGGCCGAAAGAAGGTGATATCATTTACTTCCCTCTTACTGAAAAAATATATCAAATCAAGTTTGCAGAACACGAAGCTCCCGTCTTCTATCAGATGGGTGCGTTGCAGTGTTATGATTTGATCTGTGAACAGTTCGAATATAGCGGCGAAGATTTAAATACTGGTGTTGATGCAATTGATTCACTCGAAGCGAAATATACTGTCGTAGCAGATGCTGATGATGGTGTTACATATGATGCAAACAATAATGTAATCATAGATGCAAATACTGGTAGGCCTCTGGGTGTAGTAACTGATTGGCAACCAGATGACGTGTTTAATGATGGCGGTACATTCGAAACTTTGGCTGATGGATTCATCGACTTCTCAGAAGCAGATCCATTTAGCGACGACGGGCGATACTAATGTTTGGAAGAACTTTTTACCACGATACATTAAGAAAGTATGTCATACTTTTTGGCACACTCTTTAATGATATTTGGATCAATCGCCCTGATAATTCAGGTAATGTTAAGCAGTCACTAAAGGTACCACTTTCGTATGGACCAAGAGAAAAATTCTTGGCTCGTATTGATGGTATCGATAGTAACAGAGATCCACAAGAAAATCCATTCTCTATCGTTTTGCCGAGAATGGGATTCGAGATTACAGGATTCAATTATGCTCCAGAAAGAAAACTGCCTACACGTAATAGCTTCGTTACTACTGTTACCGATGACAATACTAAAAAGAAACATGTCTACAATCCGGTCCCGTATGACATTAATTTTTCACTTTCTATTTTCGTAAAGAATACAACAGACGGCACACGAATCATCGAACAGATTTTACCATTCTTTACACCTGAGTGGACATCGACTATTCAACTCGTCGACGATGCACCTATCGATATTAAACTCGATATCCCATTAGTTTTAACTGCAGTCAATCAAGACGATGTATATGAAGGCTCATTCGAAGAGAGAAGAGCACTGATATGGCAGTTAGATTTTACAATGAAAGGTGTGTTCTTCGGACCTGTTTATAAGCAAGAGATAATCAATCTAGCTAATACACAAATTTTCGATGCTACATTATACGATGATATTACTCTCGCGCCAGATGGATTAGATCCTGATCTTGATGTTGCAGCTAGAATCGTAAATCAACCGGGATTATTAGCTAATAATACACCGACAATATATACTAGTTTAAATAGTGAACAAGCAACAGCTGTCGCAACAATTACAGATGGCGCTGTGACTGCTATATCTCTTACTAATGATGGTGTCGGATATAGCGCAGCAACTGTTACTATTTCGGGCGGAGGCGGAGCAAACGCAACAGCAACAGCTGTTATTGATAATTCAGATTCTGTATCTGAAATACTTATTACTAGCGGCGGCACAGGTTATACGAGCACACCTACAGTGACTATTTCGGCTCCTGATCTTGTATCACTTGATGCCGATCAAATTGCAGCTAACTCAGACTTCGGACTTGCTGTTACTATAGATGATCCATGGCCGGATCAGTGAAGGATAAAGACATGAAAGATAATGCACAACTCGATGACATTTTAGATGTCAAATCAACAACGATTATTGAAATCGATGATGATAAGCCATTACCTACTACATATCGTCCATCTCTACATGAAACTGATAAAGAAGTAGAGAACGATACCAAATATGTCCGACAAAATTTCTATGATCTGATTGAGAAAGGACATAGCGCTATCGACGAATTACTTGCTGTAGCAGATCAATCACAACATCCACGAGCATACGAAGTACTCGCTACGATGATTAAGACGATGGGCGATATGAACAATGATCTATTAGGCATGCATGAGAAAAAACAAAAGCTCACCGGGGAGAAACCAGAAGACAAGAAGGAAACAGTCAACAACAATCTTTTTGTGGGCTCAACAAGTGAGCTTCTAAAGTTGATGAATAAAGATGGCGACTGATATTCAGGATATTATTGACTACCGTTCGTATCTCGGTAATGTCAATCTTAAAAGAAAAGGCGTAACGATCGAGTGGACCGAAGAGATGGTCCAAGAATTCGTGAAGTGTGCTAAAGATCCAATATATTTTGCTGAGAAGTATATACAGATCGTACACGTTGACCACGGACTCATACCGATTACATGCTATGACTATCAAAAAGAAATCATCGAAAAAACCACAAATAACCGACGAGTATGTGTGGTTACAAGCCGCCAAGCGGGTAAGACAACGACTGCTGTCTGTCTTATACTTCATTACATTCTTTTTAACGATCATAAGCTTGTCGCTCTTCTCGCAAATAAAGGAGACGCTGCAAGAGAAATATTGGATCGTATCAAGACGGCTTATGAAGCTCTTCCTAAGTGGTTGCAACAAGGTGTCATCGAATGGAACAAAGGATCCGTAGAATTTGAAAACGGATCAAAGATCATTGCAGCAGCCACTTCATCATCCGCAATACGAGGTAAATCAGTATCTTTTCTGTATATCGACGAGACAGCTTTCGTAGAAAACTGGGACGAATTTTTTGCTTCGGTCTTTCCTACAATTTCTTCTGGTACGTCAACCAAAATTCTACTCACATCGACACCGAACGGTCTAAATCACTTCTATAAGACGTGCGAAGGAGCGAAGGCGGGTAAAAACGGTTATGAGTTTGTTCAAGTCATGTGGACTGATGTACCAGGTCGTGATCAAAAATGGTACGATGAAACACTCGCAGCAATGGATTTTGATACTGAGAAGTTTGCTCAGGAAATGGAATGCGAATTCCTCGGCTCGTCAGGCACATTGATTGCTGGTTGGAAGCTCAAGCAACTTGTATATAAAGAGGCCGTAAAAGAAGTAGGCGGCATTGTAGTATACGAAGAACCAAAGACAGAAGGCAACTATGTAATAGTAGTCGATGTGAGCAGAGGCAAAGGTTTAGACTACTCAGCTTTCCAAGTCATCGACATCTCACAGATGCCATACGTACAGGTTGGTGCATATCGTAATAATATGATCACACCAGTCGATTATGCTGCCGCTGTACACGCTGCCGCAAAGTATTTTAACGATGCTAATATACTCGTTGAAGTCAATGATATAGGAGAACAAGTAGCTGGTATCATTTTTGAAGAATATGAATATGAAAATATGTTGCTTACTGAAAATAACGGGCGAGAAGGTAAGCGCCTATTATCTGGTGTAGCAGGATTTAATGGTAAGGCAGATAAAGGTATACGTACTACAAAGTCTGTCAAGTCAATTGGTTGTTCTATGATCAAACTGTTGGTTGAACAGAATCAATTGATCATTAATGATTTCGAAACTATTAGAGAGATGTCGACTTTTAGTCAGAAGGGAACATCATACGAAGCAGAACCAGGTAATCATGACGATTTGATGATGTGTTTGGTACTCTTCGGTTGGCTTTCTAATCAGAGATTTTTCAAAGAACTCACCGATATAAATACGGTTATCAACCTCAAAGAAATGAATGAGGAAAAAGTGTTCAGTGAATTGGTACCATTTGGAATGATAGATGACGGTCAGAACGAATTCGAGGACCCTAAACCGGTCACCGCTAGGGGTAATGACTATAGTTGGTTACTTTGAAATATCGGTTATTATAAATAAAAGTACGATCTTACATAATTAAAATAATTTAGGGAGAACAAAAATATGCCTTTTCAATTAAGCCCAGGCGTTAATGTTACAGAGATCGATCTGACCACTGTAATCCCTGCCGTTGCCACTACTGACGCTGCTATTGGCGGTGTATTTAAGTGGGGTCCGGTAGATAAGCCTCAACTCGTTGTATCTGAAGCTGAACTTGCTAATGAATATGGCAAGCCAGATTCAGACAATGCTGAGACGTGGTTCACTGCAGCCAACTTCTTGGCCTACTCAAATCGTCTGCATGTATCTCGAGCACATCACTCAACCGGTGATAATCTTCGAGTAAATGGATATGCAGTTAATGGTTCGAACTACATTGCTGTAGCTGCAAATACTGCCACCGGTGTTGGTGTAGGTGACGTTGTCGCAGCTACTGTAAGTGGTTTCGACAGTGAATCCACAGTTACAGTTGTCGATACTTCTGACGTAGTACTCAGTGCAGGTGATATTGCTGCTGACGTACTTCCAGATTCAAACGCATACTCAGAAGGTTTGTTTACTAGTACTTCTGCTATTAACTTTGTTGATGGTGAAGCTGTAACTCTTGCATCTACTGGCACGCTTCCTACTGGTATTGATCCAGGAGAAACATACTATATTCGTGATATTACAACGACTACATTTAAGTTAGCCGAAGGTGCCGCAGGTAATACGGCTGTTTCCGGTCTGACAGACGCGTCTGGTAGCGGTACACTTACAGTTACACGATCTGGTTCTACTAGAATTACTGTATCAAGCTTGTTTAGCGCTTCTACTGGTACTTACGATTTTGAAATTCATGATCCAAGATTCTCATTCAATGCAATTGCTAACACTTCAGCGATGGATTCTGATGCTGTAATGTCAAACCACATCGTGAAGAATGACGATCACTACGATTCAGGTATCGAGGATAACTTTGACGCAGCTGTAAGGTTTGTTGCTCGATGTCCTGGTGCATTGGGTAACTCATTGAAAGTATCTGTTTGTGACAGTGAAGCAGCCTTCACTAGCGATATTCAATTGGTTAATACTTCAATCACTATTGCTGTAGGTTCAAATACTGCTACTATTAGTTCTTTGAACAACGCGCAAGAAATTACTGATATGACTGATCTGATGACAGTCGGTGATCTTGTTAAGTTGGGTAATTCAGAAATTGGTGTTCAATATCTCGAGATTACAGCTATCGGCACTCCATCTGGAAATACTGCTAGCATTAACTTCGCTCAAGCACTAGTCACTACTGAGAATGTAACGGTAGCTCAAAATGACAACTTGACTCGCCTATGGGGTCAATGGGATGTTGTAGAAAAAGCTCCTGGTACATCAGCTTATGTAGCAGCTCAAGGTAACACCGCGGCAAAAGATGAAATGCATGTTGTAGTCATTGATGAAGATGGCGAGATCTCTGGTACGCCTAATACTATTCTCGAGGTGTGGCAAGGTCTATCGCGTGCTACTGATGCTAAAGACGTAGACGGCGGAAACCTTTATTATAAAGATGTAATCAATCAATCTTCTAAGTATATTTGGTGGGCAAATGATTCAACTACTGCTACATCAGCTACTGCTTTGAATGTTGCATCTTCGACCGCAACGCGCCCAGCTATCATGTCATTTGCACACGGTCGCGATATTCCTGGTGAAGCTGATACTAGCAATATTGGTGATATTCTACGAGCATATGATAAGTTTAAGTCTGCTGAAGACTATGACATTTCATTGGTACTTGGTGGTAAGTCAATCGGTATCAACGGTGTAACAGTATCTAACTACATCATCGATAACATCTGTGAGCGCCGTAAGGATTGTGTAGCATTCATCTCACCTGAAAAGGCAGACGTTGTACGTAATGCTAGCGATATCACAGAAGATGTAGTTGCATTTAGAAATAACTTGCGATCAACTTCATACGCTGTACTCGATAGTGGATACAAGTATCAATATGACAAGTACAATGACATTTATCGGTGGATTCCGCTCAACGGTGATGTCGCTGGTCTTTGTGCTTACACTGATGACTCACGTGATCCATGGTGGTCACCTGCTGGATTCAACCGCGGTAACATCAAGAACGTTGTTAAACTCGCTTGGAACCCCAAGAAAGGAGAGCGCGACATTCTTTATAAGAACGGTGTGAACCCATGCGTTAACTTCCCTGGACAAGGTATTGTATTGTTCGGTGATAAGACGCTGCTTGCTAAGCCATCAGCATTCGATCGAATCAATGTACGTCGACTGTTTATTGTTCTTGAAAAAGCAATCGCGACGGCCTCGAAGTTTACTCTCTTTGAATTCAATGATGAGTTTACTCGAGCTAGCTTTGTCAACCTCGTAACGCCTTATCTACGAGATGTACAAGGTCGCCGCGGTATTACTGACTTCACAGTTGTATGTGATGAGACGAATAACACAGGAGAAGTTATCGATCGCAACGAGTTTGTTGGTGATATTTACATCAAACCTGCTCGAAGCATCAACTTCATCCAACTCAACTTCGTCGCTGTACGCACTGGCGTAGAATTCTCCGAAGTTATTGGGAATTTCTAATAAATAAGATAAATAAGAAAAAAACAGGAGAATAACAAATGGCATTTAGCGTACAGAACTTCAAGTCAGCGGCTCTCAGTCAGGGTGGGTATCGTCCCGCCCTGTTTGAAGTACAAGTCACGACTTTGGGTGAAGAGTTCAATCTGCTGTGCATGTCATCGCAAGTTCCTTCATTCACGACAGGTATTATTGAAGTTCCCTACTTCGGTCGTAAAGTGAAGATTGCTGGTGACCGAACATTCGCAGAATGGACTACGACTGTAATGATTGAAGAAGACTTCAGCCAACGCGCAGTACTCGAAGAGTGGGCCCGAAAGGTAAATGATGGTCCTTCTAACATTCGATCTTACGGTTCACCTGAAGACTATAAAGAAGATGCTACTATCAAGCTTTATGGTAAGACTGGCTCTAAGCTTCGTGAGTATACTCTCGTTGGTTGCTGGCCTTCAGATGTCGGTACTATTGAATTGGATTGGAACACTACTGATACGATCGGTACTTATACGGTCACTTGGTCATTCGACTACTTCAATCCCGGTTCCTAATCCGGTCCGCCTTGACTAATCAATAGAGGGGATATAAATAACTATATCCCCTTTATTTCATCGGAGATAATGAATGGACCTTTTTGGATTTGAAATAAACAGGAAGAAGGAGCAGAAAGAAGCTGAAAAGCGGATCTCCTTCGTTCCTCCCTCCAATGAAGACGGTGCACTTACCGTTGCAGCGGGTGGTGTCTATGGCACCTACGTTGATCTCGATGGTTCAGTCCGAACCGAAGCAGAACTTGTCAATAAGTATCGAGCTATCTCGTTCGATCCGACTATTGACATGGCCATCGCAGAAATTTGTAACGAAGCAATCGTTGAAGACAGCGATGAAGATACCGTCTCTATTGTATTAGATGATGTAGAACAACCAGACAGAATCAAAAAAACTATACAAGAAGAATTTGATAACGTTCTTCAATTACTTGAATTCAATCGTCTGAGCTACGAATTATTCCGACGTTGGTATGTAGACGGTCGTCTATACTACCACGTTCTTGTTGATGAGAACAAACCTGCAAAAGGTATTGTCGAAGTACGATATGTAGATCCTCGTAATATCAAGAAAGTACGAGAAGTCAAGAAAGAAAAAGATAAAAAGACTGGTGTGACTATCGAGAAGGTGATCAATGAGTATTATATGTACTCACCGTCTGGTTTCTTGAAGCGTACGGGTTCATTAACTGGATCTACAATGAATAGCTACGGCTCTTCAGGTTCAGCATCAGCTGAAGGTGTGAAGATTGCACGAGATGCCGTAGTATATTGTACTTCAGGTTATCAAAGTCTTGATAACAAACTTATTCTTTCTCATTTGCAAAAAGCAATTCGACCTCTTAATCAGTTGCGTTCGTTAGAAGATTCGTTAGTCATCTATCGTATTTCACGAGCACCTGAGCGTCGAATCTTTTATGTAGATGTTGGTGGTCTGCCTAAAGCTAAAGCAGAACAATACCTCGCTGACATCATGACCAAATTTAAGAATAAGGTTGTCTATGATTCATCGACTGGTGAAATCAGAGATGATCGTAAGTTTATGACAATGCTCGAAGACTTCTGGCTTCCACGCCGAGAAGGTGGACGTGGTACCGAAATCACTACACTGCCAGGTGGCCAAAATTTAGGAGACATCGATGACGTTGTTTATTTCCAAAATAATCTATATCGTTCTCTCAATGTACCCATCTCTCGCCTACAACCAGAGACTACATTCTCTCTTGGTCGTGCTACAGAAATTACTCGCGACGAAGTAAAGTTCGGCAAGTTTATTACTCGACTACGTAATAAGTTCTCTGAACTCTTTATGAAGTTGCTCGAGCGACAGTTGATCCTCAAAGGTGTGTGCACAGTTGAAGATTGGACAGAGTGGAAGCAACAGATTGATTTCAACTTTGCTGTCGATAACTACTTCGAAGAACTCAAGCTTGCTGAATTAAATCGAGACCGAGTTGGTTTGGCGCGAGAAATGGAAGAGTACGTTGGTAAATACTATTCGCATGAATATATGAGACGATATGTACTGCAACACTCTGAAGCTGAGATTGAAGAGATCGATAAGCAAATTGCAGACGAGAAAACTGATGAAAGATATGTTGATCCTGAAGAATTAGAACAGGATGAACCAGAGCAAGAAGAACCAGCACCACCTGCGCCTACATATAAACTAGTGCCCGATGATAGCAAAAAAGAAGATGACGCAGCATGAAGCCGTTTTCTTTATAAATAAAGGTGTAATGTAATTGGAGATACAATATGACTGATGTAACTGATTTTATTGGCGCTGCTGTAGCAGATAAGCCAGTCGCAGCACTCAAAGCTTTTTCTGCGGCTATGGAACCCAGAATTTCTGATGCTTTAGATACACGTTATTCTGAAGTATCAAATCAGGTGTTTAACCCACAAGTCGATGCTGATGATGAAGCCGAAATCCACGAGCTCGAATTAACAACAGACGACGAAGTAGAGGTTGAAGAACCAGAAGCAGAATTAGAAACAGAAATGGAAGAACCACAAGATGTCTGACTTACTTAGTAACATTTTAGAAAAGTACAAGAAAGCGGGTACGCTCGACATCGATCGTTCTGGCGCAGACGGCAAAGAGAACGACTTTATTGGTAAACACACCGATAATGTCGACACCTTTGATGGTCCTGGCATGAAAGAGATCGATGCTGCTGTCGCTGCCGTTTCACATGCAAAGCGAGCACCGCATAAGGGTTATGAAGTCGATACAGATGATGACGTATATGAGTCGACTGATATGACATACGCTGATGAGATTGAAGAGTTGGCTGGTATGGAATATGTCGACGAAGACCTCATGTTCGAAGAAGAAAAACTGCAAGAAGACGCAGCATTCTTTATGAAGCTTATCGACGAAGTAGTCGAAGAGTTCTACAATGAAGAAGCTGACGAAGAAGAAAAAGCAATGCTCGACGAGATGTTAGCATCAGATGAAGGTTATATCGAATTTGTTGATATGATCTTCGAAGGCAAAATGGGTGTAGCTGATGAAGGTGGCGATGACGAAGTTATCGATGCTAATCCCAAGCTGAAAGGTAAGAAAGCAAAAGGTGACGGTAAAGGACATTCTGCTGACGGTAAAGATCAGATGGTCAAAGAAGATGTCGAGCGTCACGCAGATCATAAAATGGTTAAAGCAAAAACTCCTGACGGTAAAGTTATTTGGCGTAAAGTAAAAGCTGAAACTGAAGTAAGTAAACAGTCTGACTAATGGCTCAGTTTCGACGTGACACTTCGGCGTTTTTGCCTAATGGCAATACATTATTTGAAGTTGTCATGCTCGGTGATTCGAATGGCAACATCATCAATAGTTTTGGGGATGCTGCTAATATACCAATTGCATCGGGCGCAGTTTCAGGTTATAGTGTAGTACATAAGTTTGGTTTAGTAGACGGTACTGCATCTGGTGCATTAAGTACAATTTGGTCTCCAGCCGATACATCATCGACACTACTATATCCTTGGGATTTTACTCCAGGAACTGTGACAGCAACGAGCTCGAGTGCTGATGATACTGGTGGCGGTGCTGGAGCACAGACGATTGTAATACAAGGTTTAGATTCTGATTACAATGAAATAGAATCTACACTTACATTAGCTGGTACATCAGCTAGCGCAGCAAGCGCAGAAGAATTTATTGTAGTGCATCGAGCATATATTGCAAGTGGTACTACGAACGTAGGAACGATTAGCATCAATACAGCAGGTGCTAAAGTTGGTGAAATTGCTGCTGGATTTGGTCAGACATTAATGTCTGTTTATACTGTTCCAGCTGGCAAGACAGCGTTCCTATCGAATTTAAGAGTGTCGTCGTCAAAGCAGACGTCGAGTATTATTAGATTGATGGTAAGACCGATGGGTGGTGTGTTTAGAGTACAATCGACAATTTCATTGTATTCTGGTACAGGTGAAACACAATTCGTTACGCCACTGAAGATTACTGAGAAATCTAATATTGATGTCAGAATTACTGGCGGCACAAACAATACTGTATCATGCGACTTCGACATGGTATTAGTAGATAATAGTTATTTGTAAATAAATACGGAATATAACAATGATTGTTAAACCAAAAGCTGCCGAGATGGCATTATCAACGGCTAACACTGTAAGCGATGCTACTTGTGTTCGAATCTATAACGATTCAGGTGCAGATACTCTAATCACAAATCAAGAAACAGGATTTGGATTTACACTGCCCAACGGTGCTATTACTTTTGTACAAAAAGCATCTGATGAAAATTTAGTATCATCTCCCGGAGCAGTTAAAGCAACAAGCGTAGCATTTAATATCTCGTAAGGACAAGACATGAAACTTATTACAGAAATCACCGAATCAGTAAAAGTATTGACAGAAGAGAATGCTGACGGCAAGAAAAGCTTGTTCATCGAAGGTATCTTTCTACAAGGCAATATTCCAAATCGTAACGGCCGTCGATATAATGCCGACATCCTCGAAAAAGAAGTTGGTCGTTATGTAAATGAAAACGTATCTAAAGGTCGAGCTTACGGCGAGCTCGGTCATCCCGACGGTCCTTCAATTAATTTGGATCGTGTATCTCATATTATTACCAGTCTAGTTCGCGAAGGCGATAACTTTATTGGTAAAGCCAAAATTTCTTCTACACCGATGGGTAAAATCGTCGAAGGTCTTCTTTCTGACGGTGCACAACTTGGTGTATCATCGAGGGGAATGGGTTCCCTGAAAGAAGGAAAAGACGGTGTGATGGAAGTACAAGAGGACTTCTACTTGGCAACTGCCGCTGACATCGTCGCTGATCCATCCGCTCCTGATGCTTTCGTAAATGGAATTATGGAAGGTGTCGAATGGGTGTGGGATCAGGGTAAAGCTGTAGCAATGCGAGTAGAAGAGATCGAGCGTGAAGCTCAAAAAGCGGCTCGCAACAAGAAATTGAGCGAGCAAGCAAAGCTGCACATGTTTGAAAAATTTCTCAACGAGATTTCAAAAGTTTAATTTATATAAATACTAAAACTAGTAAAATAATCTAGGAGATATATCTAATGTCTGAAGAAAATCAAATCGAAGTTGAAGAGGCAGTAGATGTAGTTGAGCAAGAGGAATCTCTTGAAGAAGCTTCATCTGGTGCGGCTGAAACTTTAAAGCCTTCAGCAACCAAAACTCAGATGCTTGGTGATCTGATGTCTAAAGTTGCTGGCATGACCAAGCAGGATCTTTCTGCTTTTCTCGATAAGACTCTTGCCCAAGTTGGTAAAGAGGCTGATTCGGTTCCCGATACTTCTGGCAAGAATGCAGCGTCAGTAAATCATAGCGGAGCAGGTGTACCTTCTCCTCGTGTTGCTGTTCCTGCTAAAGCCATGAAGGAAGATATGGACGAGCTTCTTGCTGATCAAGAAGATTTGTCAGAAGATTTCAAAGCAAAAGCTTCTACTCTGTTTGAAGCAGCAGTTCAGAACCGTGTTGTTCTCGAAGTTGCTCGCCTCGAAGAAGAGTTTGAAACTCAGCTTGAAGAAAAAATCACCGAGTCTGTTGATGAATTGCATCAGCAAGTAGAACAGTATATGGACTACGTTGTTGAGCAGTGGATGCAAGAAAACGAAGTGGCCATCGAGTCCAACTTCCGTGTTCAAGCAACCGAATCATTCATTGACGGCTTGAAGAATCTTTTCGCCGAGAGCTACGTTGAAGTTCCCGAAGAAAAGGTCGATCTCATCGACGAACTGCAAAGTGCAGTCGCTGAGCTCGAAGAGTCATTGGAATCAGTACAGGCCGAAAACCTGAAGCTGAATGCTATGATTAGTGAAGCAAGCGTTGAAGCTGCCTTCGAAGAGGTAACTGAAGATCTAGTCGAAACGCAAGTTGAAAAGCTTCGCTCATTGGCTGAAGGCATCGAGTATGCTGACGCTGAAGAGTATGCAGAAGAAAAACTGAAGATCATTAAGGAACAGTATTTCACTGAGTCTAAGCAAGAAAACGAAGGACATACTGGTCTAATTGATGAAGAAGTTTCTGTTGGTTCTAATGATGAGTCTGAAGAGGGACAGCAAGTTATTCCCGAAGAGATGAAGCATTACTTCCAAGCAATTTCTAGAACGCATAGAAGTTAACTTTTTTATAAATAGATAAGTATATCCAAAATAATAAACAGGAGTAACACTAACATGAATTTAAATGAACAAATTCGAAACAAGTGGGCACCAGTGATCTCTCACCCTGATCTTCCTGAAATCGCTGATTCCCACAAGAAAATGGTTACCGCTATGGTCCTCGAGAACACCGAGCGTGCTCTTCGTGAGGCTGCTGCACAAGGCGCTAGCCAACAGCTTCTTTCAGAAGCACCTTCAAACGCTGTAGGCGCTGGTATGGGTTCTTCACCCAACGGTGAATTCGCTGGTTTTGATCCTATCCTTATCAGCCTCGTTCGTCGTACACTGCCGAACTTGATGGCTTATGACGTATGTGGTGTTCAGCCTATGACTGGTCCGACTGGTTTGATCTTCGCTCTTAGCGCTCAGTACGCTCCGGATGGTGCCAACACCACTCCTCGTACCGAAGCTATGTATGACGAAGCCGACACCGACTTCTCTGGTACTGGTACTCACTCTGGCAATTCTCAGTCAGGTGCGCCTGGTACTGCAATGGCTACCTCTGCTGCTGAAGCACTCGGCGAGAATGGTGGTACTGCATTCGGTGAGATGGCGATGAAGATCGACAAAGTCACTGTAACTGCTAAGTCACGTGCGCTGAAGGCGGATTACTCGCTTGAACTCGCTCAAGACCTGAAAGCAGTACATGGTCTTGACGCTGAAGCTGAACTCAGCAACATCCTTGCTGCTGAGATCTTGGCTGAAATCAACCGCGAAGTAATTCGTACGATCAACACTGCAGCTGTTGCTGGTTCGCAAGGCACTGTTACTACTAACGGTACTTTCGATCTTGACACTGACGCTTCAGGTCGTTGGTCAGTTGAGAAGTTCAAGGGCCTCATGTTCCACATCGAGCGAGAAGCTAACAAAGTAGCTAAGGACACTCGACGTGGTAAGGCTAACCTGATCATCTGTTCTTCTGACGTCGCTTCTGCACTTCAGATGGCTGGTGTTCTGGATTACACGCCTGCTCTGAACAGCAACTCTTTGGCAATCGACGACACTGGTAACACCTTCGCTGGTGTACTGAACGGTCGGTATCGCGTATACATCGATCCTTACGCAACCACTAACTACATGAACATCGGCTACAAGGGTGCAGGCGCATTTGACGCTGGCATCTTCTACTGCCCCTATGTTCCTCTGCAGATGGTACGTGCGGTCGATCAGGATACCTTCCAGCCGAAGATTGGTTTCAAGACTCGATACGGTCTTGTTGAAAACCCCTTCGCTCACTCAGTACAAGGTACTCCTGCTGTATCCGATGGCGCCATCACTGCCGCCACTAACGCATACTATCGTATGTCTTCGGTCAGCAACCTGTTGTAATAAAAAGAATCCCGATAGGGACATTTTTGAGGGAGGCTTCGGCCTCCCTTTTTTTGTATATAAATAATAGAAAACATGGTATAATTCTATTATGACAATGAATAAGAATATGCTATCGCCAGTCGGCTTTAGTTTTCACATTAAGAAACTGCCCGAATTTAACTTCTTTGTACAGAATGTTACATTGCCTGGTGTCAGTTTTCCTGTGATTGAACAACCAACACCATTCAAAACCGTTCCTCGTTATGGTGATCATCTCGTATATGGAGAGTTAGCAGTATCTTTTAAAGTGAACGAAGATTTGGGTAACTATATTGAGATTTATAATTGGCTGGTTGGCCTATCTTTTCCTGATAATTTCGATCAATATAAAGAATTGGCTGAAGATGGAAAACAATTAACTGGTGATGGTCTAGAGTCAGATAGTTATTTGATGGTCATGTCGAGCGCCATGAATCCCGTTATGAGAATCGATTTCGAAGATATTTTTCCTGTATCATTATCTGATCTAACTATGGATTCACGTGATACTGCTATCGATTACATCGAGGCAACTGCTACCTTTAGATTCCTTAGATATACATTTACACCGCTCTAATTTTTTGGTATAATAGTTCTTTTGCTGGTGTAATATATGACTCTTGATGAAATCTTTGACCTGTGGTCGGATGATACACAGATCGATCGCACTGAACTTGGTAATGCTGCTCTTGAATTAGCAAAGCTACATCATAAGTACTATCGTATATTTTCTCAAGAAAGACTTACTCATAAAAAACTCGAAGCTGATATGAAACAGTTGAAGCTCGATAAGTATGAGTTTTATGTGGATGGTCCAACAGAGGAACACATTGCAAAAGGCTGGAAGCTACCACCTAAAGGTCGTATTCTTAAGTCAGATGCTGGTCAATATGTAGATGCAGACTCTGACATCATCGCGCTCAATCTTAAGCTTGCGTATCAGCAAGAAAAACTAGAACTACTCGCAGACATTATCAAAACAATTTCTAATCGTGGATTCCACATCAAGTCAGCAATTGAATGGGAGAGATTCAAGGTTGGCGGATAAGCTATACATCGAGAAGATCAATGAGGTCTATAATAAAGTAAAGACCGATGATCGTGGCATCGCAGAGGAGCTCTCAGCGTACTTTACATTTAAAGTACCTGGTTACCAGTTCATGCCTGCGTATCGCAATAAATTTTGGGACGGTCAGATCCGTTTATATAATACGTCTACACAGATGCTGTACTCTGGCCTCAATAACTATGTGCAGATATTTGCCAAAGAACGTGGTTATAAAATAGAGTACGAGTACGACAATAGTGCAGACAACTATTCGGTAGCAGAAGCGAAGAAGTTTGTTGAAGAAGAAAAGTTTACGATGGTACCACGCGATTACCAACTCGAAGCATACGTAGACGCAATACGATATAAGCGTGGACTCTTTATCTCACCTACAGCTTCTGGTAAGTCCTTCATCATCTATATGATCATGCGTAAGTTACTACGACAGACATTGATTATTGTGCCTACAACTACGCTGGTACATCAGATGTATTCTGATTTCGAAGAATATGGGTTCAACAGCGAGAAATACTGTCATAAAATATTTAGTGGTAAAGATAAGAATACTGATAAGCCTGTTGTCATCACAACATGGCAGTCCATATATAAATTACGTAAAGATTGGTTCAAGAAGTTTGACGTAGTCATTGGTGACGAAGCACACCTCTTCAAAGCCAAGTCACTAACATCTATCTTAGAAAAGATGGAAGATACAGAGTATCGCTTTGGTTTTACTGGTACATTAGATGGTACACAGACACATAAACTTGTACTCGAAGGCTTATTCGGACCAGCACAAAAAGTTATCTCAACGAAGGAGCTAATGGACAGTGGTACATTGGCAGACTTTAAGATCAAGATACTTGCGCTCAAGTACCATGACGAGATACGTAAGATAGTATCTAAGATGGATTATCAAGCTGAGATGGATTTTCTCGTATCACATGAAGGTCGCAATAAGTTTATCAAGAACCTCGCACTTTCGTTAAATGGTAACACTCTTTTACTGTTTCAATATGTTGACAAACATGGTAGAATACTAGAAGAGATGATAAAAGAAGAGGCTGGTGATCGTAAAGTATTCTTCATACATGGTGGTGTTAAAGGCGAAGAACGTGATGACATTCGCGGTATTGTAGAGAAAGAAAATGATGCAATCATTGTGGCCTCGTACGGTACGTTTTCAACAGGGGTAAATATCAAGAATCTACATTCAATTATTTTTGCAAGTCCGTCGAAATCAAAGATACGTAATCTACAATCGATAGGCCGAGGACTGAGGAAGTCGGATACTAAAGACTCAGCGACATTATATGATATCGCTGATGACTTGTCATGGAAGTCAACATCAAACTTTACATTGAAACATTTGATGGAGCGAGTGAAAATATATGATGAAGAGAAGTTTGACTACAAACTATACAGCATAGGAATAGACTAATGCACGTAGTAGTAAAACTCAAAAGTGGTGAAGAAGTGTTTGGCAAGATGATGATCAAAAATGAGAACAACATTGAACTCGATGATGCAATGTTGATGCGCTATCATATCAGTGAAGAAACTGATGCACCTGTCATGTACTTTACAAAATATTGTATCTTTACTCAGTCATTTGATGTTACAATACCTAATGACTGTATTATGCATGTCTTCAAAGATCCTGTAGAATCTTTGATAGATTTTTACGAGAAAGAATTAATTGAATGTAAAATGAGTTACAAAAGAAATCCTGAACCTGAACCACAGACAGGTAGAAAAAATAGAAGAAATGAAACTCTTATTGCAATGATGGAAAAACTAAAGGGTGATCATGAGGTACACTGATGGCAAACTATATCAACAACAAAGAGTTCTATGCTCTATTACAACAATTCAAAGCTGATTGCGCAGAAGCAGAAAAGAATAACAAACCAGCACCACGAGTACCAGAGGATATCGGCAAATGTTTTATGATGATTGCCACCAAGCTAGCTACGAAAGCTAACTTCTCTGGATACACATACAAAGACGAGATGATCTGTGATGCACTCGAAAATTGTGTGGTAGCTGTACATAGCTTTAATCCAGAAAAATCCAAGAATCCATTTGCATACTTTACACAAATTATTTGGTATGCATTCCTACGACGTATCGAAAAAGAGAAGAAGCAGACATACGTCAAATACAAATCACTAGAACAATTAGTAGTCGATGCAGAACTCCTCGATGATGAAGGCTCCGATGCATATAAGAACTATGACATTGCTAACGAGAAGATGAAACCTATCATCGATAAATTTGAGAACAAACAGAAAAAGAAAAAACCTGCCGAACCAAAAGGCTTGGAGAAATTTACTGAATGAAAATTGCATTGATTACCGATCAACACTTCGGAGTACGTAATGACAGCATCCAATTCCACGAATACTACAGAAAATTCTATGAAGAATTCTTCTTTCCCACTCTTAGAGAAATGGGCGTCAGAGATATCGTCGAGCTCGGGGATATTTTCGACAGGCGCAAGTATGTTAATTTTGACACCCTTAGTCGCTGCCGCGATTACTTTTTTGATCCTATCGCACGCGACGGGTTGAGTCTACATTGTATCGTAGGTAATCATGATATCTATTTTAAGAATACCAATCGAGTCAATGCACCTGATCTCTTGCTTGGTGAGTTTGATATGCATGTGTATTCTGAACCGACTGAAGTAAATTTTTATGACACATCTATCTTGATGATGCCATGGATCAATAGTCAGAATTATGATGTTGCGATGTATGCTATCGATCAATCAAAGTCTGACATCTGTCTTGGTCATCTCGAGTTCCAAGGCTTCGAAATGTATCGTGGTGCAGTGATCGATCACGGACTATCGCATAAAGCATTTCAGAAGTTCGACATGGTATGTTCAGGTCACTTCCATCATAAGTCTACGAAAGACAATATCAATTATCTTGGCGCTCCATATGAGATGACATGGTCAGACTATGACGATCCACGTGGATTCCATATACTCGACACCGAAACAAAAGAGTTGACTTATTTTCAAAATCCGTTTATTATGTTTCATAAGGTTTTCTATGACGATAGTCAAGGTGAAGAAGTATTGAAGCAAGACTTTGAGAAGTTGAAAGATTCACATGTGAAAGTGGTAGTCAAGAACAAAGACAACCCATACTTGTTCGATCTGTACATTGATAAGTTGAATGCTGCCAATCCTGCACATATGCAGGTGGTCGAAGATAACTTTAATCTTGATCTCGAAGATGATGAGAATATTGTAGATGAGGCAGAAGATACCATTACTATCATTCGGAAATACATAGATAATTTACAATTGAGTGATAACAAACCAATGAATGATTTATTCTATGATTTATATCACGAGGCGCTAAGTACTGAATGAGAGAATGTGGAGACTGCACAGAATGTTGTCGCGGCCGTTTAATATTTGAAGACGAAACAAAAACTGGTGAAAAAATTATTGTCAAAGATTCTATACCATGTTATAAATTATCTGATAAAGGTTGCACTATACATGAAGACAGACCAGATGTTTGTAGAAACTGGCAATGTACATGGACTCTAGACGAAGGTTTACCAAATTGGTTACAACCATCAAAATGTGGATTTATGATTTGGCCACCAGATAAGGTATGCCCAGATTATTGTATTGTTCCAAGTGACCATGTACAAGTCGACGTAAAAGCGTTAATATGGACCCTATGGTGGGCAAATGAAACAGGCAAAAACATCAAAGTCATCAGTACGCGTTATGGTGATTTAAGTTTTAAGAATTCTTAATATATGTTGTATTTTAAAGTTGTACGTTGGCAAAATTTCTTGTCGACAGGTAATCAGTGGACTGAGATCCATCTGAACAGAGCACAATCTACCCTTATCGTAGGCGAGAACGGAGCTGGTAAATCTACCATGCTCGATGCTATCTCGTTTGGTCTATACGGTAAGCCATATCGTAACATCAATAAGCCACAGCTAGTCAACAGCATCACGTCTAAGCGTTGTGTTGTTGAGATAGAATTCTCTTCGAAAGGCAAAGAGTATCTGATTCGTCGCGGCATCAAGCCAAATGTATTCGAGATCTTCTGTGATGGTAAGTTGGTCGATCAGCATGCATCTGTACGAGAATATCAAGAATACCTCGAGAAGAACGTACTCAAACTCAATCACAAATCATTCACACAGATCGTAGTCATTGGTTCTGCTAACTTCATTCCATTTATGCAGATGAAAGTGTGGGAACGACGTGACGTTATCGAAGATCTACTCGACATTGAAATCTTTACGAAGATGAATAACCTACTCAAAGAGAAGATCAACAAGAATAGAGATGATGTGATCGAAGCCAAATATCAGATCGACATGCTCGAGCAGCGTATCTCATTAACAAAGAAACATCTCAACGAGATCATGTCAATGCAGAAGTCAGATCGCGATGCTAAGTTAAAGAAGGTAGAAGAGTTAGAGACAAAATTAAATGATTTGAGATTACAATACGAAGGTAAGGCAAATCACGTCAAACATTTGCACGATAGTATCAAAGATAGAGATACCATCAAAGGTAAGCAACGTAAGCTGAACGAGCTAAAGATGCAACTCTCTTCGAAGGTACAAAATATACAGACACAGATCGAGTTCTTCAAAGATCATGATGATTGTCCTACGTGTCATCAGTCTATCGACGAAGAGTTTAAAGAAGATCACATCTGTGAACAGCAAGAGAAGCAACTCGAAATCAAAGATGGTATCGATAAGATGAACGATCATTTCGCTGAGATCGAGCATAGACTCAACGAGATTTCAGCTGTGCAAGATACTATCAACGATATCAATCAAATCATGATGAATCTCAACAGCGAGATGACCTCAGCGCAAAATGGTATTAAAGAACTCAACCAATCTCTCGAAGAGGTACCGCAAGTACAAGAGACAGACGATCTAGACGATCTTAATACTACACTCAATAAGAACAAAGAAACGCATGAAACATTATTACGAGAGAAAGAGAGATACGAGATTGCATCATCACTGCTCAAAGATGGTGGTATCAAGTCAAAAATCATCAAGCAGTATGTGCCTATCATTAACAAGTTGATGAATAAGTATCTGGCTGCGATGGAGTTCTTTGTACAATTTGAATTAGATGATCAATTTAACGAAAAAATCAAGTCGAGATTCAGAGATGAATTTACTTACGACTCGTTCTCGGAAGGTGAAAAGATGCGTATTGATCTTTCACTCCTTTTCACATGGCGCGCTGTCGCCAAGCTAAGAAACTCTGTAACGACTAACCTTTTGATCATGGATGAAGTATTTGACTCCTCCCTCGATACAACAGGTACCGATGAGTTCTTAAAATTGATTACACAATTGACACAAGACACGAACGTCTTTGTCATCTCACACAAAGGTGACCAACTCTTCGATAAGTTCCACAGTAATATTCGATTCGAGAAGGTCAAGAATTTCTCGCAGATCGCTGCGTAGGAGGAAACATGGCATACAAAGTTTTAGTACAAGTATCTGAAGATGGTGATTGGGATCCAGTCCTCGATATGAAATTGAGTCGCACTCGTTCTGTACCTCGTTTGTTTTTAGATGAAGATGCAGCGCAGTATTACATTGATCAACAACCCAAGCAAGAAGAAGGTAGTTACAATCGTAAGTTTAAAATCGAAGAAGCTGAAGAGTTAGATGATGTCGGATAAATTGCACATTGTACCACCATCACATCCTGCATTTAATAAACATATAGAAAAGTTTGAGTTTGATGGATCTACAGATGCAAAAAAATTGTCAGCTGAGATGATTGATATGATGCAAAAAGCAGGAGCGTTAGGTCTTGCTGCTAATCAATTGGGACTCGAACATCGTATGTTTGTTTTAAATACAACGCCAGAACCGTTGGTTTGTATTAATCCAAAAATTGTACACTTCAGTGAAAAATATGCAGTACAAGAAGAGGGATGTTTAACTTTCCCTGGACTATTTGTTAAAATCAGAAGACCAGAATGGATCAGAGTTCGTTTTCAAGATGCTGAAGGCAATATGCAGACAGAAAATCTTAAAGGAGCTGTTGCTCGAGCATATCAGCATGAGCTTGATCATCTCGATGGTGTAAACTATTTAAGTCGAGCGAAGAAGATTCATATGGATCAAGCGAAAAGAAAACAAAAATTAATTGAGCGCAAGCTTAAGAGGATGCAACTTGCTTGATAATCTAACTGAAAAGTTGTGGTTTAAAAATAAACCAAAGAAAAAACCACCTATCAAGGACTATCATATACCACACTGTGTAGATGGTCAGTGGTATTATGGTTATGAAAAAGTGTATATGCGTCGATATCCAGCATGTACATTTCCTTTATATAATGGTAAGATGGATCCATGTTCAAAAGATACTTAATTTTAGTAGAAGGTATTTCAACCGACATTATTGTTTCAGCACTGACTGAGTATAGTGCATGTGAGAAATACTTCAATAGTTATGGTAGCGCTAGTCGATATAGCGGTATCGGTATGGATATGATTGAGGCAAAACAATTATGAGTAAGAATTGGGTTAAAGACATCAACAAGATGCATGAGAAGTATGGCGTTCACGAGTGGGTAAAGAATAACCAACATCAGTTGCGTGACTTCTTAGATTTTCGTTTGCGCTTTCTTTATGAAGAAGCTAACGAGACATCGCTCGCTGTTGATGCACGTGATGCCGAAGAAATTGTTGATGGTCTGATCGACATCTGTGTTGTAGCCATCGGTACACTCGATGCATTTGGTGTTGATGCGAACAAAGCATGGGATCGTGTCTATAAAGCGAACATGCGCAAAGAGGTCGGACAAAAAGACAGTCGACCTAATCCCCTCGGGCTACCTGATCTGGTGAAGCCCAAAGGCTGGAGATCACCCAGCCATAAGAATAATCATGGTTTGCTTGACGCCATGCCTATAGATCCTAATAAGTTCTAAAAAATGTAAATATTATACAAAAATAGTCTAAAAAAATATCTAACAAAATCAATAACTTAGGTACGCCCAAAAAGTCTAATCAAATCAATAACTTAGAGGTGTACTTTTTCTGTGCCTGCTGTATAATGGTCCTTGTCAAATAGAGATTAACTAGGAAAAAACATATGGCAACTTTCACTGTACACCAAGTTCAAAACAAGCACGACTGTCCTGCTCGCATTCGTTTTGATGATAACTACCAAGCTGGTGACTTCGATCACTACACTCCAGTCTTTCGTGTAGACGCTGATGATCTGAATCACGTCTTCGCGCTGACTAATCATTGGGGTGATCGTGAGCGTGTACTACGACTCGATCGTGGTCATTCTACTAGCGTAGGTGATATCATCGAAACCCATGGCGGTGAGTATGGTCACGCCTTTTGGATGGTTTCTTTCGGTGGCTTTGACAAGTTGGAGGAACTCTAATGAGAGACACAATCACAGGTATTTTGGTAGTGTCGGCTCTCGGTGCTTTGTTAGGTGTAATGATGGGAATGGCAATATAATGACTAAGCAAGAAGCTTTTAACGAAATGTGCATCATCAAAGATATGATGGAAGAACACGCTAGCGAGCTTCGCTCAATCATGCGTGAGGTGTTTCCTGATCAGTATCAACAAGGTGCAGCTTACCAAGTGTTCGATGTCACTGGCAGCAGTAACTCATACGATGTGACTATCGAGTCTTTGCTCGAGTCTATCGCAGAAGAAAACGAGGAAGTCTATTCATGAGTAATTACGATTGGCTAGAAGATCGTATTGATATTACTGGCGTCAAGTTGTACAACTTTCGTGAGAATGATTTTTTAACTATTGGGCATCAACCGAAAGATCGCAATCCTACTCGTTTGCAGTTGTTTAACCAACTGAAAAAGACACTAGAGTTTCGTAACGAGCTTAATCAAACAATTCAGAACCTTGAAGCTCTCTTAGATGGAGAATATAATGGAAGTGCGTGAAGGTAGAAGTCCTAGCTACGTGTGTTCTTTGGATCCACAATCATGTGTGGATATGGAAATCCTCAATGCTATCAAGCTTAGCGTCAAAGCAACAAACGCTGACGTTAAGTGGGAACAAACAGATTGGGGTCCTCTCATTAAAGTACGTAAGCGTGTCCGTGTAAAAGGCCGCGAAGCAATTGAGAAGGTTAACGGTCAAAGTTACACTTGGGCTGGAGATTTATTAGGTGGCTTAGGTAATGCTAAGCGTTTTGATGTTTATATTCATGATGATAGGAAGTATAAGTATGAGTGAAGAAGTAAAGTGGTACAGCCGTGGTCGGGCAGGTGAAGAAGTGCTCAGCATCTTAGAGCAACTTTGTGAAGGTCCTTTCCAACTGTCAGACACGCAAGTCGCAGCGCAACTGCAGCGGTTCGGTCTTACAGCTTTCGAAGCTGTAGAAGAAGTCGTTAAGTTCAAAGAGGAGGGCTAGTGAAAACTAACCACTACCGCTTACCAGACCAGCTGAGAGCCCAATGCAAGGGCCTCGGCATGGATACTGACGAGATTTTTAAGTATGAAACCTATTGGCTGAAAAAACTAAGACCTCATCGTACAGGTAAAACAGCCTCGATCGATAGCGAGAAGCAAAAAGTCTACAGCGCTGAATGGGCATTTCAAGATAAGGTAGACATCAAGGAATTCAAAGACATCAGAGAAGCTGAGAAGCGCATGAAGCAGATCACTAGCAGTAAGCTATGGTCTGATCTAAATGGTCGTGCGACGTCTCTCGAGCACACAGGTCGTATGAAGCGATACGCAGGTATGGCGTACTGGACTGGCAAGATTAAGCTCGCCAACTCTGGTCTCGATGAGTATACTCTGCTTCATGAACTAGCACACCAAACACCGAATGCTATGCATCACGGTGTACAATTCCGTATAAATTTGGTAAGATTAGTATCTAGATTTATGGGTACGCATGCGGCTAAAGAATTGAAAACGTCATTCAAGAAAAAGAAGTTGAAGATGTCTATGCCTCAACCTCGTTCTCCTGAATCATGGTATAAATCTTACAAGCGAATGGAAGAAATGCGAGAAAAATTATGAGTAACTTAGAAACAGATTTCGGTATACCGTCAGATCTGTCATTTAGTGAAGATGATCTTAATGATAAGAGTCATTATGAGTTATCGCTTTTAGCACCGTTTAAAGCAAAACAGCTAATCAAGCACGAAGCTCAAAACGCCAAGAAACAAGGCAAGAAGCAACGTAGTCTAGAGTTGATTACTAAAAATACATTCGATGGTCTTGTTGCAGAGTATTATCTACGACAAGAGTTTGACTTTGTCTTTGATCCTCGCGATTGGCATGATCTTGTACACCTGAATGGTTACGATCTTGAAGTCAAAACGTTTTCATCTGTGCAACAAAAATATGATACTATTCTTAAGCTAGATGGTATGAAGACAAAATATCCGCACGTTGTTATGTTCTATCGGCAAGATAAGCAGTATACTTTAGATGCATATCTTGAATATAACGATGTTGAAAAAAAGTACAATATTGTAAAAGAGTATGGAGCAGTTCAATGAAAGAGTCACTTAAAGTCCTGCAAGAATGCGCAGAAGTGCAAGTCAAAAAGTCTAACGACTATCAGAATGACCACTCTCGCATTCGTCAAGCAGATTACTATCCACGCGGTATCGCTACAATCACCGACCTCATCTATGCAAAAGTCTTGCGTATGCAGTCAGTAATCGAAGCTAGCGAGCACGACCCTAACTATGAGCCTAACTTCGAATCAATCGAAGACTCAGCTAAAGACTTGATCAACTATGCATCTTTCGTAGTATCGTACATGCGTGGTAAAATGGACGGACAAGATCCAACTCGTGACTTTTTGAATAGGGTGAATAATGCATCAGACGACGAATGATATTCGCGAGCACTTTCTCGACGAACTCAAAGCAGAACGATTTACGACTGATCGACTCGGTGACAAGACCATTGAGTTGATCGGTGCCTCGTTCCTAGCTGACAAGCCTGCAATTTTTGGCGAACCAAATCAAGAGTATATTCAAGCCGAGATCGATTGGTATTTCAAAGGATCGAACAACATCAATGACATCTATGCTGGTATCTACGATGAGAACGGTGATCCTAAAGAACCACCAAAGGCATGGCAATATGCCGCTAACTATCATGGAGAAATCAATTCAAACTATGGACGTATTATCTTTTCCGAGCAATACTACGAGCAATATAAACGATGTTTGGCCGAACTCTTGGCAAATCGAGATACCCGCCGAGCATGTATGGTCTACAACCGACCAAGCATTTGGACCGAGTACAATGAAAATGGTAAAAGTGATTTCATATGTACGAACGCCGTCACCTACTATATCCGAGGGGATAAGCTCCACTGCTGTGTACAAATGCGTTCCAATGACGTCATCTTCGGTTACAGAAATGACTACGCATGGCAAAAGCACATCCTCGAACAGCTAGTCGAAGGATATAATCACAAGAACTTTGATCACGTAGAAGTCGGTGATATCTTTTGGCAAGTACAGAATTTACACGTGTATGAGAAACACTTTCATTTGGTAAAGTAATGATGGAAAAAAGTTATATCGAAATTGATGCAGGTCCATGGTTGACTTGCAATGGTGACATTGAAGTTTGTGTTTATATTGGTGAAGGAACATGTGAACCCGATTATACTTCGAAGGTAAGTCTTAAAGAGTTAGTAGATCGTGAGCTAGAAGGTATGATTCCTGGTGTTATTCCTGGGTCCGATGATACCAGATCTGGAAAGATAGCGGAGTATCACAAAGATGATGTCAAACGACTACTAGAAAGTTTGAGAGAGTTGTACTATTATGCAGGCGGCCGAGCAGAGGAATTGGGCTGTGAGTAATGCAATTTTTGATTTAGAACAACAAATTCAAGAATGCTGGAAAGTCACAGATGATATTGACATGGTAACTAAGTATCTAGTAGATGATTCAGATGGTTATACCGATGATGATGTTATGAATAAGTATTTTGCCATCAAAGAATTATACGAGCTTAAGTTTAATCAAATGTGGGCTACTTTCGAAACGGTATGCAAAGAATATCATGAAGCGAAAAAGAAATGATTGAACCAACTCGATATTATGATGAGTTCCTCAAGTATTTTGATCTAGCACTCAGTCAACAGAAAAAGTGTAACGTATCAGAAGGCGCTCCGTTTGGTATGATCAAACATGCTGAGAGTAACATGGGAGATGATCTCATGGAACATGTTGAGTTATACGATGTAGTTGAACGTAAGTACGCTGGCTTCTCTCAGATCGTTAATGATGTGTTCTATGGTTGGACTGATAAGCATCCATATTGGAAGAAGATGGAAGCTGGTATGGTGACACGCCAGCGTGAGCAGGTCGCGAAAGACTGGACAGGCAAACATGCTGACTTCGGTTTACCTGAATGGCTCTACATCTTCATCTTGCATCGTGTGACAGGCTCTGCAATCAACTACGCAACCAAACCTTCAGGTTATCATAACACTATTCTCTTTAATCTTCATCAGTCGAAAAATATCGAAGAGATGGTCGGACTGATGCGTCATTATCCTGCACCATTCTACACATCGGTTGGTTATCAGTTTCCTGCATTTCCTAAACCACAACAAGGTTATAAGAAAGGTGGTGACTATTTCCTCGGTGAGTATGCACCTCGTTTGGCAAGAGAAATGGCAGAGTGGCTAGAATCAGGTGGCAAGCGAGATCTACGAGAGATTGGCGAGTTTATGCTCGAGTGGAATGTCAAGAATGGATTGCGTAAGTATCAATTCCAATATGCGGCTGTTGTGGCTGACATTGCCGATTGGTATCCACAGTATGTAAATTTAGAAAGCATGTTCTATTACGGTACAAATGCTGTAGAATGTATCTCATATCTTGCAAAGCCAACACAGAAGATGAAGAAGGAAGTCTTTCTTGACGCTGTGATGGATAGGATATATAAAGATACAGGAAGTGTACCATATAATGCTGAAGATGTATGCTGTGACTTTATTCGTTATGTTGAGAACTATGTACGCCCAGGTCCGGACTACGATCATCTCGACTATGACAATCTATGGTCATCATGCGGCATCAAAGACCATCCATATGGTAGACAGAAGTATATGCTTGAACTCGGCCTTGTCGATACGTTTAATGGTATGAAGAATCATCCATCAGATGATGCTATCCTCAAGGCAAATAATATGAACGTGACTGAATACCAAAAACTATGTCGCTCACTTACTTCTTAGGCGAACACGAACACGACATCAAATACAACAATACTGCCGATGTTGAATTAAAGAACGGCAAACCTGTTGAAAGTTGGCTCAAAGATTGGCCACAAGAATGTCGAACCAATAAATTCTTCGAGTTTTGTCGTGCATACGATGAACGCAAAGACTATTTGCTCAAGACAAACTACCAACAATTCTCACATCGTCTACATTGGCATGAGTGTCCATTTGTCACAGAAATGGCACAATGTAATAATCGTGCCAAATTGATCGAAGGATGTGTCTTATTTTCTTTTAGCAATGAGCATTGGCAAACGTTCAGAGCATGGAAAGATCATGGTTATGATGGCATGAAAGTACGGTTCTCGAACTATCGTCATGCACGTTCTGATCTCTTTCAGATCTATTATCCAAAAGATACGAAGGTCAAAGATTGGTTGATCGATACACCAAAGCATGTTGCGTTGGAGATTGATAAGTTATTTGAGAATGCAAAACGTCCGTTCACTATGATGGAGTTTGCCAAGAAGATGAACATCATCATGGTACGAGATTTTGGTTTTCGTAATGCCATGTATCCATCAAAGAACACAGCTCGTCATATTGCAATGACTCATCCTGAGTTGGTCGATCCTGACTCGTTCCTACATGGTGGTACAGGATACTTCGATGGTTTGTCACAGATCTTTGACTGTCCACATCTCATGAGCAAGTCTAAGTATGAGATCGATGAAGATGGCCAGTACGTCCCTATGAATAAATGGGCAGAGATGCAAGTACAGCATATGGATTATTTAAAGAATCACCAGAATAATCCCATACACACTCATCAGTATCTTAATTTGGAAGATAAGTTGTGTATGCATTATAAGTTCATGTCAATGAAACTTGGTGAGAAGAAACAAACGAAGATGATCCCGTACGATTGGGTTTATCCACAAAATTGGTCATTAAAAACAAATAAGTATGACAGAACGAGTTCGTAGAGCCGTGATAGAGGCAGTGACTGACACTGTACTCGCTACACCACTTAATATGGCTTTAAGTTGGGTGTTATTATGGTTTGCATTTCAATATATGTGGGGTCCGACAATTACAATGTTGGCTCAGACTAGTATAATGTTTATCTTTGCAGTTAGCCGTAAGGTGTATCTGCGTTTATATTTTGAGAAGAGATATGGCTCACAATAACCACGTAATTGATGGAGTAAATAAGGATGTCGGCATCTTCGGATACGAGGCTGCTAAAGACTACTATTTGGAGATGTGTGATGGATGGACACCATACAATGATGACCCAGTTGTCAAAGTACATGATGGAGTGCGAGTTGTCAGGGACGACCTTATACTTGGAACGAAGACAAGAGCTGGCGATCTTTTGGCTGCTCGTTGCCCATCTGACACCATGGTTTATTGTCAGCCTCGGACTGGTCTTGCCGGCGTATCTCTACTTGACGTAGCTAAACATCATGGTAAGAAGGTAAAGTTATTCATGCCTTCTTCTAAACGAGTGTCGCTGCATCAAGCTTGTTGTATCGAGCGTGGTGCTGATGTAGAATTTCATCGCATTGCTGCAATGCCTAACCTCAATAAAAAGGCGAAAGAATATGCTGAACGAACTGGCACGTACTTCATCCCCCTCGGACTCAAACACGAACTCGCCACTGCGGGAATCGTATATGCGGCTAGCAAGATTCCTGAGCCCGAAATCGTATACGTCGCTATCTCTACTGGTGTTCTTACAAGAGCTCTTCAGATTGCATGGCCCAATGCTACCTTCCGTTGCGTTGCTGTTGCTAGGAACCTTAAAGCAGGCGAGTTAGGTAGAGGAGAGGTCATATCGGAACCTCTACAATTTACACAGTCAGAAAAGAAAGAGAATTTACCTCCGTTCCCCACTATTGACACTTATGATGGTAAAGTGTGGAAGTACATACCTAAAAATACCAGTCAGGATATACTTTTTTGGAACGTAGGTACAGAACCTGTTTTACAAGATGAGACGATTTATGATAGAATAGATTCATATCGTCAGTGGGAGAAAGCTGCTTGATGTGGTATCCAAATATGGTACCATATAAATCTAATAACTTCGAACTCACAGTAGAAGGTACAATTGGTACCATTTATTTGGATAACCAAATGTACATGCGCTGTGATAGTAGCAAAAACTTTGTGTACGAAGATATAGTAGCACATAACTACATAGCATACGGTCATGTAATTGCTACAGGTATGGGTTTTTTAATTAGAGAAAAATTATTATTAGATAATCCCAAAGTAGAAAAATTGACAGTATTGGAAATTAGTTCTGATCTAATTGACTATCATCGCAAATACAATAAAGATGTCATTGATAGAATAGATGTAGTACAATGTGATGCTAACGAATACAAAGGTTCGTGTGATGTCTTATTAGTTGATCATCATGATGATGCACATCATTGGGAAAATTATGCTAAATGTGTTGAGAATATAGATCATAAGGTATCATGGTTCTGGCCAATAGAAGCGCATGTACAAAGTTATAGTCATTACAAAAAATTAATGAAACATTGGCCAACACTACCAGATTTAAGTGAAGAAAAATTTACAGAATTTAAAAGCAGATACGAGAATATGTGGTTATGAAAAGTTTAGTTGCATGTCCATTTAATGTAATGTCCAAGTCTATGGACAGTCATCGCGCCGCACAAGGTGTCATCTATGCTAGTCAACTTAGCGAAGTAGGCAAAAATGTAGACGTCTGCATGTCTGGTTTCCTCTACAAAGAGGATTGGAATCAGTACGATGAACTATACGTATATCATGGCAATGATTGGGGTGGATCACTGAATCTGTTTGGTGGATTGCAAAATTATAGCGGCATCTACAACTTCGTCAACTTCTCTAAATTCAAAGGCAAAGTATATTCGCTCGTCATCGATATGGTTGACTACTATGCCATTATGAAAGAAAAGCTAGATAAGGCCAGAGAGAAAGGTCAAGAGTACAACGCTGAGTGGAACGAAGTTGATTGGGATAATCTCAAGCGTATGTGTACAGAAGCCGAGACAATCGATCCAAATACATTGAACCCATCTCGTAATATTGCTATCGGTGATAGTCATGCTATTTGCATGTATCGTCCTGGTTGGCAGAACATCTCAGTACCGTTTAAGACATTACATGGTGCATTAAAAGAAGGTCTCGAAAGCTTTCTGCCAAAAGGTGCATACAATTGCATTGAATTTTATTTTGGTAACATCGACATTCGTCATCATTTATGTCGACAAGATAATCCAGAAGAGGCAACAAAAGAACTCGTGCGTAAGTATGTAGAACAAGCACGAGCACTTGCCAATTTTCATGCTGCTACAGTTCGTCTATATGAACCGCTGCCTATTGAAAACCCTAGTCGTAAGATTCCAAAAACTGGTTGGCATAAAGGTGCACCATTTTGTGGTGATTGGTCATCACGAAACTTTGTACGTAAACTTTTCCGTGAAGAGATTCGAAAGAGTCAAGGCGCTGGTGTAGAATTATACGAGTGGGTGGGAGAGATGATAAATAATCAAGGTGAGTTAGACTTTGAATATATGGAAAAACCCCAGTCCGTACACCTTTCTCGTCGATGGTATCCCCATTGGCAAGGTTACGAGTACAGCCACGCACCATTCATTGACTACACACCAATACCTGAAAGTAAAAAGAAAACTAATTCTTTGGAGGATTTCTTTGGGTAAAGTAACGGTAAATTGTGATGTACATGTACCAGATAAATTAGTGCATAAGCATTTAAAGTATATGAAAAAGAATAATCTGCAGAGTACATCGTTTTATTTTCAAAACCACCCTGTTTACATTTACGTAGAAACATGGTAGGATAGTATTTCAAAGTGAGGATATATTATGGAAATCAACATTTCTGTTGAAGAACTACGCAAGTATAAATTATTCATTGCAACACCGATGTACGGTGCACAATGCTCTGGTATGTACACGCGTGCCATGGCAGATCTATCTGCTAAGATGGCAAAGTATGGCATCGGCCTTCAATTTTATTTCTTGTTCAATGAGTCACTCATTACTCGAGCGCGCAACTATTGTGTTGACGAGTTTATGCGTTCTGACTGTACACACTTAATGTTTATTGATTCCGACATTGGATTTAAATCTGATGATGTCATTGCAATGTTGGGTTTAGCAGCTCAAAATCCTGATGAGTATGATGTTATGTGTGGTCCGTATCCTAAGAAAACGATTTCTTGGGAAAAGATTGTACAGGCCGTAAATTCTGGTGTAGCTGATGAAAATCCTAACACATTAGAAAATTATGTAGGCGATTACGTTTTCAATCCAGTTAAATCGAAAGCTATTAAGATCAGCGAGCCTGCTGAAGTGGCTGAAGGTGGCACTGGTTTTATGTTGGTTCAAAAGCGTGTATTTGAAGAATATGCTGAAAAGTACCCGCAATTTACATACAAGCCTGATCATGTACGTACAGAAAAATTTGATGGCAGTCGTGAAATCATGGCATACTTCGATGCATTGATTGACGACAAGTCACAGAACCTGATGAATGAAATCAATGCGTTCTATGACAAAAATCCAGATGCGTCCAAAGATGATGTGATTTCATTTTTGTCCGATAAGAAGACAGGTATACATCAGACAGAATATTCGAATCGATATTTGTCCGAAGACTACATGTTTTGTTATAATGTAAGACGTATGGGAAGGAAAGTGTGGATGTGTCCATGGATTCAACTAAAGCATGTCGGTTCTTATACATTTGGTGGTTCTCTTGCACATATCGCTTCGATCGGTGCATCAGCAACAGCAGATCCCAAAAAACTTGGTAAGAAAAAGTAGGAAACTATATTATGAAACTCAATACACGTACTATTCAAGTACTCAAAAACTTTGCGTCTATCAATCCGTCGATTCAGTTCTCTGAAGGTACGAATCTGAAGACCATCTCGCCCAATAAGACGATGATGGCCAAAGCCAAACTCGAAGACATTATTCCTTCGACTTTTGCCATCTATGATTTGTCTCGTTTTCTCGGTGTTGTGTCGCTGTTCGAAGATCCTGAATTCCAGATCGACGAGCGTATGGTCAACATCGCATCACCTGGTCGAAAGGTCAGTTATACATTTGCAGATCCTTCTACTATCATCACACCACCCGATCGAGAGATTGTGTTGGAAGATCCAGACGTTGTGTTCGAACTCAAGCAAGAAAACTTTGCTGAGATCATGAAAGCACTTGGCGTCATGTCATTCCCCGATCTTGTAGTCGTTGGCGAAGACGGTAAGGTTATTCTTCGTGCAACTGACACCAAGAATCCATCTTCTGATAAATACGACATCGAAGTTGGAACAACCGATCGTACCTTTACCGCAGTTTTCAAAACAGAAAACGTTAAGATCTTGCCGTCCTCCTACACGGTAAGTCTTTCTTCGAAGGGCATTTCTCACTTTGTGTCCGACGATGTAGAGTATTGGATCAGCCTTGAAGCAAACTCAGACTTCGGCTAATACGATCAAAAGGGGGCACGGAACAGCTTGACGTGTCGGCCAAAGCGCGAAGGGATTGGGGCGACTGGCCATTTTATTTTATGAAAGTAGGTGATTTATGCGTGATGATTTTTTATGGGTCGAGAAGTATCGTCCCAAAACTGTAAGTGATACAATTCTACCTGTTGATCTGAAGAAAACATTTCAACAGTTTGTCGATCAAGACAATATTCCAAATCTTATCCTCACCGGTGGTCCTGGTGTAGGCAAGACGACAGTCGCTAGAGCAATGCTAGAAGAACTCGACTGCGACTACATCGTCATCAATGGCTCGATGAATGGTAACATCGATACACTTCGTGTAGAGATACAACAGTTTGCCTCATCAGTCTCACTCAGTGGTGGTCGTAAGTACGTCATCCTCGACGAAGCAGACTACCTCAATCCAAACTCAACACAACCAGCACTTCGCAACTTCATGGAAGAATACTCCAAGAATTGTGGATTCATTCTGACTTGTAACTTCAAGAACAAGATCATCGATCCTCTTCACTCTCGATGTAGTGTGATAGAGTTTAAGATCGCCAAAGATGACAAGCCAGATATGGCAGCTCAACTCTTTAAGCGAGTCATTAACATCCTCAAATCCGAGAATGTAGACTTCGATCAGAAGGCTGTTGCTGAGGTAATTAGTAAATACTTTCCAGATAATCGAAGGATTCTGAATGAACTACAACGATACTCTGCTACTGGCAGGATTGACACTGGTGTACTCGCTAATCTACATGAGACTACACTACAAAATCTTGTTGGAGCTTTACGAGACAAAGACTTTACCACCGTCCGAAAGTGGGTCGCAGACAATTCAGACGTAGAACCTGCTACTATATTCCGTCAGATCTACAACAAGTGTTCTGACTTCTTAAAACCTGGCAGCGTGCCTCAACTCGTTCTTATCCTCGCCGATTATCAATACAAGGATGCATTCGTTGCTGATCACGAGATCAACATGACTGCATGCCTCACCGAGATCATGGTCAACTGTGAGTTCTCGTAATGTGGAGAATTTGGGCCAAATCACTTGGTGAAAAAGTAGGCGAAACAGATTCGCAAGCAGATGCAGTAGCTATCATCAGGACATTCTGGTGGCTCCTCCATGTGTTTACCTGTTTCATGATAATCATACATAATGGTCATAATTTAGGATGGTGGTGATGTTTAAGAGAAAGCAGAAGAAAACATGCCAAATACCGAACTGCAGTAATGTACTTCCCGAAGAACCAGCTATAATATACATGGGTGAGTATGCGTTCGATGTATGTGAAGAATGTGAGAAGTTGATGGATATTATACAACAAAAAACGGAGGAGCACTATGGCGACGAGTCCCTTTGATTATCTAAACTCTATCAATGTTACAAAAATTAACATGATGCGTGATACAGATAACGATGCACTCGCTGAGAAAGACTACAATGCCTTCATTGTCAATCGAGGCCTATCATACTTCCAAGATACTGTTACTATCGCAAATGAGATGAATATCCACCACGAGCTCGATTACCTTCTTCAATACGAGTTTCTTATAAATATTGTCAGGCCACGAAAACGATTCTCGAAGTGGTTTAAAAAAGAGCAAGACAGTGATGTGGAAGCAGTTGCAGAGTTCTATGGCTACAGTAATGAAAGGGCCGCACAAGCATTAACTATCCTGTCTGATGAGCAAATAAGAAGAATAAAAGAAAAATTAGAAAAAGGTGGTTAAGTATGAGTGCGGTAGAATCTCTAGTTGAAGTTACCCTCCAGAGTCAAGACGATTTCCTCAAGGTACGTGAAACACTTACACGTATCGGTATTGCATCTCCAAAAGAAAAGAAACTTTATCAATCATGTCACATCCTTCATAAGCGTGGCAAGTATTATATTGTTCACTTCAAAGAACTGTTTGCCCTCGACGGCAAGCCCACAAATTTCTCTGAAGAGGACCAAGGCAGACGCAATACAATTACAAAGCTTCTCTCAGACTGGAATCTCATCTCAGTTGTAAACGAAGGAAACATCGAAGATCCAGCAGCTCCGATGAATCAGATCAAAATCATTGCCCATAAGGACAAGAATGACTGGGAGCTGGTGGCTAAATATAATATTGGGAACAAGAAGAAGTAGACGTAAGTTATTGATTTTCTTATGAAAAAAAATGTTACTAGTCGGCATGTACAATCCAAGCCCCGTATAGTAGAATGGGCATGTAATTTGGAGATTGTATGACAAAAGTATACACCAAAAAGCTTACTCCTGTCCAGCGCAAGCTGGTTCGGGATCTTATTCCTTTCTGCGCTAAAAAATTAATGCCTCGTATCAAAGATCTACAGATCACTGTTGTTGGTGTCAAGGATCTGGTAGAAAACGAAGGCATACACGCAGACGTTATCTATGAATATGTAGACGCTGTTGTTCGACCGAAAGATTATACTATTCGTGTCGACACTTCAGAAGATCTACAAGAATTTGTGCGGGTCATCAGCCACGAAATGGTTCATGTTAAACAATGGGCTCGTGGCGAGATGTACTCGTATGACCGACATCCTAATCTGACTCGATGGCATAAACAAAAGATTGACCACGATAAGATGGATTATTTTGATCAACCATGGGAAATCGAAGCTCATGGCCGCGAAGAAGGCCTTACGGTCTCTTTCTTACAAGAACATGAAAAGTGGGCAGGATTTGTCTATGGAATTATTGAAGATTATAAAATGCA
>Ga0181574_10000440_pt1 | contig 38360 bp, 48 predicted proteins | sample 101ome_24_FD_145600 | JGI IMG/M metagenome (GOLD analysis project Ga0181574, IMG submission 145600) | Coastal salt marsh microbial communities from the Groves Creek Marsh, Skidaway Island, Georgia - 101410AT metaG (spades assembly) | ecosystem: Environmental > Aquatic > Marine > Intertidal zone... | reverse complement strand
TCTCTTCTACCGAACTTCTATTCAACTGCGATGCTGTAACAAACACAGTGTTCAGTTCCATAGCCAAGTTACGTAGTTCTTCTGACACATACTTGTCTTTAACAAACAAGTTCTCTGCACTAATCTTTACAGCGTTTGGATGCATCAAGTCCAAGTAGTCTACAAGCACAACATCAAGTTTGCGTCCTGTTTTGATTTCATATTCTTTGATGTATGCACGTAAGTCGTTTGCATTCTTGCCTGTGGGCATATACTTGACTTGAAATGCACCCGACTTCTTGCCAATCATCTTAACTTTCATTTCAACATCATCAATGCTTTTAAAAATGTCTCTGCTTGCAATGTCAGTTGTCATTGAATCTACACGCATACTAACCAATGCTTCACTAAGTTCAAATGTCAAGTACAATACGTTCATACCCAGCAAGCACCAGTTCACACCCAAGTTAGCCAAGAACAAACTCTTACCACTGCCACTACCACCTGCAAAAATATTCAGTTCGCCTCTGTTGAATCCGCCAAACAGTTTCTTGTCCAGTGCCGGCCAGCCTGTGCTAACCTGTCCATTATTTTCTTTGATGCCTTCTAGTCTACCACGTGGATCTGCAAAGTAATCTGTACCCAAGTCTTTTTGCAATCCAATCTGTACAGCGTTCTTTACCAAGTCTTCACACGCACCATATTGTCCATTCTCAAGCAAGTCAGCACTCTTAAGAATAGCACTTTCTAATGCTTTGTGTTTACTGAATGTTTCAAAGTCCTGCAACAACCAATCATAATGATTCTCTTGCAGTTGTCCTGGATCTTTCAAGTTGCTGTCTGTTGCAGCATTAACTATATCAAATGTTGGCAGTGCATTGTGTTCTTCTACATAGTCTTTGATAAACTTTGCTGGCTCTGCTAGTCTCCTATCAAATGTATTTGGATCAAACACACCTTGACAGCGCACAAAACTTTCTGCGTCTGTCATAAACATTTCTAGATATACTTTTTGTATATCATATCCATAATCAGTGTTCTGTCTTGTTGCCATCTCTTACGTGCCTTATATTACTTGTTGTCTTTAGACTACCACAGTTTTTACAATATACTATAGTAACACAAAACTTGTGTTTGTCAACTACAACAATTTCTTCGTGTGATGTTTGGTCTACGTTTTTGCAGCAGCCGTACATACTTTAACTCCATAGTGTTTTGCAAATTGTAATGCGTCTAGTTCGTCATTTACAATAGGTTTACCTTTTATATTCAGGCTAGTATTTAATAGTATAGGACAGCCAGTTTCTTCATACCAACGTTCTAACAGTTTTCTAAAGCCCACGCTTTGATCTGCAGAAACTGTCTGTACCCTAGAGGTGCCGTCCCCGTGGATAATTGCAGGTAGTCCAGGATCTGTGCAAGTTGATGTGTATTGCATATAAGGTCCCTTTGCTCCGGAAAAGTAATCATCCGCGTGTTCAGCCAAGACTGCGGGGGCAAAGGGTCTAAAAAGTTGTCGCTTCTTGATATTGTTAACTCGGTCTTTGATGTCGGGTCCTCTAGGGTCTGCAAGGAGGGAGCGATTTCCAAGCGCTCTGGGTCCGAACTCTGCACGACCGTTGGCCACGCCAACAATGCCATTAGTAAGTAATTCATGTAACGCTTCTTCAACTGGATAATCTCCTTCTATGTTGTGTCCAAGATATGCACCCGGCCATTTAATATGTTGTTTCCAATGTGCTAGTGGAGCACCTATTGCACTACCTGCATCACCCGGGTTGGGCATAATCCAAGCATCGTTCCATTCTTTTACAATTGTACTGTTAGCAGCACAGTTTAATGCACAGCCGCCCATGAGTATCAAGTTCTTACTAGGCGATTTCCAATGAGCCCAGTTGCTGATATACTTCAATAAGTACGCATATATTGCTTGTACAGCAGCAGCTATGTCCATAAGATCTTGGGGCTTGTTTAATTCAGGACGCCACCATAAGCACCCCCTATGTAAATTGTGTCTAAGTTTTACTCTGGGTCTATCCCAAAACGTTTGTAACCATCCGTGATCATCAATAGGGTAGAAAAATTCTTGTAGTATTTCAGTCATAAAACGCAAGGGGTCGCCATATGCTGCCATACCCATGAGTATATATTCGTCTTCCTGTGGCTTTAGGCCTATTCTTTGCGTAAAGGCCGAATACCAAAGCCCGATCGAGTGAGGGTATTGTTGTGAATATATTCTCCGGAGGCCTTTGTCTTGGTCTGCGTTCCAGATGCTGAGTGTCTCAAATTCTCCAATACTGTCGATAACAATAATGCTGGCGGCAGTAAAAGGCGAAGTATAATAGCCGGCAGCAGCATGGGCAAGATGATGATTAGTATAGCGAATAGGAGCACGTATACCATACTGTCGAAGATAAGCACCAATATTGTTTTTGTTAAAGTACTTGATTCCTTGTCCTGCTCGAAGTTGTCTAAGAGTTTTGACAAAGGGTCTTTCATACCAAATAATTTCATCAGGCTCTCCCCATTGTTTGGCCTCACTTATTAATTTATCATTTAAATGCGCATCATTTTTTAAGCCACTGTATCTTTCACTGTGGCTTGCAAACACAAGTTCTCTATCTTTGAATACTGCTAATGCTGCATCGTGGCTATTAGCACTTATGCCCCAAGTAATCATGCAGCGTCGATAGCCGCCTGCATTATCTTTTGTGGTAAACTGCATACCCAAATGTAAGGTACCCAGAACAATATGTTATATATTAGTATCTCTGTCATTGTGTACTTTCTCCCAATACTCATCGTTTGTCATTATTGGACGTTTTGCATCTTCTGCTTCTTGTAGTTTACGTTCTTTCATTGCTTTACGTATGCCATACCAAAACCATAGTTTCCAAAATATAGGACCTACTGTATCACTGTGCATTATAAAATCTCTTAACTTTTTCTTAAAAGTCAATCTCTCTACCTTTGTTTTCCCAAGTGCCAAACCTTGTAGGCTCTGCACCTTTTGGTCCACCGTATTCTGGTTCTTTACGAGCAAATTTTATATCACAATAGTTACAAACCACATAATGTCCATCGTGTGGTATTCTCAAATATACTTTAGGATGATCATTGTTGTCGCCGCTGCAACTTACACTATCACCGTCAACGTATACGATACGTTCTTCAAAGCCTTCAATTCTCTTCATTTGTAAATAAATGGATCCTGTTTGCGTAGTTCTTTTAAACGTTTTCTAAAACGTATTTCATCTCTAATTTTTGTATATGGCCAAATAAGTATGTGCCAAACTTTTTTTAAGTAAACCATTTCTTTGCTTTCAACCTTATCTTTAATGGGCTGCTTTCAGCAGCACTTGCAATACTGTACAGTGTATATAGTCTTCCGTGTCTAGCAACACATTCTCCTATGTCATTGATGTCTGCATCCCAGTCCGGTAAGCTAACACTCCAACCTCTATCGATAGCCTGCTCCACCAACTTACTTCCGGCTTTATCTCTATCAGGAACAACATATATATCCTTTCCTAATCTATTTAATAACAATGCCTGTGCATCACCAATGTCACTGCCTGTTAATGCACAACCTTCGATATGCAGTGCATCAATAGGTCCTTCGCACAGTATTGTAAACACCTTGTTGTGCCCTTGTTCATCTAGTCCATACACAAAGCCAGGCTGTGAGTCAGTTAGGTACTTAGGTTTGCTTTCCCCTACTGTACGGGCTGTATAACCGACTATACGCCCCTCATATTTAAAGGGTATAATAAGTCGTTCTCTGTATCCTAACTGTGGAGACCAATAGTAATCTGTATCATCTAAGTTGAGATTACGTGCAGCCATATACTCTAATACTGCCATACTATGCTTGTCAAAGTTTTCAATATCTGCAATGCGTACACTATCTTCTGGCAAATGTACTGTACCAAATGTCGGTAACTCTACACTGTGTTTTTGTACTTCAACTCCTTCGTTCTCACGCATAACATCCAATGCTAGTTTTGTGATATCTGCATCTGGTGCGTTCAACCATTCAAGTAGTTTTTTAAACTTGTAACTTAGATTACGTCCTGGTTGCCAACTTGCTTTGAAGCCACAGTTAAAGCAGTGATAACTTACATTGTCGCCTTCGTATATAACACCGCCACGTCCTCTTGTGTCAGCATTCTCATTGTTATGCACACAGCAAGGCGCATTAAAACTAGTCCATCCACTGGGTGTAGTTTTACGTTTTGCAGGCAAATATAATGCCAGGGTATCAGATACGATGCTCATGCAATTATACTAGCATCGTACTAATACAATGTCAATCTTTTTCTATAAGACTCATTATTTGTGTGTCAGTGATATTTTCTTTACCAAATAAACGCTGTGAAGCAATATCAGCATTTTTATAATACTTTGCAGACATTTCATCTAAAAATTCTTCTAAATGATTTGAATTAGGTATTTCACCTTTTGATATCATTTGATTTACAACTTGTATGTATCCTTGAACTTCTAACAATGCCACTTGTGGATGCACACCATATTGTTGCATATATTCTATAGTGCTGGTTGATGCACGACCACCGTCCATTAAATTACGATACATTAATTCAAACCCACGTCTTACATGGTGTTGTTTTTCGTTGTCTTCAAAATCTTGTTCAGTCCAATCGTCTACATTGTAATTTTCTTTGAGATTATTATATGCATTTATCAGTGTTGCAATATCTTTAAATGAACCATTTATTTTGCTTTCCATCATTTCTATATTCACAAATGCACTTCTTAGTTTTGCATTTGTAACACCATCGTCTGGATCTTCTAATAATTTTTGTTGTAGTTTTTCAATTCTTTTCAATGCCTTAGCATGATTTACTTGTGCTTCTGCTAATGCACTTTTACGTTTTTCTGTTTCAGCAAGGACTTGTCTCATTATACGCATTGGAGATTGTCCATTGAGCATTGTAAGACTCATCATTGTGAGTGTAGACTGAGAATTATTCCTATCGAAATATTTTGTCTTTTGTTCTAATTCAGGTAAAAATTCATTTACAATAGCAACAGCCTGTGGATTAATTTTGCTAGAAGATATAGGTGTAATACCAAATGTAACTGGATCAACCTGTGTAACTTGTGTGTTAGATTTAGGTTTTGCAATTTCACTCATACTGTACTTATTAATTTATAATTATTAAGAAGCAGATCCTGATGCTGCTCCACCATAATATCTAGCCACTGTCAAGTCACCAAAATCTGTAGCGTTGCTTGTAGTTTGTATAGTAACATAATCTATTGTATTAGTTGTAGGACTAGTACCACCTGCTATAGTCATAGTCGTACCATTTGAGTTACACATTGAAGAACCTCTAGCCGTTGTTAAGTCACCAAAGTCTGTAGAATTGCCAGGAGTATCTTGCGTTATATATTCCAAGTTATCTATATATGTAGTGCTATTACCAGTAGAAGTATATGTTGTTCCTAAAGCTATTATTCCCCTTGTAGCATCTCCTGCTCCATCAGCTTCAGATACATCAATGGATAAATCTCCAAAATCAGTAGCACTAGCCAGTGTTTGAACTGTAACATATTCTATACTATTATTATTTGCAGTTGTTAATCCTCCAAATCCAAAATTTCTTGTTGGACCTGATAAGGCTCCTGTTTCATGATCAGTGTATGTGGCACTACCAAAATCTGTAGCGTTACCTGTTGTTCCTATTGTTATGTAATCTATATTAGATTTATTATTTCTACCATGCCAGAAGAGTCCTCTAGTCTCGTCAGATGAACCTGCTGTATTATCTGTAACATTATTTAAATCACCGAAGTCTGTAGAGTTACCAGTACTAGCAAAGGTTATATAATGCAATTCATTTGTTTGACTGCCTGAAAGCGCACCTCCATGGAACACACCCCTACTTCCATTAGAAGCTCCTCCACTCATGTGCCTAGTTGTGCCTGAAGTATAGTCACCAAAATCTGTAGCGTTGCCTGGTGTTGATATATCTATATAATCAATTACATTACTATAGCTACCAGTCGACGGTCTTCCAGTCCAATGAACTCCTCTATCACCGTACATATTAAGACTAACACCGCCACCTCCGCCAGCACTACCTGATGTAGCAGCAGCACTTTCGTTTACTGCCAATAAATCACCAAAGTCAGTTGCGTTACCTGGTGTAGCAACAGTAACATAATCTATATTATTCAACGATACATTTGAACCATCGTTTGTAGAACCACCTGAGAACGTAGCACGAGTTCCGTTTGAGTTACCAGCTACATTGTCTTTGAATGTAGTTAGATCTCCAAAGTCAGTTGCGTTACCAGTTGTTGCTACTGTGACGTAATCTATGTTTTCAGTCCAACCATTAGCATTTACACTACCTGCTCTTCTACCACCTGCAAATAATGCATAGGTAGCATCACCAGATCCTCCTGCCCTATTCCAAGAATCAGTCATATCACCAAAGTCAGTGGCATCACCTGCACTTGCTATAGTAATATAATCCATTACATTTGATTGGGTTGCTCCGTCTGGATCTCCACCGGCGAACACAGCTCTAGTGGAATTGTTCCATCCCGCAATTAGTGATCTTCCTTGAGTTAAATTACCAAAGTCAGTTGCATTACCTGTAGTGGCAATAGTAAAACTATCTATAATATCTAAATAACTGTTTAAAGTTCCTACTCTTGATCCACCTGCAAAAATACCTGTTGTTGCATCCGAAGCACCTGCAAGACTTGACCTTTCTTGACTTAGATCTCCTAAGTTTTGTGCATTTCCTGTGGTTGCCACTGTGATATAATCCATATTATCGTAGTAAGTAGTCGAACCATTAAATCCGCCACCAAATACAGCCCTAGTTCCATTTGACAGGCCTGCTACCCTTGTTGGAGCGAAATTCAAATCTCCAAAATCTTGTGCATTACCAGTTGTCGTAATATCAAAGTATTGAATGACATTTTGTCCACCGCCTGTTCCACCTGCAACTAGGCCTCTATCACCACCCCAGGTAAATGAGCCACCGCCGCCACCGCCGCCGCCACTACCAGTACCGGGTAATACTACCCTGCTTGTTGTGAATCCTGCACTTATTGCTGCTAAAAATGGCATATCAATTCCTTATGAATAAGATGTTAGTTGTCCTAACACTGTGTAACTACCACCTGACTGTGTGATACTAAAGCTAACTATATCAGTTCCGCTTGATGTTCCGCTTGGTGGGCTACCGCCTTGCCATAATATGGTTTGTGCTGCACCGCCTATTTGCACTGCTGTTGGAATATATGCTGTGCCGCCTTGAACAAGCATCAGTGATACCATTGTTCCGTGATCGTTTGTTAAACCCAAGTTTGTAAAGTTTGCAGTAAAATCTGCTGCAATACTTGTATGACGGAATATATGTCCATTAGAAGTATCATGTGCAACAACTCCTGTAGCACCAGTTAGATCACTAAAGCCTTCAATTACACCACCTTCAAATGTAGTTTTATCACCAAAGGTTTTGTTTGTAAGTGTGTCTGTTGTAGATCTACCTACAAGTCTAGTTGCAATCGCAGGAAGAGTAACAGTTACATTGCCAGAATAATCAGCGTGTGGGGCAGACTGTAATTGTGTGTAGTGTGCGTTGCTAGATTCACAGTAAAGTCTCACATATGATTCAGCACCAGCGTTCTTAATAGATATTGAACCTGACTCCATGTCAATACCATTAGTGCCATCTATTCGAACAACACCTGCTCCGTTTGGCGTTAAAGTAATGTTACCGTTTGATACCGATACAATGTCTTGTCCATTAACATCTAGAGATCCACCAAGTTGTGGTGTTGTGTCGTCTACCACATCAGACAATCCGCCGCCGCCAGATATACCTGTTAAGTTTGAACCGTCACCATAAAACGCTGTTGCATATACATCACCATCAACATCTAGTTTACCTTGTGTTGGAAGTTTACCAACACCTACTCTGTCGTCACCTGCATCTACATATAACAGTTGTCCATCTGTGGCGCCTGCCATGTAAAAGTCAACTTCTGCATTACCAGTTGGGTTGAATACAATACCACTTTTTGACAGTGTACTACCTTTGATTTCAAATACAGTAACATCACTGCCTTGGATTCTTGTAATCCAGTTTACTTCGCCGTTGTCAGTATAACTATCTGGGCCTGCTTTGAATACAACTTTACCATATTCTACACTGCCAGTTGTAGCAATAATATTACCAAAAACTTCTTCGTTTGCATTTACATTGGTGTTTTCTAATATAAAATCTGCATTATCACCATTGGTTTTTACATTACCTGTTATAGTAGCATTACCTGTTATACTAACATTACCAGTGCCTGTGATATCATTGCTGTTTAGATCTAAGTTACCACCTAATTGCGGTGTAGTATCGTCAACAATATCTTGAATACCAATGCCACTTAGGTTAGTCAAAGCACTACCATCTAGTGCAGGTAAAGCACCTGTTAAGTTAGCAGCAGGAATAGAACCACTAACACCATCAACTAGCAATGTACTGTTGTCTGCAAAAACACTGCCTGTTAAGTCGCCATTTAGAACATTTGCATCAAGAGAAGAAGTTGATGAATGTCTTACAAACCATTTTCTAGGTTGAACACTTCCTGATCCGTTGTGTGAATAGATATCATATATGTCGTATCTGTTTGTTCCACCGGTTGGAGCAGAACCTCCAATCCATATAATTTCTTGAGCGTTACCGTCTCTTTGTAAGCCTGATAAAACCACTCCAGGAGATCCAAATTGTCCATTATCGTTTGCAAGAGTGTATTCTCTTTCTGTCATTTGCAGATGACTCCATCCACTTGGATTAACACCTGTTGCTGCTAAAGTAATTGAATCACCTACTGTTTGAGGAGTATAAGTAATTTGCACACCATTTGTCCAAGTTTCGTCTGTAAAAGATCCAATAGTTAAACCTGGTATACTTAAACCATTTATTCCTGCAAAGTAATCAGCCGATCCTGAACCTGAAGTGTATGTATAATCTACTCCATTTGCTGTAATTTTATAATCTAGTGGAAAGTTAAAACTTGGATCGCTTTTACGTCCTCTAATTACAATATCAGTTCCAGGAGCATTATAATAGTTATTAACAATTATTTTGTAATCAAGTGCTCTATTAAAATTTACATCTCCGTCTGTGATATTTGCTACAAAGTCTGCATCAATTCTGTGTATATAATATCTACCAGCGCCAAAAGTTGAATATGCTCCGTCACGTAGTTGAATCACACCACCTGCGCTGTGTCCAGGAAATTCTAAATAATCTGATGCACCATACCCTATGTTTCGTCTTGTATTCAATCCTGATAGAAACTGCATTTCTGAACTAAAATAATATTGATTTGCCCAAGCAGAACCGTTCCAAATCAGTAAGTCTCCGTTTGTTGGACTCGCTGCAGATACATCGGTTAAATCATCTATTAACGTAGGAATACTTGCTTGTGTTTCAGGATTCCATCTATTGTTTCCGGCATCCCACGCTAAAACATCTCCGTTAGTTGGAATAGCAGAACCGTTAACATCTGACAATTCACCTATTGATTTGCCTGTTAAACTTAGTGTACTGTTTGTGAGAAAAGCGGAAGTAGAGTTGTCATAATTTGATAGATCGTTATCAACAGCAGCAGTAATATTATCGCCAGCGACGGTAAGTGACAAATTAGTTCCTGCTACGAGAGTAATCGTATCGTTAGTGGCATCGCTGCCTGTTAATGTGACGTTTGCATCACTGCCTGCTTGTGCTGTACTAATTGTGTAAGTGGTGTTATTATCACCATCTACTGCACCAGGTGTAAAATACGATAAGCTGCTCCAAGCAGTTGTACCATCACCTATTTTCATATAGCCGGTGTCGGTTTCGTAACCAATTTCACCGTCACTTAATGTTGGATTAGCAGACGTCCAATTTGCTGCTGTATCTCTTCTAACTTGTATCTTTGTAGCCATTATGCACTACCTCCGTCTAATTCTAGATCACCAGTTGTATATATCGATGTTGCCGTACCTCCATCAACTAAAAAGACATCGCTGCCACTTTTTTGCCAATGACGTCCGATTACAGTATAACCAACTCCTGCTGTTGAATATACAACAAACTCAACTACATCTACTTGTCCTTGAGTTCCTGTAGGTGCTATGTTACCATAACCCCAATCAACTGTTTGTGCTACACTGTCTATTTGAATAGCATTACAAATTTTACCACCAAATGCATTATTGTTGTCAACTGCAACTACAATACTGAATATTTGTCTATTTGAAGCAGCAGCCTCGTGGTTTGTAATGTTAATAGTCATGTCATGTTCCATATCAGTGATATAGAAATAACCTGTCCTGTTTGCACTGCCCATACTATAGGTCTGAACGTGTCCTGGTGAACCTGTTATACTTAATTCTTCCCAATAGTATGCTGTTTCGCCTCTAAATTGTGCGCCGTTTAAAAAATTAACTTTTTGTGTTAAATCACTTGCATTTCTCCAGCTTACACCGTTGAACATTAAAAGTTCGCCATCTGCTGGACTTGTTAACGCTACATTATCAATACCATCAGTAATACCATACCCTGCTATTGTTGTTGGTGTATTTGTCAAGTCAGCAAAGTCTGCACTAAATGTGCTTACTGCTGTTCCGCCTATGGTACTACCACTTGGTAATTCTATTGCTGTGCTTGATGCTGTAATTTGTGCATCACCGATGTAAAGACTTGTGCCGCTTAGATATAAATCTCTAAATCTTAGTAGGTTAGTACCTAGGTCATACGCTTCGTTTGTGTCAGGAATAAGATCTCCTGTTACATCACCTTGTATTGTAGTAACAAATGTATTGGTGTCATAACTCCAATTACCTGCACCATCATTAACTAGGTAACCTGTTCCGTCTGTGATGTTGCTAACTGTTGCTGCACTAAACACTGGATCAGTTTCTGATTGTAGATAACGTCCGTCTAGGTTTGTAATTATTGTGGTTGCATCGTCTCTTGTGAGAGTAAAGTTACCGGTAGCATCATCCCACGATGCACTGGTAATTCTTGCTAAGTTTGTGTCATCTAACAAGTCACTAAAGTCAACAGTAAATGAAGTTGCATCATCTCTTGTGAATGTTGCAATACCTGTTACACCATCAACTGTACCTGATGCCAGTCTTGCTAGATTTGTATCATCTAAATACAAAGCCAAATCAATAGTAGTTACAGTTCCGTCTTCGTCTGTGTAACGTAATTCGTTTCCTACTTTAGCAATGCTTGTTGTTGTTTCTGCAGGAGGCGTGTACGTAAATGTTTTTGTATTTGAATCATATGCTAAACCGCCTGTGCCACTTGGTGCAGCATCTGGGCCTACAGTTAAATCAGCTATTGATCCTTCAATTGTGTATGAAACAGCATTCCAAGCAGTAGCGCCGTCTCCTACTTTAAAAAATCCTGTATCAGTTTCGTAACCAAGTTCACCTGCTGCCAGCACTGTGTTTGCCGCTGTCCATTGAGCCGCTGTACCTCTTCTTATTTGTAACGTTACTGCCATTATGGAGCTCCTCCATCAAGTACCAAGTCACTACCTCCTGTATAAACTTGTGGTGCTAATAATACGTCCTGCCATTCGCCTGCTGCATTGTTCCAAGCCATTATAGCATTGTTTGCAGGTGCTGTAATGTTAAATGAATCAATATCATTTATTCCAAAGTTTGTTACACCAGCACTACCGAAGTCTATTGCTGCATTACCGAAGTTAATAGTTACACTGTTATCAAATGTAATGTTTTTACTTGCATCAATGTTAATAGCATTATTTAAAATCATTGTGTTGCTGTTGTCTACATTTAGAACACTAACACTGTTGTTTGTAATATCATATGAATTTGATATCATATTAACATTGTTACTGTTATCAACATTCATAATGCTTACACTGTTGTTGGTAATATCAAAACTGTTGCTGTTAAATGTAACATTGTTACTATTATCAATATTTAAAACACTTGTTGAGTTGTTTGTAATATCAAAACTTACACTGTTAAATGTAACATTATTACTGTTATCAACATTCATAATGCTCAGTGAATTATTTGTAAGATTATATGTTTGGCTTACAAAAGATAGTGCAACACTATTATCAATAGTAACATTGTTACTATTGTCAATATTCAAAACGTTCAAACTATTGTTTGTGATATCAAAACTGTTACTTGTATAAGAAACATTATTACTGTTGTCAATGTTTAAAACATTAACACTGTTGTTTGTAATATCATATGAGTTACTAATAAATGCAATGTTATTGCTATTGTCAATTGTTAATGCATTTACAGTATTGTTTGTAATCTGGAATGAGTTAGTAGTTAGGCTCCAGTTAAAACTATTGTCAATGTTTAAAACATTGTATTGTGTATCAACATCAAGCACAGTTTGGTTGATTTGTATATCAAAGTTTTGTGCGGTAATATTTACACTATTATCAAACGCAATATCAAATATGTTTATATCGTTGTTTGTAATATCAAAACTAACATTTGTAAATGATACATTGTTGCTGTTATCAATCAACAAGTTATTGTTTAGATTAAACACACTGTTGTCAATTGTAATATTATTACTTGCATCAATAGTCATTACACTGTTAAATGTAATATCTGAACTTGCATCAATGTTGAATAAATTTGTAGTTAAATTAAAGTTGTTGCTTGCATCTATGTTCAAAGACATTGTAGAACTGTTGTCAATGAATATGTTATTATTGTTGCCTAGGCTTAAATTATTGTTGGCATAAATGTAAATGCCTGCTGTTGCACCCGCTTCAACTGTGATAGCACCATTGGTAAATCCATCAATGCTCGGAGGTGTATATTCTAATGTGCCTGTTGCTGATTCATATACCAGTGCGCCTTGTCCTGCATTTGGATATTGAATAACTTCAATCTCGTTAAGCACATCTTGAATTGTAAATACAACAGTATCACCACTAAAGTTCTGTATGTCGCCGCCGTTTGGTAATTTTAATGTGCCATCATTTTGGAATACCCAAGTGTAACTGTTTGTGCTGTTATCTGTAATCACTGTTAAATTGTTACTGTTATCAATTATTGTATTTGTTGTGTTGATATCAACTTCTGTGTTTGTTATGTTAACAGTTGTATCACCTGTGTTAATATCAATATCAACACTGTTGTTTGTAATGTTAACAATATTATCACCGCTGTTAATGTTGATATTCATAGCAGTTGTGATATTCATTGTTACACTATTTGTAACATCAACAATCATGTTGTTTGATAGATCAATACTGATTGTTACCATTGTAACATCAACGTTGTTTTGAATCTGTATTTGTTGTGTGATTACAAGAGCGTTATCAACATTAACTGTAATAATGTTTTGTTCAATTCCTACTAGTGTGAATAAGTTTGTAAAATTTGTGTTGATTTTTACAAAGGCGTCATAGATACATTCCCCGTCTGTTGCGAGTCTACCTGATCCTACATTTACTAATTGAAAATCGCTCATTTCTTATTCCTCAGTGATTCATCTTTATACTGTTAATAGTTCCGCCTACCCATTCAGTAATGTAAGCACGTAGCCAAGTGTAGTTACCAATAAAGTTATACACAACAACAGTAGTAGTTGGATCGCTGTATTCTAACTTGAAAGGAATTTTTCTGCTTGACCATAATCCTGTTGTAAGCACACACGTTGCTTCTTCGATAACAACAGGTGCCCAATCTGTACCGTCATTACAGTTAGTAAAAAAAGGATCTTCTGGATCTACGCCTAATGTACCTTCGATTTCTATTGTGCCAACAAAATCTGTGAGTACGATTTGAACAGTGTGCAAACCATCATCGCGGCTGTAGTAGCCGTCGCCCTTGAACTTTTCACCTCTTACTGTTTGTGCAGAAGAGTCTCCCGGATGTACTGTGGTAGGTAATAATGTTTCACTATTGCTCATATTTATATTTATCCATACTTTTTATTATCAGTTTCTTACCAAAATTTTCACTATCTTGTCTGTCGGATCAGTGTCGGTGTCAAATCTCAAATAATTGTATACACCTTTAAAATTGTTAAAAACTGGTCTAGTCTCTGTGCCATCAAATGTAACAGTGTCAATTGTCACCCAACTGTTCTGTCCTGTGATTTGATTATCCAGTGTACCTTTGATTACAACGTCTCCAACAAATCCGTTGTCGTTATGAGCGTCAGTGTAGAATGCAACAGTGTGAATTGCTTCGTTTTTGTTTTGTTTTGGCTTTGCTGTGATTTTGTTTAAGTCATCGTAGCCAGCAACCCAATTGTCTCCTACGGCTAACCAGTTGTTAACTGTGTTACTGCTACGGATAGTTGGATGTGTACAATCATCTACATAGATGTGCCCACACGCATCAAAGCCTCTATTGGTATATGTTACCACTCTACTATCACAGGCTTCTTTTTGATATACCACATAACTTAAATATTGAGATGGTAAATTCAACAAATCGTTTTCTGTAACTGTTACGTAAAACATACCTTTGGTATTTTTTGTTGAACCGTCATCTTGTACTGTTCCTTCGTAATATAGTACTTGATCTTTGCCTTCATCAAATGCTTCAAATACCATAACATTACCGCTGATGTCTACGGGTTTTTGATCAGCGTTGAGCATTCTAAATTGTATTTTATTGTCAACGCCCTTATATACTTTTAATTGTCTGCTATACACTGGTCTATACTCCACAATGAATCCTATATCGTTTGATACCAGAGTAACTTTATTTTCGTATAAATATCTAGGTATTAGTTGCATACAGGATCCTTAACTACTACTATATTTATTAAAAAATGTTATTAAAAGATATTGAACAAAAATTTCCTTACTTGAGCGTAGTTGCATACGGCGGGCAAGAATATATTGGTGTAATAGTAAACCAAGATCCTACTATTACTACGATGTACATTTACACAAAATTAAAGTCAGATGAACACAAAGCTCTTCTAATTGAACTAGGAGAAATTTGGTGGTGGGAATCAAATCGTATGATTCCAATCAACATATTTTTGAGAAACGAGATTGCAGAACTAAATTACAGTTTGATATCTATGAATTCAAAAGATGTTAAAGTTGTAATTGGTCCTTGCGTAAATTTAAACAACTTAACTATAAAACGTGTAAAAAGAAAAAGTGTACAAGTTATGCGTCGACCGGCTCGATAAACCAAACATTGTTTGGACCTATCTCGTAATGTTCAATTAATTCATTAACTGCTTGATTTACTCCAGGATAATCTATATCGTGTCCACATAGTATTCCTTTTGCTTTTTCTCTATACAAAAGTATGTCACTTTTACATCCGTGATATCTATGATCAGCATCTATAAAAACCAAGTCTACAGATGGTACTTGTTCTACAACATTGTAACTATAACCTTGCACAGGCACAAGCCTATCTTGATATTTTTCAATAATATCTTTCCTAGCAAATAAAGATGTATTTTTATCTATTGCATAAATTTTTAAATTAGGATTATTATCTAACAAATGAAATGTAGTGCGACCATCTCTAACTCCTACTTCTATCATTGAGTTGTAATTGTATTTTTGTATTAAGTAATTTAGAAAATATTTTCTATTAGGTTTACCTGACCAATTTATTGTTGGTGTTATTTCTAACAAGTCATTGCGTTTGCTCATTGAGTTGCTCACAAATTAAATTCATATGTACTACAACACTGGTTGCATATGCAATAGCGTGTGCTTTTTTAAAGTAATAGCTATCGTCTTCTGGCTTAATCCAAACTTCTTTTAGAATTGTTTGCCAGTCTTTGTTCAGCAGATATCTCTTTGCTGGACGTATAATTGCCAATACTGCTGCCAGTTTTTCTATGCTGTCTGGCTGTAGTGTTCTTAGTATCTCCCCATGTCCGCTGACGTGAAACAGCAAGTTGGTGAAATCGTCGTGCTCCAGTAGTTGCCATTGTGGCTCCTTGTGCATAAGTTGTTGTAAATGTGCTTCGCCTTTTACATCGTTATAGATAGTAACATTCAAAAAGTCTAGTTTAAAATAGCCTCTGTCTTCGGCAGTTTTATAATCAATAGTAGATAAGTTGTCCACAGGATTATGCGGACACTCTGTAACATATACACCAGTGTTGTGTTTTTTACCTGTATCTAGTTTTGCTACACGATGTTCAATCTTGTCAAGTAGAACACTGCGATCTGCAAAGTCGATATCAATATCAGGCATTTACTTTACTCCAATGCTTTTCGCCTTCTTTAGGTGTATTACCAATATACTCTTCTCCTGTTTCTCTGTCAACCAGTTTCCACTTCATAGGGGCACGGGTTTTGACAACAAGTTCTACAGGTTCTTCTAGTTCATAAACTTGAACACCATCTTGTAGTTTTCTAAAGTTCACCTTTTGCTCTCATTTCTTCACGTATTTTTGTTGCACTAATGTTGTGTATATCTTCACCTAAATCATGTTCAGTAAATGTATAACCTACACCACGTCCGTAACTTATATCTACAATGTTTGGTACTCTTGTGATAATGTATTTGTCAGCGTAAGTATAACCTTCTTTTGCAAGTTCTTTTTTTATGTTCTCGATAACATCCATTGCCTGGAAAGGATTGTCATCTTGTACCATTGTTCTGCCACCACTAGCATCTTCTTTTTGTGGCACAGTCCTTACCATAATATGCACTTGTCCTGTTTCTGCTAATGCACGTTTGAACAGTTCAGTGTGTCCTTTGTGCCAAGGTTGCCAACGTCCTAGCATTTGTGTTGTAGGTGCAAAATCATTGAACATTGTTTCTCTCCATCCAACGTTGTACAACTTTTAACAGTACTTCATGTGTGTCACTAAACCAACCTTCTACATGATAATCACAGTGAGGAGGTTGTACAAACATAGCATTTGTATCTTCAAATCTACCTTCTTTGATTGTGTCCATCCACACAGTAAAGTCAGCATTAAACTCCATACGTGCTTGTTCAGTAGGACATACAAAGTCTGCAACTGCTACCTTACCTGCCATTACAATACCGTCTGCCAAATAGCGCATACGTGCAGCTTGACGCATACGTCCTTCGGGTGTAAAATCCCAATCGTTATACTGACTCCGAACATTGTCTGCATTGATATGCACGCCGCCTATAAGTTCAGCAAATGGTTTTGCAAGTGTTGTTTTACCACTGCCTGGTAAGCCAAATATCAATACTTTCATAAGTTTGCCTCTTTTGCAACTTGTTTCACTAGCTCAACATCTTTAGGTTGCCTTTTAAACCTCAATGCCCAATGACTTGGATCTAATACTGCACCTAACATACTCAATTGTTCGTCGTTAAAATTATTCAGTGCAGCTTTTCCGCTTGCACAATTTAATACTAACCACGGTGATATTTTTCCATCCTTTATATCCCAAGTAATTCTATTTGTACTAGCATATAAAAAATAATGATTGTATGCGCTGTCTTTTTCTTTAGCCCAATTAACCATAGTATTTATTGAACGTTCAAGTGCAGTCTCAACACCCTCTTTACAAATAAGTTCAATTGCATATTTTTCATACATTGCATCTCTGCACCAGTGGTCAAGTTTTACATTACTTGTAACAACATAATCTATATACTTATCAGGGTAAAGAGGTCTAACATTATTAACAAAACTGCCAAACTTAACAAAAGCATTATAAAAGGATGACTTAACAAAATCTTCATATGTTTTATCTTTCTTGTGTCCTGCACTTAATTTATAAAATCTTTGGAATGCATAAAATCCTACTTGTGTTGGTTTGTCATCTTTTTGCAGCCAACGTCTTTTTGGCTCACACACATGAGCTAACAGAGTGCTTTCTTTTACATAACTTTTTCCACAATATTCACAAGCGTAATTAGATGTCAACTTTTTCGTACCCGTGTTCTCGGGCGAGTTCTTTGATTTCTTTTTTTGTAGATATTCTAGCAAGTGTTTCGACCTCGTCCATCTTCATGTCTGGATAAATTTGTGCTAATAATTTTACTGCTTTGCTGCTGTCGTCTTTTTTCTTTTTAAGCCCAATCCAAGGATGGAACTGTTTCTTTCCTGTTTTACCAGCAACACATAATAGTTGCCATTGTAGTTTTACGTGATTAGTGCCGCCAAGCACATTCCAATTTTTGTTGTAATATTCGTTAACCTTAAACACTGCTAATGCAGTTTTTTCATAGTTGCCTTTTACACTACTAATATAACGGTTCAAGTTCCATAAGTCAAGTTTAATATCTTTCTTGCCATCTTCTCCAGCAGCATCATACAACTCTTTGAAGCCCATATCTATGCTTGGAATAAGTTCCTTGAATAAGTCTAGTTCCTTGTTTGCCACTTTTCTAAATCCTCTGGCGTGTTAATTTCTATACCATCAAACTCAACTTCTACTACACCAATTCTCAATCCATTTTGTATCCAACGTAGTTGTTCAAGTTTTTCGATATCTTCCTCTGCGTACTTAGTGCTAGTAGTATAAACAATCTTTGCTTCTCTGTTGTATCCATACACACCCAAGTGGTGATCACCGTATGTAAGACTTGCACGTAAGAACCAATGTGCTCTACCTCTGCTGTGTATCATTTTAACACTATTTGGATCAGAACGCAAGTTAAAATCCATGGGTGTATATGCAGTTGCAACATCGCTATGCTGTAGTGCAAGTTCTACTTCACGTATAATCTCTTCTGTAATATCTGGCATATCGCCTTGTACATTTATATATCTATCATATTGTAGCACTTCGTCAATAACCTGCATACAACGTTCTGTGCCATTTTCTGCTTCACGTGTCATCAGGCATCTATTAGCACCCATATAATTGTAAATGTCTTGATGATCAGTAAGCACGTATGTATCTAATCCTGTAGCAGCACACTTGTTGTAAACGTGCTCTACTAATGGCACACCATTTAACTTGGCCATCATTTTGCCAGGAAATCTACTGCTGGCATATCTTGCGGGTATTAGTATTGCTGTTGTCATTCAAACCCCTTTACAGTTTTATTAATCCAATAGAGTTGACGCACTGTTTCTGCAAAGTCTTCCAATCGTAGCATATTAGGTCCATCACTTGGAGCGTTATCTGGATCAGGATGTACTTCTAAGAAGAAGTTATCAACGCCCATGCCAGCGGCAGCATTAGCAAGAGCTGGAACATAATCCCTATTCCCACCACTACTGTCACCTTGGCCTCCTGGCTTCTGGACTGAGTGTGTGACGTCAAATACCACAGGAACATGAAAATTGTCACGCATATACTGGATGCCAGTAAAATCAGTGACCAAAGTATTATAACCAAAACTAGTTCCTCTCTCTGTTATCCAAACTTCTTTTGCACCTTCTGTTTTACTCAATATGCCTTTAACATCCCAAGGCGCTAAAAACTGTCCTTTTTTAATATTTACTATACAATCTGACTTACACGCTTCTACAATCAAGTCTGTTTGTCTGCACAAAAAAGCAGGTATTTGTAATACATCAACTACGCCTTTACATCTGTTTATTTGTCCTACAGTGTGAACATCTGTAAGTATTTTAAATCCTGCTGCTTTAATCTTTTGGAAATGAGGAAGTGTATCGCTAATACCTAATCCACGCTCTCCTGTCATACTAGTACGATTTGCTTTATCAAAACTTGCTTTGAAATAATATTCAATATCGAATAAATCACAAATACGTTGGCATTCGGTTGCGATTTCCAAACTTTGTTCTAGTGATTCGTGTTGACACGGTCCTGCAATAATTCTCATTGTGCATCCTTTACCATATAATATGTTGTTACTAGTTTTTGCATTTGTTTTTTTAATGTTGGATATTCTTTTGCAAGTTCCATCATTTCTTGCCAATCGGCGTAACTAAACAAATTACCTTGTGCTTTACTAACGCCTTCTGGATCGCCACCGATAATCCATTTTGGCCATTTGTTATACGGTGCATCTCTATACCTAGCGTAAGTTACGCCATTAGCACGTTCGTATACTAGTGCAGCACCAGGTACAAGTTTAGGTTGCTGATCCAACACTTCTCCTAACTATATCGTTATGATTAAACTCTGCCCAGTACAGTTCAAACGCTACACCATCTTCTAGTCCTTCAAACTGGTGAATTACACCTGGCTTTACTTGTGTAAAATCGCCTGGACCTAAAATAGTTTCATCAACTAGATCATAATCCTTTTGCCAAACACGAACTAGCATTTTGCCCGACTCTACAAAGAAGCCATTCCATTTAAATTGATGTTCATGCTCACTACACTTGTAGCCGCCTTTGAATTCAATACGGTGAAACTCTAGCACACCGTTAGCGTGGACGAGTTCGGTCTGTCCCCAAATCTTTCCTGCTTTCATTTTACTCTCCTACTATATAATCTTTCCATATGTCCATTGCTTCATGCCAACTAACATATTGTTCGGTTTTGATATTCCAGACTGGCTGAAAACAAACAGTCCATCTTGGCTGATTTCCTGGATTAAGTGTGCCGTGTAATACACCTGTATTTACAATACTAGGAGTATTTGTATTTGCTTCATACAGTACTTTGCAGTCTTTTGGACTTGCTGTCAGTACGGTAATTTCGTCATTGTATACAACACTCTGATCTCCGTCAGTATTCATACCAGTCTTTACTGTATATTCAAATGTTTTATCTGCTTTATACCAGATAATTTTTCCATCATCTGGTCCCCATGTTTGATTAATTTTTACAAAGTCAGTTTCATAATGATAAAAGTCAGTATGAATAGGAACTTTACCTCCGCTTGGCGGTGTATAAAAACATTCAATCAACAGCAACTTCATATCAAACTGTGCTAAAAAATCTACCATATTTTGATCGTAATGGTTTGGTAAATGCTGTTGTATCACAGTTCTTTGGTTGCTATTAAAAAGATCTGGCTTCTTAATTTCAAAGGGTAAGTTTATATATCTATGATATTGATTATAGAAGTTTTCCAAAGTCTATTACCTCACATTGTCTACTAATATCCTTTACAAAAAATGCACACAATGGTTCGCTGCCTTCAGATATTGGAACACTTAATAGTTGTCCGTTTTTCATTTTAGGAAAAAACCATTTTACATCATTGTAAAAATTAACAATTTCAATTTTTCCAAATGCTGGTTGATAACTACTCAAAGGATTAAACAAGTAGGCCTCAAATCCTCTTTCGTTTAAACTTGTTAATGGTAGTACTTCTAAATCACTACCTGCTTCTTTGCATCCAACTGCAATACACCAATCTAGTGGCATAGTTAATTCGTATCCGTTAATTGATATTACTGCTGCTGGACTGTTAAAAGATTCTAAAAAAATTAATGGTACAAAAAAGAAATCAGGGTCTTGAGGATTGCTGTTATCTAGTACGCTGAATCGCATTGTGTCATCTACTTCATCTGGTAATGCATTTAAATTAAAACTTTGATTTTCAAGAGTAAGAATATTCATTTATTTCCAATCTACTTTTTCTATTGTAAATGGATACTGCGCCTCTTTGTAAAACTTTTTACGTTGGGTAAGGTGCCGCTTCGCAAACTTACAAGTGCTTGTAAGATCCCATATTTGCACGAAGTCTTTGTCCTTTGCCTTTCTAACGCCTCTACCTATACTCTGAATAACTCTAACAAAACTCTTTCCGGGCTCAATAAGAACAAGATTGAAAATACGAGGAATATTAATACCAACAGCAGCGACACCATAAGTGGCAATAACCACATGATTAGTTCCTTCGTTGATCTCGTCATACGCATTTTTTCTATCCTTAAGTTTTACGTCTCCTTTTACAAAGACTGATCCTGGAATAAGTTCTTGTAGCATTTCGCCTGCGCTAATCCTATCTACAAGTATTAGTGTGTTGCCTGATTCTTTTACTGTGTTTAATAATTTGCCTATATATTCAATTCTGTCTTGATTTGTAACTAGATATTTTAATTCTTCTTGATAGCCTCTGTGTGCTACTGTATCAATAAGTTGTACAATGTTTACGTGACATTGTGATAGCACGCCTTTGTCTTGTAATTCTTTTGCTGATATTTCACCAATAACTGGACCTAAACTTGCGTGTATTGATTCAAACTCAAACTTTTCTTTTGGAATAGTTCCTGTCAATCCCCAACGAATGGGAGCATTTTTCAAGTTGCGTGTAAGCAAGTTTTTCAATACTTCTGCTTTTGCTTGATGCACCTCATCTACAATAACAGTGCTCACACCATCTAAAAACTCTGCTAGTGATAACACTGCTTCTCCGTCCTTATGCTTCTTGTCAAGTATGTTTAGACTTTGCCAAGTGCAGATGGTGTGAGTCTTACCTAACTCTTTTCTGTCACCAAAATAAACACCTACATCTAGACCACAATTGATGTAATCTTCTTCAGTTTGTGTAACAAGTGATTTGTTTGGTACAATAACTAAGCTACGTCCATACTTTTCGCTCATATGTGATAGTGTAGCAGTTGTAATAGTTTTACCTGCACCTGTTGCAATTTGCTGTAGGCTTTGCGGATTGTTTGCAAAGTTGTTGATTGCTTCTACTTGATAGTCACGCAGAATAATTTCTTCGTCCTCTGCAGGGTGTCCTTTAGGCCAACACACACCTTGATCTGCCCAATAGCGTTCTGTAACTTGTGGAAAGTTTAGTTGTATAGGATGTCGTCTGTCTTCGATGTCAACTATTTGAACATTGTTTTTTGCAAGTACTTCAGTAACAGTATCCAAATGATTAACATAACCAGTACCGCCGATGCCAAAGAAAGCAACTTTACCGTCCCATCTACCAAGTTTATACTGAGGCATATATCGTGCGTAAGGCACTTCGAACTTGAGAGCATTTGATAACTTTCGACGTACATCTACATCTAGTCCTTCTAGCTTGATATTAACTTCATCTTCAATTATAAGTTTACAACTTGGCACTATATTTTCCTAAATAAACTAAAAGTTTTATCATGATATACAATACAATCGCAAAGTTGATCTATGTAAGTTTTTAAATTACTGTTTACTCTGGCGCTTGTTTTGCTAATTGCACAAATTGGAGAAAACTCTGATTGTAACAAAACTTTTGGCAATTTGTTCTTTTTAATATACACTACTCTTGTTTCTTTGTCAACCCAGTTGTTTAGTTGATGTTTTTTAACATACTCATTTACTCTTGCATTTGCAGTATCTTTATTGTCAATCCTAAATAACACACTTTGTTTTTTGTTTGTTATATATCGACTAACTTCTTGATGAATAATAGTAAGTTGATTATAGGCCATATCTTCATCGATTAATACTAATAAAGGAAATCTATCAAGGTTATATAAAGCATCTATAAGCTCACCTAATTTGTAATCATTGGGATCGATACACACTTCAGTATCTTCTCTAAAAGCAATTATTTCTTCAACATTTTTGTTTATATCTTTTTCTAAGATATATCCATACCTATGTCCTCTATCTGCTCTTTGTAAAAAAGTCTTTTCTTTAATATTTCTTTTTACTTTTTCAGGTAAACAATTTTCAAAAACATCAAAAGGGTGATTGCGTATTTTTTGTACTTTGTAAAAATATTCTTTTAATTCATCTTGTATTTCAAAATGTCTATTTTGTAAAACACTAATAACAGCATATACATTTTTTGGTGTGAATTTGTAGTAATGTTCGTGACTACCTTTTTTATGGAAGTATTCTGTATGGCTAATTTGAATTTTATCAATTTTAACAATGTCTTTTTTACTAAATGGAAAACGTATTTTGATCCATTTCCAATTACTCTTATAACTTTCATGTACTACATCAGGTCCGTAAACATCAGCAGTGTTTACAATTTTAATATACTTACTTCTGTCTATCACACGCAACGGAATTTTTGCTGGCAATTGTTCAACGTCTATATATTCTTGAATTTTTTTTAACACCAATGCATATTGCCTATCAGTTAAACCTAAACCTCTAACTGTTTGTCTATATATACTGAAATAAATCGAATCAACCGATTGTAAGGAATTTAATTTATTATTACATAGGTATTCTAGATAATCTTCAATGTACGTCATAGTACTACTATAACACTTTACAGTTTTGGTGTCAATCTTTTCAGTGGCAAGCCTGCTGCTATTTCTTCAACTGTATATTCTGTCCACGCATAATCGTTTAACCATTGAGTACGATCTGGTGTTTGCGGATAATTTATTAAGTTTAGATCGTGCCCTGCTACATCATAAGCAAGACTACTAGGACCAACAAAAGCAGGAACCCCGTTGATGATACTATGAATCCCAGGATTGCTACTCCAACTAACAGTGCAATATATATTGTCAAAAGCCATATCAAAATCGTCATAGGTACCTGCTATATGTCTTGGTTCTTGTCTTTCTACATAACGTAAACCACGTTCTATGTGTTCTAACCTACAACGTGGATGTGGTCTAAATATAATAGGTCTGTCTGTGTGTTTGCGTATTGTGTCATAAGTTTGTAAAAACCAGTTGCTCATACTTGGCATATCTTGCCATTGCAAACTTTTGTTGTGCTGTCCACATATTAAAATATATTCTCCGTCTTTGCGCCAAGGCTTTAATTTTATTTTGAGCGCAATAGCACGATCAGCGCTGGCACCAACATCGCCAAAATAACCGTCACGATTAATACCATTAAGTCCTACCTTCCAAGTTGTTCCTCTTTTTATTCCACCTACTTCTAACACAATAACTTTTTTACCTGTCTTTGTGTAGTAATCCCATATAGGTCGATTTGGAGACATACGTCCGTTGAATAACACACTCCATATAACAGCAACATCGGCGTGCATACTGTCATCTAATATTGTGTGTCCTGCTTTTCTCAAACTGTGTTCAAAGGCTTCAAATACAGGCCGGCTGTTCATTGCACCATATTCTTTGAACAAACTAAATCTCACGGTTAAATACTCCAGTATTATATTTAACCAAGGACAGTATCTTGCAAACAATTTCTTTTGTATCTACATTTCATCAGCCAGTATTAGATTTATATGGCCAACGTTTCATTGATAGTTTTAGTAAAAATGTAGATAAGGATATTAAGTTGTATTTGTATGCAGAAGATTGCACACCTATTGTAAATGATGACAGGATTGTTGTGCTTGATCAAAAAGCAGAATTATCAAAACTAGTTGCATTTAAACAGCGTTGGAAAGATGTGCCTAAAGCCAATGGTAAATGTCCGCCTGAAATAAAAGCCAAACGTCCAAAAGATTGGTTTAAAGAATTTAAATGGGATGCAGTTAGATTTGCAAACAAAGTATATGCAGTATTCGATGCTGCACAACGTTGTGACACTGATTGGATTATCTGGCTAGACGCAGATACATTTGTACATAGTCCAGTTACCTATTCACAATTGAGAAAGTTTACACCCGAACGTGCTTGGATGTGTTATTTAGGTAGAGGAAAAAAATGGCCAGAGTGCGGCTGGTATGGAATAAACTTACGTGCAAAACCAGGCAAATGGTTTTTGAAGAAATTTGAAACAGTATACGAAGAAGCTGAAACTGGCATATTCAAAATGGACGAATGGCACGATAGTTTTGTATTTGAGGAAGTACGCAAAAAAGTTCAAGGCAAATTTGAAAGTTGGCCATATTTAAATATCAGCGGAGATCTTATCAACGGCGAAGGGCATCCATTTATCAACAGTGATTTAGGAAAATATTTTGATCACTTAAAAGGCGATAGAAAAGAAATTGGTATTAGTAATAAACCAAATGATTTAATTATAAAAAGAACGGAAGGTTATTGGCAATGACATATGCAACAGTAACAACAATGAATCAAGAGTATTTTGATAACATAGGATATCAAATGATTGAAAGTTATATTAAATACTGGCCTAAAAATATTAACTTGTATGTATATACAGAAAATTTTACTTTACCATATAATGAAATTAATGTTATTGGTTTAGATATTTTTGAAAAGTGTAATCCTAATTTACAAAAATTTATCGATGGTAGCAGAAAAAATATAACACGTAAATTTTCATACAAAGCATATTCTTGGATGCACGCCTGTAAAAATCTTACAGAAGATACTTTAATTTGGCTTGATGCTGATACTGAAACAATACAAAATGTAGATACAAAATTTTTAGATACATTTTTACCAAACAACGAACTACTAGCTTATATGTATGCACCTGGTGAAATTATAACTGAGAGCGGAGACATTGTGCCAGCAGATAATGCAGAAACTTGCATTTATTTTTACAACAACAAACATAATTTTGCAAATGAATTTATGCAAAGATACGAAGGCATATATGAAAATAGAGAAATAGATGACAAATATAGATTTGGCAAACCACACGACACTTGGGTAATCATTGATTGTGTAAAATTTGCCAAAGATAAAAATGTTGATATTATTAATCTAAACACTGCAAAAAAGAATAGAACACCTTTAAAAAAGACAGCACTTAGAGATCATTTTACTCACGCAAAAGGTAAAAGCAAATACGGTGTAGGAAAAAAAGATGAAGTTGCCCTTCAAGTCTAAAAGTCAGTCACTACAAGATGTTTTTGCTTTTCAAGTTTGTAATTTCAAAACATATATAGAAATTGGTGCAAATCATCCAGCTAAGAAAAACAATACGTTCAATCTTGAAAACAACGGATTCAAAGGTTACAGTATAGAATTTGATAAAAAGTGGAGACCAGATTGGCAATCCTCTACAAGAAAAAATCCTTGTTATTTTCATAACGCACTTGAATTTGATTACCTAAGGCATAACAACGATTTACATTTGCCTAAGCGTATTGGGTATTTAAGTTGTGATATAGAACCTCCAAAAAATACTTACAGCGCATTGGTTAGAGTTATAGAACAAGGAATAAGTTTTGACTGTATAACTTTTGAACATGATGCATATAAAAGCAACGATGATTATAATCAACTAGCAAAAGATTTTCTAGCAAAACACAGATATAAAGTTGCTGTAAAAAATGTATATCATAAAGAAAACGTTGATAGATTTTTTGAAACTTGGTTTGTAAAAGATGATATTGACTTTACTACTATAGAATATCACACTTGGAAAAAATTAATTAAAAACTAAAGGACGCAAGTGATCCCAAGCTTCACCTGACCTACATTCCTGCATATTCCATTGAGTGTATGCAATATCGTTACACCATTGCTGGATATCAACTTCATAATTAATATTTTCAATTTTACTTAATTTTTTATGTGCAATAGGCCAAACCATACTTCCGTTGTTAAGAGCAAAAACAGGTATACCTTCACACACTGCTTCTATAGCACTTAAACTATTATATGTTACAACACAGTATGCGTTGGCTAAATCCAAGTCCAATCCCACGCCGCCTTGATTGCCACCTTCGGTATAGTTTTCACTTACAAAAACATTCTCGCCTTTTATACTGTGTGCGCCTTTTAAACCTGCTGTAAGATTTCTCGGATGAGGTCTTATGATAATTTTTCTATCAGAATGTTTTCTAATTTTATTAACTGTTTCTTGCATCCATTGTGTAAAATGTTTATATCCAGCATCGTACAAATCAGTTAAGCTACTGTCACCTTCCTTTTGACCCATTATAATAATATCGTCTCCTGGGCTATGCCAATGCTTTATTTTTACACCTGTTTCTTTTTTAAATTTATTCCATCTATCTGGAGGACTTTTTTCATTGCCAAAAATACCTTCTGTCCATTTATAACTATACCATCCTAGTCTACAATAATTTTGATAATATTTTCTAAAGTTTGCACTTTCATTTACTAAAAATGGTTTGCCGCTATCTAATACATATTCGTATGCACCAGATCTATCTTTGGTTGCATACTTTGGTTTTAATAAATTTGTTTGTAAATATGCGTCTGCATTATTAACAATGTCAGTATTCAAGTTATCAAACTGGTATGTATCTCCACAGGCTACAATTCCTTGAGCAATAGATTTTACTGATTTTGTACAGCCTTTAATACCAGCAACTTTTATCATACATATTGCCTCATATGACGCCACGCCTCTCCGGATTTTAATTCTTCAAAATTCCAATGACTCATAGATATTTTTTCTATCCATTTTTGTCTATCCTTAAGGACAGGTCTGTCTATTCTTCTTAATGAAGTTTCGGCAATGTCAAATGCTTGGCTTGTTTCGGGTACAGGATCTGTAACAAAAACAGGTATGCCTTCTATTGCCGCAGCAACAGCAGGACTACTATTGTATGTTATTACAGCATGACAATTGATTAAATCTTGTAATATATGATCATTTGTACTTAAACGCACACCAAAATGTTTCCATTTAATTCTCAAATATTCTTTTGCTTTTTTATCTCCTGGATGTGCTCTTACTACTATAGGTCTATCTGTAAATTTACGTATGCGTCTAACAGTATTTTTCACCCATTCGACTACACCTAGTTCTCCCATACTCCAGCCACCATTACGTTGGCAGCAAATTAAAATATGATGTCCGTTTTGTCTTTCTGGTTTTAATTGTATATTTAAATTCCTACTTATACTTTGCCATCTAGCAGGATCAGGATTATCCCAAAAGTAATTACCAGTTGTAGGAAATACTCCATTCATACTGTATCTTAAATAGTGTTTTGAATTACCAGGATCTGCATAAAGAAATAAATTGCTATCTGCAATAATAGTTGATTTATTATTTTTTAATTGATTTTCGTATACACTTTTTCGCAAATGCAAATGCGGAGATTTTACAGTTTTAAAATTATGTTCTGCAATAAATCCTTGCAACACTGCTACATCACTTAATTCCCATCTTCTTTCTTGCGATACTTTTCCAATATCGCCAACACGATTTACACCCTCTACAAAGAAGTTTAATATATCAATTTTTTCTTGATTCTTAGCATTTGGGATGCCACGTAAATAACTAACTACTTTCATTTTCTTTTTTGTATTCGTCTATAGCAAAATGCACCGGTTGTTTTAAATGAGCCCACGCTTCTCCACTTGCCATTTCTTCTTTTGACCATTGACAATAAGCAAGTGTGTTTAACCAATCTTGTACAACTCCTTCGTCTTCTATGTAAGGATTTTCAAATTGTTTTACATCTTGTGAACTAATACCCCAAGTAAAATTACCAGGATCACCTGCAATTACAGGTACACCATTTAGCACTGCATCTATACTCAATCCACTTGTATATGCAATAACACATCTAGCATCTAAAATTTGTTGATCCCAAGGTGTATATTTTCCACTTACAAAAGTTACATTTTTAATATTATTGAATGCCAAATATTGATATACCGGAAGATGCGCATCAACTCCCTTTGAACTTAGCCCAGGATGAGTTCTGATTTCAATTGGTCTATCTGTTATAGGTGTAATTTGATTTAAAACCCAAACACACCATTCGTTTATATCCATACCTCTTAGACTTGCATCTCCTGGTAATTGCAAAGCAATAACAATTTTGTCGCCTTTTTCTTTTCTCCATCCTTTGTAGTTAAATCCTAATTTTTGGAACCTGTCACCGTCGTATTTCTTTTCTAATCCAAATATTGCTGCTTCGTTTAAGAATCCATTAACACCTACTCTGTGATATTCACTTTCTTGAAACATTACTCTACCTAATAGTTGTGTTTCAATACACAAAAAAGGTTTATCACTTTGTGCTACTTCACTACGTACAGTGTGATGAGGAGATTTTCTTTCAGGTTTCCAACTACCAAATATAACTCCTAAATCATATCTGCCTTTTCCTCTATCGTCATAATTGAATTCAACACCAGTACCTAGTCCCATTGCTTTATTCATTCTTTTGATAATTGCAACATCTTCGTCGCCTAAATCGTCAGCAATTAAATCTTGTTTTATTCCTTTGTACATATGACGTAAAACATCTCGTTCACGTTCTCTAAATGTACTTTGCATAAAAACTTCTACTTTCATAATTCTCTATCTTTCATTAATCTTTTGTAGGCAAGTCCGTTAGCAAATTCATCTGTGTGAAATTGACCATATGCTAAATGATGTGCCCAGGCATACAACTTATCTTTGTGTTGTATTGTAGGATCTTCAAGTTTGCTTAAATCTTTATCGCAAACAGGATCAGCTGCTGTAGGAGCAAGTGTAAATGCAGGAACTCCACTGATTACACTTTCTACTGCTGCTATACTTTGATATGTCACCATAGCGTGACATTTATCTAAATCTTGCCATATTGTGTTTTTTAATCTTTCGCTGCGTATTTCTTTTGCACGTATCTTTATAGGACGGTCTGTGTGTTTTTGTATTTCTTTGACTGTTTGTTTGGTCCAATCTTCTAAATCTATCCCATAAAACTTGCAAGGCTTTTCACTTGGCAGTACAAGTAAAATATGTTGGCCTCCAGGACGATGTGCTTTTAATTTAATATTTAATTTATTCCATCTGTCGTCTGGACGTTCTATTATTTTATTATGTTGTAAATCATTGTAAACAATCCTATGCCAAAATTTTAGGCCATTTGGATTGCCTGGGGATTTGTAATTTCCAAAATATCCGCTGTCCATATAATAGAAAGGTTTTTTACTTTTCCATCTTTCTTTAATAAGTTGTTTCTTTGCTATACTTCTTATAAGAATTGCTTCATCGGGAATAGGTTCGTCATAATCTTGCATAGGCAATCTAGCACCTTTTGCAAATTTATTAATAAAAACATCTTGTTTATTTTTGCTTAAACAAATCATTTATAAAAAAACATTCCTGAACGTTTAAAAAACTTTTTGCGCATATTTGATATACTATGTAAATGTTTAGTATATTCTTCGTCATATGTAAAGCCGTATTGATTAAAAGCATCTATCCAGTAGTCTAAATCTTTACAGTTTACATGATGATGTCCTTTTTTACCAGGAGGTGCAGCAGTACAACACACGTATTTTGCACATTGAAATACTTGCATATAATTTGGCATATATTCTTCATATACGTGTTCTAAAAATTCAACGCTCCAAGCTAAATCAAATTTACTTAATATATTTGGTTTACCTAAAGTAAAATCGTGCAGCAAAGTATTATTTGTATTTTGTATTACTGTATCGTCGCCATCAACACCATACCAGTACACTTTTTTTGCTTCAGCCAATTCACGCATTCCGCCTGGTCCGCAGCCAATATCTATCATACGTTTAATATTAAATTTATCTACAATGTGATCAAATACAGGTTGATCAACATTGGTTTTATTACCGTGTCCGCCTAAATGTGATTTTGCCATTATGTTCTCTTTTCAAATTTGTAATGCAAATGCTTGCTGTGAGGTTTTGCTAAACTTTCTATGTTTACGAAATCAAATTCTTCTATTAGTTCTCTTAAAAATTCATGATCGTAACCGCTTTTGTGTGTATCCCAAGTATCTTCAAACTCTCCTCTTTGCCAGCCCCAAAAGCCTGCCCTGCTGTGTTTACGATCTCTATCAGTTGCTCTACGTTGCCATTGCTCAATATGAAACGTCATATTAGGTAACATCATTTCGCAAACGCCTCCTGGCTTTAATATTGTGTGCCATTTTTGCATTACAACTCTGCCTTGTGCAAATGTCAAGTGTTCAAAAAAGTGTCTTGAAAAAATTGTATCTACTGTGTTTGGTTTTACGTGTTTATCTATGTCCCAAGCAGCACACACAAAATCTACACCAGGTACATTTCTTATATCGCAAGTTTTATATCCTTCTCTCGTAGGAGTCTCACCTGCTCCAAATTCTATGTTCATTGTACTATCCTTACATTCATCGCACGAACAAATTGTTCTTCTAATTGCCAATCGTGTGGCTGATAATTGGTTTCTTCGTAATACCACGTACCTGTACGTTTCCAATCGAACCCATATATAGTTATCTGTTTTGGTTTACAATGCTGTATATAATGTAATGCCATTAATCCACTGCTAGGTTTTCTGTGTTGTAAATCTTTACGTAAACGATTTAATATCTTCATACTTAAATAATAATCAATTCTATTGTCGATTATTTTTCTACCTTTGTGACTCATATAAAAATTCTTAATATTATATTTTTCAAATAAATCATCTACTGTTTTACTTTGTCCGATTGCCCAAACATCGGTACGAGTTCCTTGTGCTGTCGGATTCTGTATTATTACTCCTCTGTTTATTCTGCAAACAACTTCGTGATTATCAATACTGTTACCGTGTGTGCTTTGCATTAGCGCACCCGAACTTCCTACAAGTGCAACATCTTTATTTTCAAACCAATCCTGCAAAATTAAACTCCATTGGTTTTTGTTTTTTCATAAATGTAAATAATTTTTTATATTCTTCTGTGTAATTTTTTACGTTGTTAATAGCATCTATAATTTCTTCATTACTACAACCAAAAGGTAGCACAGGTATATCTACCATTGCTGTAGCAAACAGTCCTTGATTTTTATGCGTATTGCCTTCGATAACAATAAAAGGTGTTTCTGCAACACAAGCTGCATACATTTCGTGATGTCTACCTGTAACTAATAAGTTACTATTTTTTATCTGGGAAACAAGATCACTCCACGTTTGAGTGAAAATGTCAACATAGCCGTCTTCACCTACTCCTTTTATTTTTGGTTTTTTTGGTTTAGTTTTTGGTATATTCATTTTGTTGCCTGCAACAATATTATACCTAGGTTTGTCTGTATATTCTATTGGTGTAAAATAACTTAAATCTAAATGTCTATCAAACTTTATGCCAATCTGATTATATATTTCATATTGAGATTTAACTTCACGAACACTAACATAATTTATATTAAGAAGGCGTTTAGTAAGTTCTAAACTATTTTCTTGCCAAACTGTGTTAACTAACATACTGTATTTTGCATCGCATAATAAATCTATAATTTTGTAAGCACGATCTGCATTGTGATGCATAGTGCCTTCGCCATTTGCTATAACAACATCATATAAGGAAACATCAACGTCTAAATCATCTGCAATGTATAGGTTGGGTATTTTTGATCTATAATAATCTATTACGGCTTTACACCCGCTATGGTAACGCTCTGTATTGTTTATTAACAATACATTAGGCATTCATCATATCCTGTAGTTCTGCTTTCCATAGATCCGCAAATTCACAGTTTCTATAGTTTTCAAACCAAGGACCGCCTTCTGTATAATGTATCAGCTTAGGCTTTTCAATATCGTCATATACGCCAACAAGATAGTTCCAAGTGTGATGTAACTCTCCTATTTCAAAATCGTTCAGCCAACTAAATCTGTGTAAGTATGCACCATTGATTTCAGGATCGTTGACTAGACTTTGTGTAACTTTCCGATTAGCAGGATGACCGCAATTAAACAACATTACACTACTCCAGTTTTTTCGTGGATAGATAGTTTGTTTTTGTCCGTCCATCTTTGTACCTTCTTTAGGTGTGTAGTCGTGCTGTACACACATGATAGCATACTTGTCGTCTGCTTGGTCAAACAGTTCTTTAATATCTGTAGTAAGGATCATATCGCAGTCCATAAACAATGCCCAGCCTTTGAAATCTGTAAGTTCTGGTATTAGAAAACGTGTAAATGTAAATTCTGTGCTTGCAAGTTTATCTACGTCACGTTTGTACCATCCTGCATCACGTAATTCCTGTTGTTTAAGTGGACGCACATCTGCTGCTGGTTGTTTGCTCAATATACTGTGCTTACACACTTGATATGCAATATCCTCTCTTGTATCATATCCTACAAATACTTTCATTAGTCTCTTCTTTCTATATCATCTTCTGTTAAATCTTTGCCCATCCACACTTCTATTACTTTGGCTGCTTTGTTATCAATGTTAATTGCTTTGTGCCAATAGCCAACCGGAATATCAATACTGTCTCCAGGCACAAGTAATTGTTGGAATTTATTGCCTTTTCTGTCTTCAAGTAACATTGCTATAACACCATCAACAACGTGCCAATGTTCGCTGCGTTTAAAATGTCGTTGATCACTCAGTGCTTTGCCTTCATAAAATGTAAGTTCTTTTACTTGCCATTCTCCGTTGCTATCTAATACTTTGTATTCACCCCAGGCACGTTTTGTTACAGGTTTATCCCAGTTTTGCAATATCCAACTACTCGAATTTTTCTTGTCTTCGCCGCCAACTCCAAATGCAAATTCAACATCTGGATGATCTCCATATACTGATAGTTCTGGACTATTTGTGTTTGTCCTATCACCGCCGTTTGCAAATACAACTTTCCAACTAGTACTTTTTGTTTGTAACACTTGACCGATTGCTGCACACGCACTATCATCGGTGTCGTTAAAACCAATAACTTCGTCTACACATTCAAGCTCTTTAATTATTGCTGTACGTTCATTAAAGGGCATAAATGGTCTACCTTTTTTACGTGTTAACCACTCATCGCTGTTTACAGCAACAGTTAGATGATCACCTAACTCACGTGCTGCTTTAAAATACTCAATATGTCCGCTGTGTAATGGATCAAAACCACCCGATACTAGAATTACTTTATTCATCTAGTATTTACTTTAGTAATCTACTAGTTTAATTATAAATGGTTTTTAAAATAATCATAATCGTCTGCGTAGTGTTCTTGTATTATTTTTATTATTTCTGGATCTTTGTTGTATTCTACAAGATTGGTTTGACGATTTTTTCTATGTGTTGCTTGTAGTTTTACTTCAGCAATTCTACCAATATATTTTCTTACTTTCGTTGTTATATCAGCAGTTTTATACACTTTGTCATAACTATTAATATCTTTTTCAAGAAAGTATTCAACTTGTTTTCTACTGTGTTGTGCTACGTCAGCAAACTGACTTCTATAATTTTGTAGGTTATAAACAAAGTCTTCCCAACTTTTTATTGTATCATTACTGTCATTCATATTACGCAAAACTACTCTATCATTGTAAATACTGTATAAACGTTCTATAGGATCTCTAATTATAACAATTTTGTTATCTATTTTTTGTATAGGAGAATCTTTATAAATTTTAGGTGTTAATTTTCCTGATGTGCGTAATTGTTTGTGATTTTGTCTTGGACTCAAATCGGTACTATAAGAATTAAAACACTGAACTATGTAAACAACAATACTACTGCTGCCTGCTTTTTGCGCAACATCAACTTGAAGATTTTTTCCGTTATCAAAATACGCTATCATTCTCTCATACCATTGAACACAGTTTTTTTAAACTTACGATTATCTGCGTCAATACTACTTATTAAATCAAAGTCTAATTCTAGTTTGTCAAGTAAACTAACAATAGCTTGTGTATCTTTTGGCAAACACATACCTCCATAACCACGCAGATTTGGATTTACATCTAAATACATATCTTTTGCTTTGCCTGTTTTAATGTATGCATTTTTTATAGTTGTATAATCGCAGTCAAGTTTTTCACAAATTTCATACATAACATTTGCAAATGTTACACGTAATGCAGCATATACATTATTATAATATTTTAATACTTCTGCTTCATTAGGTGTAAGGTGTTCAGTATGTGCTGGTAAATTTCCGTGTGCTTGTACAAGTTTTCTATACACTTGTATATCGTGTGTGCCTATTGCTAATAATTTATGATTGTTTATAAAGTCATCTGTTGCACAACGTTCACGTAAAAATTCAGGAACAAAACATATTGTTAATTTTTTATGCGTGTCAATCATACGTTGTGTAAATCCAGGTACAACTGTACTGCGTATTGCAATTATTCCTTTGTACGAGTTATCATTTAATTCTTGTATCACACTTTCGATTATACTGGTATCACAACTTCCATCATCTGCTTGTGGTGTTGGTACACAAAGAAAACAAATTTCTGTTGACAATACATCTTGTATTTTTGTATCTAATTTAGTATCGTGTACAATTACACTGTTTTCTAAATATTCAAAACCTTCTTTGTTTGCTGTGCCTACTGCACCTAGCCCAACAATACCTATATTCATAATAAACTTTCTACTGTTTTCCTTAGTCCTATTTCTAAAGGTGTGTAGTCTGTAAATCCTGTTAACATTTGCACCAATGTTGTATCAGGACATCTACGTTTTGCACTACCTTTTGGACCTGATAATATTTCTAGTTTATCTGGATTAATATCCATAAAACCCATTATCATTTTTGCAACTGTACTTATACTTGTTTCTATATCGTTGCCTACGTGAACGATTTTATTGTTTGCATTGTTTACTAATCTATCAGTCATTTCGATAGCGTCATCGATGTAACAAAAACTTCTTGTATCGTCACCTTTGATATAGTATTCACCTTGTTTACATCGTTCTACAAACTCGCTGATAAAATGATCAACTTGTCCTGGTCCATATATGTTAAAGTAACGTATGATTAGCCACGGTAATCCGCAGTTTGCAACTAAGTTTTCACCGACAGCTTTCGGAACGCTATAACTCCATCTTGGGTTCGTAATGTCGTTAAACATAACTGGTACTTGTTCATCAGTTGGAATATGGTAATAACCCGCATCAATTGCTCCTGAAAATATTTCACAAGTGCTTGCAAACACAAACTTTGTATTTGTATTCCTGTATCTCGATACTAAGTTAAAAGTAGGCAATGTATTGTTAATACATACATCGGTTGGTTGTTCATAAAACAACTTTGTACCATTAGTAGCAGCAAGGTGTACAACTACATTTGCATCAGGCAAATTGTTTGTAGTTTCAACAAGGCATAAATCTTGTCCTGCTCTTTTGTCTACAACAACAGGATTTAAATTTTTATCCTGCAAATATTTGTAATAATGACCTCCAATAAAACCCTTGTGTCCTGTTAGTACAAAAGTCATATAAAAACCTTTCTTCTTACTAATGTGCGTTTTTGTTTATCACTGCCTTTATAGTGTTGCATATACTTGTTAAATGCAATATTGAAATGATTCTTTACAGCATTTTTTGGACTCAAGTTGAATCTAGCAAGCTGAGGAAAATCTTTCAAACAAGCATCAAAAACGTGACAATCTAATTGTCCGTCTAAGTTATATATCTCATCGGTATCGTAATACCATTGCCATTTGTTAAAAAAATGTCTTGATTTTCTATTTAGAAAAAATTGTAAAAAACCTGTTTCTGTATATTTGTCTTCTCTGCCTAAATATGATACAAAATAACCTTTTGGTAATTTACTTCCTAAATATTTTTTATCAACATATGTTTTAAATTCAGTATCGGCATCTAGCCAAATTAGTCTTTTTGTGTCAACAGTTCTACTTGCGTGAATTATTGCATAACTTTTATGTGAAAATTTTACAGCATCTTTTATGAAGCCTTTTGTACCTTGAGGCACAGGCCTATGTTTATTTCTTTTTTTAAATTCTTGTAATTCTGGAATACTATCTTTTAGTACATAATTTTCAAAATGAGTAGGTAATCCGGTGTATTCTACATCTGTATAAATTCTAACTTTTATATCTTTTTTAATATATGCGGCAGCACTTCTTAAAAAATACTTTGCATAGTCTTTATAATTATTTTCACTGAATGTTGATACTAAGGTCACACTCATAAAGTAGCATCTTCCATTCCTGCTACACGTAGTTTGACAATGTTAGTGATTTGCCATTGCTTTTGATCAAGTGCTTTTAGTACACCTAACCACTTGTTGCGCATCAGTGCAAATTCGTTGATAATTTTTTCATAATCAACAACATCTTGTTCGCCGTCGACATATTTTTCTACGTCACGACTACTTAATGCACGTTGGTAGTTTTCTAAGTATTTGCGAAAAAATGAGCTACGCAATTTACGTAGCTCTATATTCAAGTATTCTAGTATCGCTTCAATTTCTTGAAGTTGATTAAATCTGTGTTCAACAATACCAGGCATTTCAGCCGACTGCTTTTCTACGTTACCTTTTAACTTGCATTCAAGTCTTGCTGCTTGAAGTTCTGTCTCAAAGTGTTGTATTGCCGCAGGAATCTGCGTTATGTCTCTGCTTACTCGACTGTACCAAGCCATTAATCATCCCACTCATCGTAATCGTCTTGATCCATTTCTAAATAGTACTGAATAGCAGCATCCAAGTGTTTTTCGTTGCCAAGCATACCTTTAAGTTGTATATCATCTACACCATAATCAATAAGCATATCAACATACTTTTCTGCTGCCAATTCAATATGTTTTTTATCTAAATAACTTTTAAATAAATCCCACAGATCTGTGACAAAGTCTTCATCCATCTATTACAGGCTCCTCGTCATGATCCACAACTTCTTCGGTTGCGTTAGCGATATTTACCATTTGTTCTTCTTTTGCCGGTAAATCGGCCACGATCATTTCGAGTTTGTCACCTGTCCAATTCTTGCGATATTCTAGTGTTTCTTCGCCTGTGCTACTCATATATTTGTAGCGGTTACCTTGTTTCTCAAGTAGTCCTTTTGC
>Ga0181574_10000438_pt1 | contig 38476 bp, 36 predicted proteins | sample 101ome_24_FD_145600 | JGI IMG/M metagenome (GOLD analysis project Ga0181574, IMG submission 145600) | Coastal salt marsh microbial communities from the Groves Creek Marsh, Skidaway Island, Georgia - 101410AT metaG (spades assembly) | ecosystem: Environmental > Aquatic > Marine > Intertidal zone... | reverse complement strand
CAAAGGGGTGGTCACGGCTCATGAGCAGAATCTGAGAGCTTTCTCTGAGTTTGCACGCATCTTGGGGTTGGCGAGCACAGATCGCTATCTGATTATTAACCCCTTCTTTCACAGTTTCGGTTACAAGGCTGGCTGGCTTGCCACGCTTATTGCAGGAGCCACCGCCTACCCTCTGGCCCTGTTCGATGTTCCTGAGGTCATGGCACAAGTAGAACGAAACGCCATCAACGTAATGCCAGGCCCTCCTACCCTGTTCCGCTCCATCATCGATCATCCCGACTTTGATGCGTCACGTTTAGTGTCACTGCAAAAAGCTACAACCGGGGCAGCTGTGATTCCGACCACGCTAGTTGAGGATATGTGGCACGTGCTGGGGCTTGAGACGGTTATCACCGCCTATGGCCTCTCGGAGACCTGCGGTCTGGTCACCATGTGTCGGCAAGGCGACACCGCCGAGACTATTGCAACAACCTCGGGCCGCGCCATTACCGATATTGAATTGGCCATTGTCGATTCAGACAATCGACCGGTGCCCACCGGTCAGACCGGCGAGATCGTGGTGAGGGGCTTCAATGTGATGCAAGGCTACTTCAACAACCCGGCAGCCACGGCGGAAACCATCGATCAGGAAGGTTGGTTGCATACAGGAGACATCGGCCACCTTGATGAGGATGGAAACTTATCCATTACGGACCGCCTGAAAGACATGTATATCAGCGGAGGCTTCAATTGCTATCCCGCAGAGATCGAACAGCAACTGCTGACGCACCCGTCAATTGCTCAGGCCGCCGTGGTGGGCATGCCCGACGAGCGACTGGGAGAAGTGGGGGCAGCCTTCCTCATACCCCAGTGTCAAAACGAGCAAGCCACAGGAGTAACCGACGAAGAACTCATTGCCTGGTGCAGAACCACCATGGCTAACTACAAGGTGCCGAGAAAAATTGTGTGGGTCGACAACCTCCCCCTCAATGCTACCGGAAAGGTGATGAAACAAGAGCTCAGAAACCGCCTTGGCTGACTTATACGATGGATAGAAGGAAAAATAACAATGGCAATTAAGAGTCTGGGATACATAGGAGTGATCAGCCAACAGCTTGATGCCTGGCAGCAATTCGCCTGCGAGGTTATGGGACTGGAGGACGTATCAGAGCGGTGCGGCGCGAGCCCCAGTGCGCGCTATTTCAAGATGGATGACCACCCCTACCGACTGTTTGTCGAATCAGGTGAGGCAGAGGCTTTGGGGGTCTGCGGCTGGGAGACAAACTCCGAACAAGGCTTGCAAGAAGTCGCCGATGCATTGTCCGCTGCAAACATTGAGTTCACCTGGGGATCGGAGGAACTAATTGAGCGCCGGAAGGTGCAAAATCTCCTTAGTTTCACCGACCCTTCGGGCAACAAACATGAAGCCTATTGGGGCGTTGTCTCGGACTTCGCCACTTTCAACTCCACAACCGGCGTGAGCGGGTTTGTGACCGGGGATCAAGGACTGGGGCACATTGTGCTCCCTGCGCCTAACTTTGATGAGACAACACAATTTTTTATCAGCGTGCTCGGATTTGGTCTTTCAGATCTGATGAAGATTCGGTTTACACCCGACCCCAACGAACCGGTCAAACGGCTTTGGTTTATGCATTGCAATCGACGCCACCACAGCCTAGGACTTTTTGAAATGCCGATGCCAGCCGGCTGTGTTCACATGATGATTGAAGCTCAGAACGTCGACGAGGTAGGCAAGTGTAACGATCGTCGAATTGCGGCAGGCGTGAAACTCACTGGCACCCTCGGCCGACACGCCAATGATCACATGGTGTCGTTTTATATGCGCACGCCCACCGGATTTGATGTGGAATTCGGGGCTGAAGGAAGAACCATTGACGATTGGCGTGAGTATGAGGTGTTCGAGAGTACGGTAGCGAGTTTCTGGGGCCACGACTTCAGCGTCGGCCAGATGGACTAAACATCCAACCTGAAAAACCGTTAATACATACGAATGATGCCGAGGGTAGCGTCCTCTGCAACGATACGACTTCACAAATTGAATTTACAGACGGCATGCCGTCTTTAGGGGAAGCGCATGAGTAGCCATGAGCCGGTGGTAACACAGCAAATACTCGATCTGATTGCGAGCAAGTCCGACGAGCAGCGGGAAAACCGTCGGATGAGTCCAGAGATCGTAGCCGCACTGAAAGAGTGCGGCTTTTACACCATGATGCTGCCCAAAAAGTGGGGTGGACAGGAGCAGCGTCCTCAAGAATTCTTCAAAGAGCAAATCAGAATCGCTGAAGCGGACATGAGCACAGCGTGGGCCAGTGGCATCATCGCGGTCCACGCTTTCCAAATTGCGTTGATGTCCGAAGAAGCTCAACGAGAAGTCTATGAAACGGACCCCAATACGCTGGTAAGCAGCTCCTACAACCCTGTCGGCGCAAAAGCCGAGGCTGCGGAGGGGGGCTTCATGCTCAGCGGCCGATGGGGCTGGAGCTCAGGATCCGAGCACTGTACTTGGGCATTGCTCGGCGGTGTCATCCCCGGTGACGGCTACCGGACGTTCCTGGTGCCCCGCGCCCAGTATGAGATCGAAGACACGTGGAATGTGATGGGACTACAGGGAACTGGATCCAATGATGTGGTGATTTCAGAGCCCATTTTTGTTCCGGAGCATCGAACCCACCGACAAATGGATGGGTTCAATTGCGTAAACGATCAGGAAAACCCGATCTACAATTTGTCTTGGGCGCAGACCTTTGTCCGGGTCGTCAATTCCGCCGCCATCGGTGCGCTGAAAAAAGCCCTCAAGATTTTTGTCGAGACCCGAACCGCCTCCGCCACCAGCGACCCCACCAAACTCGCCGGGGACGTGGAGACCCAGACACGGATTGCTGAGGTGATGAACACGATTGCGGAGCTAGAAGCGGTGATGTTCCACAACTTCGACAAAATGGAGGATGCCAACTGGCAGCCGTCCATCGAGGAGCGAGTACTCTATCGTTATCAGGCTTCTATCGTAATCGACAAGGCGATCGATGCCATCGATACCCTTTTCGATGTTGCTGGAGGACGGGCCGTCTTCAACGGTCATCCTCTTCAGAATCTTTGGCATGATATCCACATAGCGCGGTGTCACGTTGCCAATAACCCAACAGGCTTTGCACGAAATCTTGGGGCCATGCAGTTAGGGGTCGAGAATCAGGACGTTTTTATCTGATGGCCACCAACAGCGCCCCGTCGCACTTTATCGAGACGGACCGAGGCCTCAAAATTCACTACACCGACCATCCCGCGATTGCCGAAGAAAAAGGCGCGGTGGTCTTTATTCACGGTAGCGGCCCCGGCGCCAGCGGGTGGAGCAACTTCAAACATAATGTTTCCGCCTTCCAGGAAGCAGGCCTTCGCTGCATCGTTTACGATCAGTGGGGATACGGCCTGACCGACAAACCTCAGGATATCGACCACACCCTGGAATTCTTTGTCGACGGCCTACTGGCGCTCCTTGATGGCATTGAGTTACCGGCCGCCTCATTAGTCGGGAACTCCCTGGGAGGCGCTGTTGCTCTGGGCGCGGCTCTCGATCATCCCGAGCGTGTCGACAAGTTGATCTTGATGGCGCCAGGCGGCATCGAATCCCGAGAAACCTATTTCGCCATGGAAGGCATCCAAACCATGGTAAAACACCCCATGGGGTCACCAGAATTCACCAAAGATGTGCTTCGTAACCTGCTGACTTTACTCGTTTTTGATCCTCAGGATGTTGATGCGGAGCTGGTGGACGAGCGCTGGGCAACGCTGCAAACCCAGAACCCCCACGTCCTCGCGACGATGGCAATTCCGGACCTAACGCCCCGCCTCGCTGATCTAGCTCACGAATCGCTGGTATTTTGGGGCACCGAGGACAAATTCTGTCCAGTCTCAGGGGTTTGGAAGCTGCTGCAGTCTCCAGCCAACGTGCAGGCCCAACTGGTAAATCAGTGCGGGCATTGGGTGATGGCGGAGTATCCAGACATATTCAACGCTCAATGCATTGAATTTCTAAGTCGCTAAGACGCACAATAGCTCCACGCTGAGACTACACAACAGGCGCTATGGGGGCGCGTGGGTGGCCGGCGAGCGGACACCTACCGTCGACCAAAAGCCTGCAAGGGGAAAACAATCGGCATGTTAGCGACATCGCTTGAGGATTTTTCACGACTGCTCGGACATCTGTACGACGGGCACATCGAGGAGGATCCCTACAACAGCTTCCTGACCGAGGCTCGAGCCATCATTGATTCAAACTTTGGCTCCATCACTATGCGCGAGCCGCAAGGCGACGACGGTGGATTGCTGTTTGTCTCCTCCGACGTGCTGCAAAAAACCTTTGTCGATGATCACAACAATCCCTATACGGATAAGCACTACACGTCCAATTTGATGACCAACCTTCCCTGGGGAAAGGTTGTGTGCCTTGATGAATGTATCTCCTACAGCCAGCTTGAAAATACAGACCTATACCGCTTTTGCATGGCACCGATAGATATTCACCACATGCTGGGGGTAGATCTGCGAAATGCCAACGGTCAGCGATTCAGCGTTCGCTTTTGTCGGCCAAAAACCTCGGAGAATTTTGGTGCAGAAGAGCGTCAGTTTCTTGCGCTACTCGCCAACCACATCCAGCGCGCTGTAGCCAACGGCATGCAGCTTATTCAGCTCGACAAGGAGCGCCGGCTTTACAGCTCAACAATCACCCGCCAATCCGTGGGCGTTATTACCCTTGATGAGCGCGGCAAGGTGGTCACCCGCAATGTCGTCGCGGATAACATTATTCGAGAAAAAGACGGCCTGAGCATCATCAACGGTCAAATACATTTGGAGAGCCCATCAGCGAGAACCAAGTTCAATGGCTATATCGAAGCAGTTGCGCTTGCACAGCGGAATCAGGAGGTCGCACCAACCAATGCGCTCGCGGTCGAGCGCCCCTCCGGGCGGCCCGATCTGGAAATCTTGGTCAAACCCATGATGATCGATAAAACAGTGGAGCCGGGTCACACGCCCCATATGACCGTCTTTATCAACGAGCCCGAGCGCAGCTATGAAATCGACACCCGGATCCTCATGTCCCTGTACAACCTCACCAAAGCAGAGGTAAATCTCGCGAAACTCCTTGCCGAGGGCGCAAATCTCGACCAGGCGTCAGCGGACTTGGGTATCGCTAGAAACACGGCTCGCGCCCAGCTACGCTCTATTTTCGCCAAGACAGGGGTTTCACGGCAGTCGATGCTGGTGAGTTTGATGCTAAAAAGCGTCGTCACTTACTCCTGACCCGAAAAAGGCTTCGGCAGCCCGTTAATCAATCAAGCTTCCTCATGTTGTCGCCCCCCCAAAAAGCGCGCATGCTCGATACCTTACCCTCATCGTTCACTGCGAACACATCAATAATGCTCATTTCGATTTGCTGCCCGGGCTCCCCCGCAATCAAGGTAAACGGAAAAGCTATCTCGCTACCCGCAAGCCGCGGCGGGCCGGAGAGTTCTGCTCTTGCGATCCCCCCAATCGCGCCGGTATAAAAAGCCCGGATAGCCTCCTCACCGACCACAAGCTCTGACCCAACCGGATCTTCTATGCTTGCGTCAGGTGCGTACAAACCAACAATGGTTTCGACATCATTGCTAACCAGAGCGTTCAAATACGCCTCGCACAGCGTGGTTGCAGTTTGATAATCCATTGAGTGCTCCTCTTTATTTACTGTGGTGAACGACTGCAGGTAGGCGTTATCGTCCGGACGCGACCAGCCACCCGATTAAAGGCACGAGTAGGCTCACAACTACTCACCTTCAAAGGAAGCATCGCGCTTCTCATTAAACGCATCACGAGCCTCTTGAGAGTCTTTGTAGCTATAGGCCTCTAGGGTAAAGCCCTGCTCCTGTCGATATTTTGCCTCTAGGTCGCCATCCTCAATCGAATTGAGCGCTTCCTTCGCCAGCTGAATCATAACGGGGCTCTTCGCGGCAATTTGTTGTGCAATGCCCATGGCCGCGCCGACCAGTTCATCTCGGGACACCACTTTCTCGATCGCGCCAAGGCGCCACGCCTCCTGCGCATCGATGAAATCCCCGGTGAAATACATGTGCCGAACTTTCTGCACAGGAAAAAGACGCTGCAGATGGGCGCCGCCCCCCATTGCACCTCGGTCCACCTCCGGCACCCCGAAAGTGGCACACTCCGACGCCACAACAATATCCGCAGCCCCGGCAATGCCAATACCGCCGCCCAGCACAAAACCATGCAAGGCAACAATGACCGGCTTCGGATTGAGATGAATAGCGGCAAAGGTGTCGTAGTTACCCTTGTTGACCGGCACGATCATGTCGGGATTAGATCCCAATTCCTTGATATCAACACCGGCACAGAAACCCTTGCCATTCGCGCTGATAACAATGACACGTACCTCTGGATTGCAGCCAAGCCGCTCGATCTCCCTCGCGATCGACCCCCATTCTTGGCTGTCGAAGGCGTTTACCGGAGGCTTGTCAAAACAAAGGTGAGCGATGTTGCTATCGAGGGTCACCTGAAACGCTGTCATATCGCCATTACTCCTGCTTCTCACCCAACTGCGGTGTACCAGCGAGCCGCGCCGAGGTTTCATCGGCCTCTCGCATGATGTCGATAATCAGACTCTGAACCGAGGGTAGATCATCGATAAGGCCCGCCACTTGACCCGAAGGCAAAATACCATGCTCGGGGTCCCCTTTGACCATGGCCTCCTGAATCATCATCGGTGCATTGGCTGCCATCAATGTTTGTCCAAGGGATACATCCCCTGATCGATACATGCTCCAGGCTGACTTCAGCATCGCCCACATGGAACCACCTGTAAGGCGCGTAAACTGAAAGCCATTGCGCAGCGCTCTGGCGAACAGCCCGATTGACGTCGCCTGAGTAAGGCTTCTCAAGTACCCATTTGCGATCATTCGCTGAGGCAGGCCATCCAGCCGCGTACTGACAACGATCTCTTCAGGCGGGGTGCCGAGATACACTGATTTTGTTTTTGCAGGGACTGGAGACTCTTCCGTCAACAAAAAACGGGTCCCCATCGCAATGCCATCAGCGCCAAGAGCCATCGCGGCAATCAACCCAGCACCATCCCGAAAGCCACCGGCGGCGGCGTAGGGAACCGATAGTCGTCCCTTTAACTGGCCGAGCAAAATCGTCGTTGCCACCGAGCCTGTATGACCTCCCCCTTCACCGCCCTGCACCACCAAAGCGTCCGCACCAAGCTCTACCGCTTTGATCGCATGCTTGTAAGCACCAACAGTGGGTATACAGACAATGCCCGCGGACTTGAGTTTCTCAATGCTCGTAGCGGCGGGCGACCGACTGTAGCTGACTGCCCGAACACGGTGCTCGATACAGAGATCGACAATGGCTTCCGCATGGGGGACATACATGTGGAAGTTGACCCCAAAGGGCGCCTCAGTCATGGATTTTATATCGAGAATGCCCTGCTCGATCTCCTCCAGGGTCATCACGGCTCCGGCTAAAAATCCAAAGCCACCCGCTTCCCCAGTGGCCGCAACGAGTTTGGCATCAGCTACCCACCCCATGGCGGTCTGAATGATGGGGTATTTGCAACCTAACAACTCAGTCAATCGGGTTTGCATCGGATGACTATTTCCTTACGAGTCAGGGCGCCAATCATGAAGACTAATAAGCCGAGGTCAACGCGCATGGATTCGCCACGATAGGCTGAAGAGACTATGACGGCGAGAGCCAGACCAAGGACCATGTACCGGTCACTTTAGCACGACAAGCAGTCACAGCAGATCACACGCCCATGGCCCTTTTTACGCAGCCCTATCACGATGCCCTCGCCCAGCTCACCATGGCAGGCGCACCCTTTGAGATAACCACCGTTGACTCCCCTTCTGGTCCGGTGCTCGCCTTCGCCAATCATGCAAGTGATCTGCGTAGCTTTATGGCTGGAGGGCGGGACCATAGTGACCAACTACTACTACAATATCAGGGGCGCGCTTGGTCTTTTGATGATTTTTTCCAGGCGGTTGATTCACTAAGTCAATGGCTCCTCGAGGAATACGCACTGGCCTCGGGCGACAGAATAGCGATTGCCATGCGGAATCGGCCTGAGTGGCTCATCGCCTTTGTCGCGATTGTGAATGTAGGCGGGGTGGCGGTCCCCCTTAATAGCTGGGGGAAAAGTGCTGAGCTCAAGCAGGGTCTCGAAGATAGCGAGGCAACCCTGTTGATTTGTGATCCCCAGCGTAGCGAGCTTGTTAGGGCATCCGGCAATACCATCACACAGCTCGTGACAGACCTGTCGACTATGACCGATCACGAGCATTCTCTTAACCATATTCTCGCCACCCCTGTAACAGGTCCTGACGCCTGGGGGCGCAACTCACTGCCAGCAATCGCGTCGGACGACCCCTGTATATTGATGTTCACTTCCGGCACGTCGGGACAACCCAAAGGAGTATTGCTCACCCATCATCACTGCTGTCAGGCTCTGACAAATCTGGAATTCGTGGGTGCCGCCACCTACATGACCAATCAGGAGGCGATGTCGAAGCACCTGAGTTCCCCGACGCCGCCAAAAACTTTGCTCGCGGTGCCACTGTTTCACATTAGCGGCCTGTTCTCCCAGTTCATCATGAATCTGCGGTACGGGCGATCCCTTTATATGATGTACAAATGGGACGCCACTGAGGCTCTTGAACTGATTAGGCGCGAAGGGATTACTGTATTAATGGGAGCCCCTGTCATGATGCTGGAGCTCCTCAAAAGTGAGGGCTTCACAGAAGCCGATGCGCAAGCCTTAACCAACATCAGCTCAGGCGGAGCCGCCACGCCCGAAGCCCTATTCGACCTCTATAAACAAAAAGCAGGACCAGCTCTCGCCGGGGGTGGCTGGGGCATGACCGAAACCATGGGCACCGGAGCGGCCTTCACGGGGTATTTCTACGATCACCGCCCTGAAGCATCCGGTTTTCCCTCCCCCATCATGGAATTCAGTTTCAGGGATGAACAAGGTGAACCGGTGGATTCAGGTGAACCTGGTGAAATTCACGTGCGTTCAAGCGCAGCCATTCAGTCATATCACACCGGGCCATCACGTGGTGACGCGTTTGAGGGAGGCTGGCTGCCCACCGGCGACATCGGCTACATCAGCGATGAGGGTCTTTTATACATTTGCGGGCGCGCCAAGGACATGATTATCCGGGGGGGAGAGAATATTTATCCTAGCGAGGTCGAAGCCTGCCTTTTGACAATGCCCGATTGCGTTGAAGCGGCGGTGGTTGGCATCCCCAGTGAACAGTGGGGAGAGGAAGTCGCCGCCGTTATTCGATGCGCACCTGGACACAACCAGACTGTCAGCCATATACAAGCGCACTGCGAACAACACCTCGCAGGCTTCAAGGTGCCAAAACACGTTGTGTTTACCTATGAAGAGCTGCCGCGCAATGCCACCAAAAAACTGCTTAAAGCGGCAATAGTCAGGCAATATTTTTAAGATCATGAACACCGCTAACCGATTCATCATCCTGTTTTTCGACGAAGTGCCCCAGCCCGAAGCAGTCGAGTCGGCTTGCAGCAGTCTTGAAGGCGATGACCTGGCAATTACTCTGGCGCGACTGGATGCACAAAGTCAGCGAGCTAGTATGTGGACTCGCGACCCCATGGGGTGCCTGCCCAAGGGTCGTCTCGCAATCGATACTCAGGACGGTAATTCAGGCGACTTAACCTCCATGGCCGACTGCCTTGGCGGCAGCCTTTACCGCTGCTTCGGACGAACCCCCGTGACACCGCAACTGGAGGTTGGGAAACCTTTTGAGGGCACTATGCAGTTGTGTTGTTTTCAGCGAAAAGAAAATCTCAGTGATGCCACACTAAGGTCTCGTTGGTTTGAACAACACACTGACATTGCCATCGAAACACAGCAAACACTGGGGTATCGGCAAAATTTAGTTGTAGAGAGTGGAGAGCCCTTTTTTGACGGCATTGTTGAAGAATATTTTAGCTATGAGGCGGCGACAGATATGACAGCCTTCTTCGCCGAAGGCCACGATGAGACGCGCATGTGGCAGCATATCGAGGTCCTCACCAAAAGCTCGGAATCCTTTCTTGATCTGAATAAGTCAGAAGTTATCCACTTAACCGATACACGATTGCGGTAAGGAGTTTACGTGACAGGAACACTGCAGGAACAAGTCGCACTTATTACAGGGGCGGGTCAGGGAGTTGGCCAAGGTATCGCCTTCTCTCTCGCCAAGCGCGGTGCAAAAATAGTCGCGGTAGGCCGCACATTGAGTAAGTGTGAAGACACCGTTGCCCGCATAAAGGAGCGGTTTGGAACAGACGCCATCGCCGTCGAGGCAGATATTGGGCAGATCGATGCCCTCGCGGACATAGTCAATCAGACCGTAACAGTCTTTGGACGCTTGGACATTCTGGTCAATAACGCAGTGTCGGCACAAATATCCTCGCTGATGGACGCGTCTATTGAGAAGTTCGAGGAGGGTCTCCGGGTCGGGCCGATCGCGACGTTGCGTCTCATGCAACTCGCACAGCCGCATATGGTGAAGTCAGGTGGCGGCTCGATTATTAACTTGGCAAGCTCCGCGGCGCGGCGGTGGGATAGCAGCAACTATGGCGTCTACGCGGCGGAAAAAGAAGCCATTCGGGCACTTTCTCGAGCCGCCGCAAACGAATGGGGGCCCTTGGGGATCCGGACCAATACTATTTTACCGTTGGCCCAGTCTCCCGCGCTGGCTGCTTGGGCGACCTATCGACCCGATGAGGCAGCCGCTTTCGTAAAGACCGTCCCCATGCAGCGCGTAGGCGATTGCGAGCAGGATATTGGCGAGTTTGTTGCAGTGCTGTGTAGCTCTGAGTCAGGCTATGTAAACGGCCAGTCGATCGCTATCGATGGTGGTCAGGTCAATCTCGATTAGAGTTATTTTACCGACGAACCGCCATCAACACTGAGAAGCTGTCCCGTAATGAAGGAAGCCCTGTCCGAGGCGAGAAAGCATACTGCCTCGGCTATTTCCTCTGGCTCCCCCAATCTGCGCATCAACGCTGCCTGCTTGAGACCCTCGGCGATCTTTGGCTGTTCTTCAAAATAACGCTCCACCCCCGGTGTCCTTATGACTCCCGGGGACACGGCGTTGATGCGAATTCCCTTGTGCCCATATTCGGCTGCGCTGCTTTTCGTAAGAAGATTGACGCCGCTCTTCGCGGCGGCGTAGGCGGTATTGTATGGCTGGCCCTTGAGAGATGCGTTGGACGAAATGTTCACAATGCTGCCGCTGCCCGCTGCCAGCATCGCTTCAATCTCATATTTCATGCAGAGAAACGTGTTGGTGAGGCAAAGCGCCAGTGTCTGGTCAAACACTTCTCGGGAGAACTCGTGAATAGGCCCCGAGCCTCGACTGACCGCTGCACTATTACAAGCAATATCAAGACTGCCAAAGGTTTCAACTGCATGCGCAACCATCGACTGGACCCGCGCCTCATCACTGACATCTGCAATGAAGACCGTCCCCTGCCCACCCATCTCCGAAATGAGCGCGCAGGTTTCTTGGGCCGCCGCCTCATTGAGATCAACAACCAGTACCCGAGCCCCCGCTCGCGCAAACTTCAACGCAATCGCACGTCCGATTCCCACTCCGGCGCCCGTTACCAGAGTGTTTTTACCCGCCAGTTCAGTCATTGTGTTTATCCATCGTCAATTCAGACTACTAAGAAGCTTATACAAGTATTCCCTGTATTAGCGCTTCGTTCTATCGTGAGGCACCAATGGCCACAAGCCCAAACGGACTATGGCGGATTTATCCAAGGACAACTTTGTTCATGATCACAGATGCATTTAGCCTCAAAGGCAAGACCGCACTGATTACCGGTGCCGGAAAAGGTATTGGCGCGCGGATTGCGACCGCTTTCGCCGAAATGGGTGCAAACGTCGTACTCGTAGCCCGCACCCAGGGTGACATTGATCGGGTGGCCGATGAGGTGCGCACCCATGGGGTCACAGCAAAAGCCATTGCCTGCGATATCACGGATGAATCCAAAGTCGATACCCTTTTTGATCAACTAGCAACCACCATGCCTTCACTGGATATCTTGGTGAATAACGCCGGAGCCCCCGGCGCTGGTTACGGCTCTCTAGAGGCAGTAAATCGGTCAAGTTTCATGGATACTATCGATATCAATTTGACCGCCGCTTACCATTTCATTCACCGCTCCCTCCCGCTTCTAAAAAAGAGCGAGCACGCTGCAATCGTCAACATCTCTTCCGCGATGAGCTGGATGGTGGATAAAAACTTCGCCGCCTATGCAGCCGCAAAAGCGGGTCTTGATCAAATGACCCGCGTATTAGCCTACGAGCTTGCTCCGCATATACGCGTCAATGGAATCGCCCCAGGCGCGATCGAGACACCTGCCACCGCATTCATCACCAGCAACGAACAGCGACTTTTGGAAACCGAGCGCTGGATCCCGCAAGGTCGTTTGGGTCAGCCGCTCGATATTGCTCTGGCCGCACTTTATCTGGCCTCTGAGGCGAGCGGATTTGTCAGTGGCAAGATACTTGAGGTTGATGGCGGTATGGCCGCACTGCCAGGTAGCGCCATACAGGCGCGTCTGAAGCGCTGACAGTTAATCCTAACCCAGCACTGAATTCACAGACCTAGGAGCTAAAAGCCATGGGAACCTATGTACTGACAGGGGGAGCGACCGGTATAGGCGCTGCAACCAAACAACACCTACAGAACACAGGCCACCGGGTCATCACCGTTGATATCAAGCACGCGGACTACATTGCCGATCTTGGGAATCCCGTTGCGCGAGAGGATGTTATCAGTAGTATCAAGGGCGACCACTCATCACTGGATGGCCTCATTACTTGCGCTGGCGTGGCCTCTCATTTTCCGGATTCCGCGAAAATCGTGGCCATCAACTTTTTTGGCTCGCAAGCCCTTATCGCAGGCCTCAGTGACCTAATGAGCTCAGGCGCGCGAATCGTTGCCATTAGCTCGAACTCCGCGCCAATGTGCCATAACGAGGCCTTAGTGGATACCATGCTGTCCCTTGATGAAGACAAGGCTTTGTCACTAGCTACGGGCAGTGATGGTCATGAATGTTATGCAGGTAGTAAGCAGGCGATCGCTCGCTGGATGAGAAAGATGGCACCGGAGTACGCCAAACGCGGTATCGCCTTTAACGCCATTGCGCCCGGTTACATCGAAACCCCGATGACCGCGGCGGTTTCTCAAGATGAAACCTACGGCGATTTGATTAAGGAATTTGTGGCATCCATTCCCATCGGCCGACCTGGTCAGCCAGAGGACGTCGCGAATTTAATTTCCTTTCTGCTGAGCCCTGAGGCGAGCTATATCGCAGGATCTTTAATTTACTGTGATGGTAGTCACGACGCCATGATGCGTCCTGAGGGCTTGTATTAGTGACATCGACCGCATGGCAGCGCCGATTGCATCGTGAGGTTCTTGTAAATGTTGGGACCAACTTCGTTGCCAACGGGTCAATCGCCTGGTTTTTGTTTCGCAATAGCACCATCGTTTCCTTTTGGGATGCCGAGGCAAATTTTGGCTACGATCTGCTCGCGACCGGTGCCATTCTCGCCATAATCCTCGCAATGATTCTGATACCACTGCAACGACGGGCCCTGGTCAAAACGCCGCAACTCCTTGAGGGGCTCAGCAGCGAAAGCCTACCCGCCTCCCCCTGGGACTTCGGCGTGCTCGCATACCGACCTATACCCTTCCAGCTAATTATCTACGGTCTGTCGGGGCTGCTCATCGCTGCAATAACCCTTTTAGTTTTTAGTATCAGTGGCGTGACCACATTGACCCCCCTTCAATACAGCGTTTTTAAAGGAGTATGGACCGGCATACTGGCGGGCCTGATTACTCGTCAAATCATTGTACGCAGCACACTGGACAGCTTGCAGCGAAACACCTCCAGTCAGAGACGGAGCATACCCTTGTGAAATATTTTCAATCCCTGTTTATGAGACGCTCTCCGCTATGGGCTATTGTTTTTGTCACTCTTTTTTCAATGCTGTCGGGCGCGGAAGCCCCCAAGGAAGTTGCGCAGCCTTGTCGACATTTCAGCGAGACCCGGCTGCCGTTCTTTGGCGACCTCCATATCCACACCCGCTATTCTTTTGATTCCTTCCTCTCCAATCAAAAGAACACACCGGATAGCGCTTATCGTTACGCCAAAGGAGAAAAAATAGTCCTGCCCTCCCCCACAGGCGAACAGACTATTACCGCGCAGATCGACCGACCCATCGACTTCGCAGCGGTGACCGACCACGGACAGTTTCTGGGTGAGGTCGCCCTTTGTGACAGTGATCCCTGGAACCTCGCCTGGTGGCACCCCACCTGTCTGATGTCACGGACGAAAAATCTCTGGGTGCAGCTCTATGCTGCATCTCAATGGACGCTCTCAGGTGGCATGGATGGGGTGGCCCCAGAGCGATCCATGATTTGCACGCTGGGCGATTGTCAAACCGCCGCGATCAATATCTGGGACGATATCCAGCGAGCGGCGCACGACCACAACGATGAGTCAGCGGACTGTAGGTTCACCACCTTTGTGGGCTACGAGTACACCCAAGGAGAGCGCGGCGCGAACCTCCATCGGAACGTTATCTTCAAGAATGACAAGGTAACCAAACTACCCATCTCTGTGTTTGACACTAACAACCAGGTTCCAGAGTTGTGGCGTCAGCTTAAGGATCAATGCGTCGATAACGGCGAGGGCTGCGATGTCCTGGCCATTCCTCACAACAGCAATCTAGGAGGCGGCTACATGTTCCCGGACCCAGCCTCAGAGGAAGAGCTGCGGAACCGACTCGACCTCGAGCCATTGGTTGAACTTGTGCAGCACAAAGGCGCCTCCGAATGTCGCTTTGATCGATTACTGCAAGTTGGCGTCTCAACCGAAGACGAGCTCTGCGATTTCGAACAAATTCCCGCTGATAATTTACATATGCTTGGCTCAGTGGAGGGAGAAATGCGTTCGGCACAGGGGAAGGCTGTAGGTATTGGCCAGTTCCACCCGCGAAACATGATGCGTAATGTGCTGAAGGATGGGCTGGCACTGGAACAAAGCCGTGGGGTAAATCCATTTATGCCGGGATTCATTGGCAGCACGGATACCCACACGGCAACCGCAGGAGGTGCTCAGGAACAGGGCTACGTTGGTCATCTTGGATCACGTGACAGCGGCTTCCGCAATATTCAGGATCACTTTGTGTCAAACCCGGGCGGGTTAGCGGTGGTGTGGGCAGAAGAAAATCGACGGGAATCCATCTTCAACGGAATGCGACGACGAGAAGCCTACGCAACCTCAGGAACCCGACCCATTGTGCGCTTCTTTGCGGGAAACTACAGCCAGGATCTGTGCGAACAACCTGATGCTATCGCTAAGGCCTATCGCGATGGAGTTCCCATGGGCGGAGTGCTGAACCCGGCAGCGCAGCAAGACGGGCCGCGGTTTTTTGTCTCCGCCCACCGTGATCCCGGCACAAGTACCGCACTGGGCAATCCCCTCGAACGGATACAGATCATTAAAGGCTGGGTTGATAAAAAGGGGGAAACTCATGAACGGGTGGTCGATGTTGCCGGCTCGCCGATAAAAGATCTCGGGGTTGATCCGATTTCCTGCGAAGTGACAGCGACCGGCGCCAACAGCCTGTGTGCCGTGTGGACCGATCCTAGCTACGACCCCAGGGTGAGTGCATTTTATTATGCCCGGGTGCTCGAAAGTCCGAGCTGCCGCTGGAGTACGCGGCAGTGCCAGTCCCTCGGGATCAACCCTCTTGCAGAGAACTGCCAAGATCAGCTGGTAAACGCTCGGGAACTGACGCAAGAGCTTGGGGCCTCGGCTGATGCCTTCGACAACTGCTGCATTGACGCGAGTCTGGAACCCTTCTATTCCCCTGTGATTCGGGAACGGGCATGGACGTCACCTATTTGGCTTCAGCCCTCGCTTTAGCAAGATGTAAGAAAACCGGCACCTCACCGCCTCCATCGACCTCCAGGGTAGCCCCCGAGATATACCCCGCCTGCTGGCCGCAGAGCATAAGCACCCCATTGGCGACGTCTGAGGGCTCGGCCATGCGCTTCAGCGGCAACATATCGGCGACTCGCTTGAATCCCTCCTCTCCGCCGTAGTGGGCCACCCCGGCTTCGTTATGCACCAGCCCTACAATGAGCGCATTCACTCGGATAGCAGGACCCCACTCCATTGCCAGTGATTTGGTACTGCTAAGCAGGCCGGCCTTGGCGGCGCCGTAAGCTGCGGTCCCAGGCGAAGGTCGCGCACCACTAACGCTTGCGATGTTCACGATACAGCCCTGTTTATCATTCGCCGACAACGCACTGTGTGCCTGCTGCGCTAATACCAGCGGTGCAACCAGATTTAGTGCAACGATTTTTTCGGTAAGACGGGGGCTAGCATACGCGGCATCTACTGGAGGTGAGCCTCCCGCATTATTGACAAGCACATCGATCCCACCAAAGGTTTCAATGGCAAAATCGACCAGTCCTTGAGATTGATCGGGATCCCTGAGGTCACAGCTATAAAAAGCGGCCTCACGACCGGCCAAAGAGATGGGGATTTCAGGTTCTCGTCGCCCGCAGGCTATGACGTTAGCACCTTCACTCAAAAATGCTTCGCAAATAGCTCTGCCAATATGCCCGGCTCCTCCGGTGACGATGACAACCTTGCCTTCGTGCTCGCTCATACTTCCTCCCGCCAGGGTTTCAACACCATGGCACTATGCATAGGACCCAACATCGTCTGAATCAGTGATGGTGAGGCACCTCAAAATAAGAGAATATCACCTTCCAAACACAGGCAACCGCAGTGGCACGCACTGTCGTGCGTTTAACCTACCAAGATCGCCGGAGAATCCCATGACAAAAACCGTTGTCGCCCAACCCAGTGACCTCCTTACCATGACGGGCACCTCGCTAGGACCCACCGATTGGCTGCAAATTACCCAGGAGCGAATCAATCAATTTGCGGATGCGACCGGAGACCATCAATGGATACACGTCGACACGGGCAAAGCAGCCGAAGGCCCCTTTGGCGCCACGATAGCGCATGGCTATCTCACCCTTTCACTCGCCAACTGCTTCTTGCCAGAATTAATCGAAGTTCAGCAGGTCTCGATGGGCGTCAACTACGGCACCGAGAAGACCCGTTTCCCCTCGCCTGTCACTGTCGGCAGCAATATCCGAGCAACCGGTGAAATTATTCACGTGGAGGAAAACAAGGGCGGCTATAAAGCGACCATCAGGGTAACCATTACGGCAGAGGGGGCGGAACGCCCCGCCTGCATTGTAGATACGATTTCTATTTTTTATCCCTGAGGGTTTTTAAACCTTAAAGACACGTTTTGCGTTCTCTCGCAAGAACTTTGGCCACACCTCATCCTTAAAGGGAACGCTGGGCATGTCTTCGAAGATCCGCTCCAAGCTCAGTCCCATCGGAAAATAGCCTGCATACATGATTTTGTCGGCACCCCGGGTGTTGGCAAAGTGAATGATGTCTTTGGGGTAGTGCTTGGGTGCAAAGGCACTGGTCATATAGAACAAATTTTCATATTTCAGCATGAGCTTCCACGCCAAGTCAGTCCAGGGCTCTGCTCCATGCTTCATCACAACTTTTAGCTCTGGGAAAAACCAGCAAATTTCATCGAGGTGCTCAACTTTTTGCGGCTCCATCGGTATCCGCGGTCCAGGCACCCCCACGCAGGGGCAAAAGGGAATATCCAAATCGATACAGGTGACGAAGATTGGGTACCATTTTTTATCCGACAGAGACACCTGAGGGCAGAGTCCTGCAGGGAACGCGTTCACCGATTTGATGTCGTACTCCTCTTTCAGGCGGCGAATTTTTCTAACCTCCTCCATACCCATATTGGGGTTGCAATCGTATGACGCGAAAAAACGATCAGGGTGTTTTTTGACGGCTTCGTTCTGCGTCTCGTACTGCCCCTCATCCACACCAAGCATTGCTTTTTCTATATTGAATTCGTCCATTTTCTCCAATGTATAAGCAATGTAGTCGTCGCGCTTCCCAACCTTTGGCAGATCTTTAAACATGTACTGGGCTGGCATCTTGAACATCTGACGACTCTGCTCATCCATTAACAGAGGGCGAATAAAATCGTAGAAATTGGATGTGTCATCGTTGGGCACTGCAAGCATCAAATCAATGATTGGCACATCGTTGGGCATTGGCATACTAGATTCCTCGTTAATGTTTTAAGCCATATCTTGAGCAATAAACTCACTGGCCCGTTCTGCGATCATATACGTTGCCGCCATCGTGTTACCCGAGACTAACATGGGCATGATGGATGCATCCGCGACGTAAACGTTGTCAATGTGTCGGAGCTTGAGACGGGTATCAACCGGAGCCTCGGGGTCTCCACCCATTCTGCAAGTGCCTACAGGATGGTAGCCAGTCGTCCCATTCTCACGCGCGTAGGCCAGTAAATCTTGGTCCGAGTGTCCCTGTGCACCCGGACGAATTTCGACAGACGTCTCTCCTTTTAATGCTGGCGCACCGAATATGCGCCGCAACGTCTTTATGCCTTCCACCATTACCCGCTGATCATGGGGCGTGCTCAGGTAATTTGCGGTAATTGAGGGCGCGTCTTCGGGATCTTTTGATAGGACTTGGATCGCACCACGGCTGGTCGGACGCATTGGATAGGTAATCGCAGTGATACCCTCCTCAGGGTCTATATGCGTAACGCCGGCGTCATCTCTGTAGCCCGACGCCGGCGTGAAATGAATCTGGGTATCCGGCCTTGAGGGGGACTCAGGAGAGCCATGAAAAGCGAAGACGTCGGCAGATGGCATTGCAAGAAGCCCCTCCCTGCGGCGGAAATAGCGCCAGAGCTCACCGATCGCTCGGTCGGCTCGCATCAGTCCTTTTACGGTTCCACCACTGGACACCGCCATACTAACCATTGCCCCGTAGTGGTCCTGGAGATTTTCGCCAACCGCTGGCATATCCCTCACAACATCAATGCCCAGATTGGCTAGCAGGCCCGCATCACCGATTCCGGAACGCTGGAGGATCGTTGGTGACCCCACTGCACCCCCTGCCAACACAACGGCGCCAGCCTCGATACGATGGGCCCGCCCCTTGGTAATCGCTCTGACGGCAACCGCTCTGGCCCCGTCAAACTCGAGGGCATCAACTATCGTGTGGTCGCTCACCGACAGGTTAGATCGATTCAGTACCGGCTGCAGAAAGGCCCGATAGGCGCTCTCTCGCACCCCTCTGTAGAGGGTGTGCTCGTAATAGCCGGCGCCCATTTGCTCTCCATGGTTGTAGTCATTTCGGGCCGGAATGCCCACCTGTTCACAGGCGGAAATAAAGCGATCTCCCCAGGGATTGCCCACTCGCTTTGATCGCTTGAGCTCACCTACCTTCGCCCCGGCTACACCCTCCCTCAAGGTACCCTGAGGCGCCTCGAAGGCCTCGAAATAGGGAAGCACGGTTTGCCAGTCCCACCCTTCAGCCCCAGCATCAGCCCACGCATCAAAGTCCTCGGGCTGGCCACGGACATAAACCATCCCATTGGTAGCGGTGCTGCCACCGAGGACTTTGCCCCGGGGCCACAGGATCCTGCGATTCCCCAGCTCCGGCTCGGGGTCAGTCGAAAAGTTCCAGTTGTATCGCTTGCCGTAAGCAATTTCTGCCCAGCCAGCAGGAATCTTGATAAGCAACTGATCTCCATCGGGACCGGCCTCGAGCAATAACACCGATAGGCTGCTGTTCCTCGAAAGCCTGTTTGCCAGCAGGCAGCCTGCGGCTCCTCCTCCAACAATCACAACGTCCCAACGGGTCTTTCTCATGGCGGCAATCAGGTTCGACTAGGTCAGCGTGGGATAATCTGTGAACCCGGCCGCCCCTGAACCCCCATAGATGGTTCTCTTATCCATCTCGTTAAGGTCAGCACCCTGCTCAAAACGCTCTACCAGGTCAGGGTTGGCAATGTAGGCACGACCAAAGGACACCGCATCAACTCGCTTTTCTGCAATGAAGGTATCAGCCTCCCCCGCGCTGAAGCTATCGCTACCAATGAGGACGCCACTGAAGTGCTCCCGCGTCAGGGCGAGGCTGTCGATGCCGGTGGATGCCATTCTGATGGCATGAACCCATGCCAAACCAAGCTCATCAGCTATTTTTAACAGGGCGCCATAGGTGGCTCGGGGATCAGAATCCACATGATCGTTATAAGGATTGCCCGGGGAGATTCGCAGACCAATGCGTCCGGCGCCCACCTCGTTTGACAGCGCTGCCAACAACTCTCGAACGAAGCGCAAGCGATTTGCCAGATTGCCACCGTACTCATCATCCCTCAGATTACTTTCACTGGCCAGAAACTGCGCCGGCAAATAACCTGAAGCGCAGTGAAGCTCGATGGCATCAAACCCCGCCTCACGCGCATTGCATGCCGCTTTTCGGTAATCCTCGATAACAAGCTCGATATCCGCCTCTGTCATCGCATCGGGTATGGGCATGGGCTGCATCCCCTGCTCGGTAAAAATTTCTGCTTGCGCAGGGAGCGCGGAGGGCGCGAGAAATCGAGTGCCGGGCGCTTTATTGAGCGGATGACCCACCCGCCCACAATGCATGAGCTGGCAGGCGATAAGTCCACCTCGTTGATGTACCTCATCCGCTACCGCCGACCAAGCCTTCACATGGTCGACGTTATAGATACCGGGGGTTTTGTTATAACCCTTGCCGTCTGCCGAGGGATGAACACCTTCAGTAATGATTAAACCTGCGCTTGCGCGTTGGCCGTAATACAGAGCATGAAGCTCGGTGACCGCATCATCTTCCTGACGGGCACGGCTCCGAGTCATGGGCGCCATCACAATGCGATTTCGCAGGTGAAGGTCGCCAATCGCTAACGGCGCCATGAGATTGCTGTAGGACATAGAAAAACCTTATTGCTTAAAACAATCGGCTAGCGGGTTCTGATGCTAGGCTCCGAGGAGCCCGCTCGCATTTTGGCCAAGAACTGCTCTGCGGGGGCGGGTGGTGCGACCACAGGCAACTCGTTAGAGGGCGGCTCAGACCAAAAGCGCTGCCAACTGGGGAACAAGCTGTGGAAGGCCCCTTCATAGGGGTCCCGGTCGGGCCACCGCATTTTCGTCTCACCGCAGGGAGGCTTATTTAGATCTGTCGCATACCAATAACAAGGCAAACGCCGACGGAAATACCAACAGCCGTCGAGTCGCTCATAGTGGTCCCAATACAACATCTGCATGATGACCCACTCGCATCCGCCGTCGGCGGTGGGTGTCTCATGTTCGTTCTTGCTATACACCACACCCACCGCACGATCAGGATCCTCAAACTCAATGATGTGGTTACCAATATGATGGGCAGTGCCTGTGAACTGAAGCCGCAGGGTTTCGTCCATCCACTGTTTGAAGTGCGCGCGACCCACTTTGTCTTTGCCTACGCGAATATCGTGAGCAAACAGATTCACCATCGCATCAAGATCGCGCATATCTAGTGCGAGAGAGTATTTCGCGGCCAGCTGACGGATTGCGTCAAGGGACTCCAAACGGTCAATTCTGGCAAGCAAAGCGTCATCACTCATTGCACTCCCCCTGCGGCGGCCCTTCCCGCTCGACGACCGGAGAACGTGGCATCACCGACGGAACTTCCAGAGGCATAGCCGTCTCCCCGTCTCGGTACGCCGCAAGCCGTTCTTCCTGCTGCGTAAAGTCCTGCTATGACTGAATCGCTACAAGCGATGACACAACCATCCAACGTCGTATCCAGTCCGCCAAGGGTGAAACATGGGAAAAAAGCGCCTGCACCGGGCGTACAGTCGAGGGCAACCAGTGCACCCTCGAGAGGCTTCAACCAAGGCGTTCGTTTATGGAATAAGGTGTCCTCCCCTTGTCGGGCATCCTCATTGTGCCGCGCTACGGTCGCCAGTAACTGATCCGTAGGCACATTCAACTCTGAAGCCAATTCTTCCAGAGACTCGCCCGTGCCCGCGATCGGTGCCTGGAGCCAACTCTCCTGCTCATAGTTGCCGTAATCCTCGACGCCGACGATGAGGTATACCGGGTAGGTCTGTTGCGCCAGATAGCTGCCGATGCGGCCATGATAGGCATCTTCATTAATAAAACGCTGGCCTTGCCCATTAACAAAGATTCCATGAGTGAGTGACGCCGGCGGATAATAGGGAACGCTCAGAAAACCCTCGTGCATATTGATGGCCTTGGCGCCTACGCACTGAGCCATCTGGATGCCCGAGCCCGTGTCGTTGGGATTGCCGATAAACGTCTTGCCAGATAAGAACTGAGGGCAGTATTCGGCCACCATGGCCTCGTTCATTATGAATCCGCCAGCACAGAGCACCACACCCTTGCTCGCCCGGTAACACCGCTCCTCCATATCTTCACGCACGACCAGACCTATGACACGAGCGTTTGGCCCAAAACGATCAACAATTAATCGCAATGCCCTCGCTTCAAAATGAATGTCCACCTCGCGCGCCGCGACCTGCTCGGTGAGAATTTTAATAAGAAGCGGGCCGCCGTTATCCCCTTCCACCTCGAGGTTGTGACCTCTTGGCGCAGGCTTGAAGTCATCGACGTAGGGCCAGGCTTTCTCACTACCCGTATAAAGCAAGCAGTCATCGGTAAGCGCCATCATTGCCCGTTCCTTGAGCTCCGACTCTTTAAAGGGCACACCCAGAGAGATCAGCCACTCGAGGTGCTCCGCGCCACCTTCGGCGTAGACCCTGACCTTTGCAGCATCCGCCTGCGGCCCATTACTCGCCATCAGGTAGCCATAGACATCATCAACCGAATCCTCGTAACCGACAGCTCGTTGGATACGGGTGCCGCCACCCAGATAGATTTCGGCCGAAGACAGTGCCGTAGAGCCCCCAGAGGCAGAGGCGGCCTCAAACATAATTACAGACGCACCACAGTCAACAGCTTCTATCGCCGCGCAGGCACCTGCTCCGCCAAAGCCCACAACAACGACATCCGCCGTGCCTGACCACTCGGTGACATCCGCCTCGCAAATAGGCTCAAAGGACATAATTGCTGCTCTCCCGCAAAAAGACCGCTCATGACAACCCTAGCGGGTGACGCCGGGGCCTTCTGCCTCCGTTTGGACGATAGTAGCAGCTTGCATCAAGGCGCCAGAGAGAGGAGTCTGCCCTGCATTCAGCCACCCCCAAGAGGCCTTTCCCATGCAGTGGTACACCGGTAATACGCTATACGACACCCTTCTCATCATCGGCTTTGTCTACGCGCTGCTCATCTTCGTCTCGAGCCTCTTTGGAACCGCCGCTTACGGTGGGCGCTTCGGGGGCGGAAAACGAGCCAAGGGCATCAAGCTGGGCTCAAAATTTGGTTGGGTCTTGATGGAACTGCCGGGCTTGATCGTATTTCCGATCGTATTCTTCATGGGCAGCAAGGCAGATCAGCTGGTCCCTCTTTTGTTCCTTGGCATCTGGATGTTCCACTACACCAATCGTGCGTTGGTCGCTCCTTTGCTGATGCGGGTACAGCCCGGCAGCACGGCGAGCTTTTCACTGGGCGTTGTCATCGCGGGCTGGATTACGCTGCTGTTACACGGGTATTTCAACGCGGCATACATCTCTGAGTTTGGCACGCTCTACACCGACGATTGGCTGCAGGATCCGCGCTTTCAACTCGGTCTTTTGATCTACGGTATTGGATTTACCTTGAACGTTCACTCTGACCGCATCCTGCGTCATCTTCGCTCCCCCAATCCGAGTCCCGATGAGCCCCGCTACAAGATTCCTTATGGAGGAGGCTTTCGATGGGTATCCTGCCCGCAGTATTTCGGTGAAATACTGTCCTTCACAGGATTTGCTGTAATGACCTGGAACCTCGGAGCAGTCTTCGTGTTGACCGTAACTGCGGGCAATCTTATTCCACGTGCGATTTTCACACATCGTTGGTTCGTGAAAAATTTTGACGATTACCCGCCCGAGCGAAAGGCGATTATTCCCTACCTCCTGTAGCGCGAACAGCACGATCAGGGACGTACCAGATCGGTGAGCCTATCGCGCGCTCTTGAATGACTGCGGGGTCCAATGGGGGAATTGCCAGGCGCCTCGCATCGTAGGTCGACCAGCGAGGCGTCGGAATCTCCAAGACTCGCGCATAATAAAAAGCTGGTCTCTCTGGATCAAACTCCGCATCATGCCACCAACCCCTCAAGCTTCCAGCACCAATTGTGTTGGTGTAGGACGCCTCCTCGAGGTTCACGGTACTCGCAAGCGGTACTAGCACACCTGTCTGGGGATCTGCAGACCTGCCATCAGACCAAGCAACGTTGATGACCCGTTCCTGAGGGGTCCCGCTCTTATCGATCCACCCTTTTATAATTTGTATCCGGTCGAGATTGGCACCGACTGGATCTCTCGATGCCAAAACAAAAAAGGAAGGGACCATCTCTCCAGAGGGCATTGGGCTCAGGCGCCCCCCCATGGGAACTGCCTGCTCCTCCAAACGATCAAACAAATTTCCCGCTGCGTCCTCGGTTTGATTCAGATCCCAGCCACCAAACATACGCAGGCCGATTCTGGGACCACTGGTGGCATAGGTTTCACGCTGTGCAAGCGCCTCAAAAATATGCTCTCGGGTATTCTCTGGGGCCCACACTGCCGCCAGCCCGCCGGAGCCCCATTGAGTCGCAGGGGTTAAATAGCGTAACCCAATACCCGCCTCTCCCGTTCGCAAGCCAGCGGAGCCATCCATCATGGGCAGCTTGCCTGTGTAACGATCCTCGTCGGTGGATGAGCTTGCGTTATGGCTGTCACTGGAGCCAATGAATCCGAATTCCAACGGGTTGCTACCAGATTGCTCCATCACAGAAAGGCCCTGAAGGAGGCCATCTCGAGCGTAAGAGCCAACCGCAGTTTCCAGGGTTGCCTCTCGGCCGGGCACGACGTTTGCAATTTCAAATCCCGCAAACTCATCAAGAGCAGACAGTATTGGATGGGTCTCCGAGGCGCCTTTCACCTGCAGAATTTCGCTGATGGGTTCGAGCGTCGCTCGATCTGGCGCTGCCAGTTCAGATATTGGCTGACCCATATCGTCAAACAAACGATACATCCCACCGGCGGACAGATTGGCATTATGGGGGATCGCCATTACCTCGCGCCCCCCCTTTCGCTCCTTGCGCAGGAAGGCCCACAAGGCGGGAGGATCAGCTCCGTCCAACGCGCTAAAAGGAAGTTCAGGCACATCACTATCGCCATAAATCACATTGCGATGAAGGTGAGTACTGACGTCATCCCCATTGGTTGCCGACCACTCCCAACCAATAAAGGTGGTGAATTCTCCCGGCCTGTTGTGGGCCTCCGCGGCCGCAACCGACATGTCCCAGGCCCGTCGATTAACCCCTGCATCAACCCCGTCGAGACTCAACTTGAATCCGTTTTCACGAATAAGTGCCATGGTTTCAAGCCAGGCCTTCGTCACATCAAGGCGGCTACCCTCTCGCAATAGGGTCGACAACGACTGACGGGTTGTTGGCATCGAGAGATTCGCGAGTCTCGCCTGACCGAGAAACTCCGCATGATCTGTCACCGCCACGAAATCCAAGGGGCGCCCGATCGTGATGGGATATCCTGCCCCGTGTTCAATTATCTCACCGCGGGCGAATCGATAAACATCATCGGGCAGCGCCCTGACCCCCATTGCGTAGGCATCGCTCGAAAGCGCCGTGTGAATATGAAGGTCGCCCCAGTAGAGCTGCTTTACCCCGGATGCATCAGCGACCTGGGGCGCCTTATCCAACAACGACCCCTCACTGGCGAATCCATGTAGCGAGGGATCTTCAAGAGGTTCACAGCCGAGCGAGGCCATCGCGACAATAGCCGCAAAAAGTCCGGGCTTCCGCGCCAACATGCTCAATAGATTACTGCCGTCGAGCGTTCCGGCGGAGCACCGAGCATCCCTCGATGCGAGGGTGGCCACGCGCCCTCGTCATCGATCCCAAGCTCTTTTCCGAGCTCCGCACCGATGACAGTTTTCCCGGCGAAGCTCGGACCCCGTGAGTCGGTCATCAAGCCCACGACAAGGTGTCCCGTGTATTCGGGGTTTTCTGCCAGCTTCATGATTTCCTCATACTGCTCCGGATGCACCTCCGCAGCCTTTTTGGCACGCTCTGTCCGAAGCGGCCCCATCCATATCGACACCGCGTACACACCTGTTTCATCGAAATCATGCTGCATATCAGCGGCAAACTTATCGATACCCGCTTTTTGCGCACCATAGCCGGGTCCATGCATATAACAGTTGGCACCGAAGGAGCTTCCAAAGATTATCCAGCCACTCCCTTGGGCCACCATCATCTTGGCGGCATGCCAGCTGGCCACATAAGCAGAGCGCAATCCAACATCAAGTATCTGTGCAGCCTCAAGCGATTTCTCCCAGAATGGTTTGGGCGAGATCAATTCGGGATGCATGTAGGTTGCATTGTTGAATAGCAAATCAAGCCGGCCCTGCTCCGCTTGAATTTGCTCAAAAACTCGAGCCACCCCATCGTCGTCAGCATGATCGCATGGCACCGCGATTCCCTCGCCCCCGAGAGACGTTACCGCCTCTGCGGTGTCATGAATAGTTCCTGGCAGCACAGAGCCATCCCAGGCTTTCGCGGACCCTGTCGTCTCTGATCGCCCGGTGACGTAAACGATAAACCCGTGACTGCCAAGAGCCCTGGCGATACCCGCCCCCGCTCCGCGGCTTGCTCCTGTAACAAGTGCTACACGCCGATCTGTTTTCATTGCATTTCCTCGTCATCAATGCGGCAGCCTCGCGCCTACTCTTCCAGAGGTTTACCAGCCCCTACAGGCCCGCCAGCGAGGCTCTCGGCTCGATATTTCAATTCACGCGACATCGTCTCAAAGCCAGCACTAAGATTTTTCCCAAGCAGCCATCCAACGATGGGGGACAACCAACCATACAGCACAAACACGGACTGGTAGTGGGTCTCATCAGCACCAATGGGCGTAATTCTGTGTTGGCGATAACTGCGCAGTAATGGTCCAACAGGCTTCATCCGGTATTCAAAGAGAATGCCCGGCCTGACCTCGTGGACACACTCGGTTTGTTTGATCACTCTGTACCCCAGGTTCACGGTCATTGTAATCGGCGCGCCGGACCTTAACTCGGTCTCGCACTCAGGCGTAAAGCTGTTCCACTCGCCGTACTCGCCGAAGCGGGTAATGACGTCCCAGACGCTGTCTGCAGAGGCATGAATATGGTGATCGAAGACAAGTTTCAGCATGGGTTATTCATCGTTCCATGGACATGAGTCATCCCGCTTACGCCGAGGAAGCAAGCGTCAGATTGTCCTCGAGAGAATTCGGAGGCCGGTGAATACACCAGGTGCCCGCCGGATGATAGATATAGGCTATGCAGCTATTGCAGTTATCGCAAAGGGAGGCTTCCTCCGGATGCTCTCGCCACTTATTAACTAGATCAGGCTCTCGTAAAAGTGCCCGCGCAAGCACAACGGCATCGAATCCCTCTGCCATACACTGTGACACATTGTCGGCAGTCTTCACGCCACCCAAATACGCCAGCGGAACGGTAACCGCAGCACGGATCTTTTTGGAGTATTCCCAAAAATAAAGTTCTTTGAACGTGACCTTGGGCGCAGTCTTCGCCGTTGCGCTAATTGCCATACCACTCAACGACCAGCGGCCCAATACGCGCTGCATTGCTTCAAGATTCATATTACTTCCAAACATAAACCAGCCAGACTCAACATTTCGACCACCCGAAAGCACGAGCATGTCGGCTCCCGCCTCCTCAAGAAGTTTCGCGGTCACAATGGCATCGTCTACGGTTGCACCGCTGCGCCGACCATCCGCGACATTTATCTTGGCCAGCACTGCCATCTTGTGACCAACAGCCTCCTTGACTTCACGCAGCACCCGCACGGGAAAGCGAGCGCGATTCTCCGCACTTCCCCCGTACTGATCCTTTCGCTGATTATCCATGGGAGAGAGAAATTGATTTAGCAAGTAGCCGTGACCCATGTGAATCTCGACGGCATCAAATCCCGCTTCCATGCACTTAAACGCCCCAGCGACGAAATGATCCACCATCTGATCCATGTCACGTTCATTCATGGCTCGACGGAGTACATTACCCCGCAAAAGGCCAGCTGCATTAAAGCCCGACATAGAGCTCAACAGGCGCCGCGGCTGGAAGATGCCGGTCACAAAGGAACCACCGTGGGTGATTTGCGCCGCGATCTTACCTCCGGCTTGGTGCACTGCGTCAGTAACGACGCGTAGGGCGGGCACAGCATCTTCACTTAGCCAGAGTTGATCGGGCAGTGTCCTGCCATCTTTTGTCACCGACAGGTAAGCGACAGTAGTCAGACCTACCCCACCTCGAGAGAGTTCAGCATGGTGCTTGACCAAGGCCCTGGTTGGCAGGCCACGGAGTGACATATTTTCGTTTGCCCCCGCTTTGATAAAGCGATTAGGCAGGGTCACGGGGCCTAGCTGCATTGGCTGAAAGGCCAGTGTGAGGTCGGACGAGTGTTGTTCCAGCGTCATGGCACGTTCCGCAGTAACCAAAGAACCTCAAGTATACGAACAATAATCCACTTCTCTATCGTCTCTTTGGAGGGTCACTACGGTCACTGCTATCTGCTCATCGCAGCATTGGCGCCATCGGACACTACCTCGCAGAATCCCTAAAACCCCTCGGCCTTGTGCGCGACGCGCCAGACAAAGCCGGGGAAAAAGCGGCGCATCAACACCCCAACGCGGGTTTGCTTCCCCGGATATGCAAATGGCTCTCCAGATGCAAGGCAGCGCTCAATCTCATCGATAACCTGATCAGGCTCCAGCGTCTCGCCTTTGCTTGGTAGCTTGGGGACGACAGTTGCCTCGGCTTGCTTCCATAAGGCGGTATTAACCGCGGGTGGACACACGCAGCAAAAGCGCACTCCTGAATCTCTATTCTCGTGGTAGAGAATTTCACTGTAAAATTGAACTGCCGCCTTACTCGAGGCATAGGCCCCCATCAAGAGACCGGGAATCAGGCCTGTCATCGAAGAAAAACTGATGAATTCACCGCGCGCCCTCTCGAGCATCGGTGGCAACGCTGCAGCGGCGACATTAACCAGGCCGTTGTAATTGACCGACATCACCTGATTTATCTGTTTAGGATCCTGCTCAAGTAAGCGACCAAATGGCATGATGGCGGCGGCATTAGCCACCCGATCCACCGGCCCAACTGAATGCTCAATCTCATCAAATACTGCCGCAACATCCTCGGTCGCGGTCACATCCACCCGGCGAAAGCTGATGGAATTCTCCCGGCCGCTGGCTGTTTCGATCATACCCTCTTCGTTTAGGTCCAACAGTACGACCCGCGTACCCTCGTCTGCAAGACGGCGCGCCCAGGCTCGCCCCATACCACTCCCACCGCCCGTTATCACGGCGATACGTTGATGTTTGTCGGTCATAAATCCTCCCTCGGATCAGGCTGCAGCCGTTGTCGAGGGCGCTTCAGGGGTGAACACGATCGGCATTGCCTTAATCGTGTTGATAAACGCGGAACGCATATAGGTGATATCCCCGGATAGCTTTGGATTCTTGAGTCGGGGAAGAATCTCTTCAAGCATCACCCGCATTTCAAGTCGCGCCAAGTTCATCCCGAGACAAAAGTGCTCGCCTATACCGAACGAGCGCAACTCCCTGTTCAGCGAGGGGAGTCTTTTATGCCGATGAATGTCAAAAGCCATAGCATCATCACCAAACACGTCTTCGTCATGGTTTACCGCGTGATAGTGCATGACTATCTTGTCGCCCTTGTTAAAACGATACCCGTTCCACTCGACATCCTCCGTCACTGTCCGTCGCATGCTGATGAACGCTGTGTTGTAGCGGAGCATCTCCTCGACAGCGGTTGGAATATCCTCAGGGTGATCCACCAGGTGTTGTAACTGGTCGGGATGCTCCATCAGCAATCGCATTCCGTGGGCCAATGCCGTACGCGTGCTCTCATTACCCCCAACCATTAGCAGGATGAACACCCAAGCGAACATCTCATCACTCACGGGAACACCATCCACCTCTCCCTCGAGCAGAGCTTGGATGACCGGTCCAGTAAATGCCTGACGCTGTTTTTTAGCCAGCTCCATGGCATAGAGAATGACCTCAAAGGCGACTGCATTTGCCTCCTCCATTCCCGTGCTGATATCTGGGTCATCAGCGAAAGCCATGATGTTGGTCCACTCGAAAAATTGTTTGCGGTCTTCCTGAGGAACTCCCAGCAGCTCAAGAATCGCCATAAGTGGTAACTCCGCCGCCACCTCCTCTACAAACTCGCAGGAACCCTTTGACGCCACCCGGTCGACAATGGCTTTCGCCTGCTCTCGGAGCCAGGGCTCCATCGCTGCAACAGCACGGGGGGTGAACGCATCTCGGACTACCCGCCGATGGGCCATGTGCTGTGGAGGGTCCATGGCAATAAAACTATTGGCGTTCATGACTGCGGTAGTCTCTCGCTCCATCTCGGATCGCGGCTCCATTGGAAATGGCCCTGCTATCTGTGAAGAGAAAATCTTGGGGTTCTGGGAAACGAAGTCGAGGGCATCTCGTTTGACCGCCACCCAGTAGGGAACACCGGTGCCGGGATCATCGAAGTGAACGAAGCTCCCCTGATGCCTCAGTGCCGCTAACTGCTCATAAGGCATTCCTTTGCCGTAACTATCCAAATCCAATGGGTGGGTAAATGGGCATGTAGTCATTTGCATCGTGCTCCTTGAAATTGCTCTAGCAGTACAGCAGTCAGTGGGCGTCCGGCTTTCGTCAAGGCCAGCGTCGTCGAGTGCTTCAAACTTCGTTGACGGCCCGGTTGTTTTACTACAGTATCCAATAAGAAAACAGCGTTTTCTTATTGGATGCTTGGATAAAAATGCGCGTAAACAGTGTGAAAGCTGTTTTGGTTGTTTTGGTTACGCTGCTTCAACCCAGATGGTTTGCGGCGCAGGCGCACATCACTCGCGCGTAAGAGCTCTGATTGCTTCTTAGGAATACGCTTCGGTGCTGGTTATAGACATTCGTTTAAGGTGTCTTTAGAAACCAACAGAACAAAGGGAAAGGTGCTCAATGGCGCGACCGCTACTAGACTCTGACACCATCTACGAGGCTGCACTATGCCTGATTGAGGAAGGCGAACCTGGCGCACTGACGGCCCGAAACTTGGCCACAAAGCTTCGCTGCTCAACACGCACGCTGTACAAGCAGGTTGGAAAGCAGACTCAACTGATCGCCTCCCTGTTGGACTACTACTTTCGGAGCAAAACGCCGAGTTTCGCGGCCGATCACAGCTGGCAAACCGTAATCACCCAGTGGTCGTGTGATCTTCGACAAATAATATTGGCGCGCCCAAACCTTGCCGCGCATTTAACGCCCGAAAACCACGCGGCGATCGCGGGCTACACCCGACCACTGCTTATGTTCCTCATTGCATCTGGATTCGAGGCCCCCGCTGCGGCCGACATATGCAAGTCGCTCGCCCATGTCGTAATCAGTTTGGCACACGCCGAATTCGCCACTCAAAAATATCCGGCACCGACACCCCCCGATGCCACTACGGAGGCTGATGTCACATCCCTGCTGTACACCAGCCTCGCCGAGGATCAAGCTGCGGTTAACCCCTCCCAGCCGCCACCAAATTTCATGAGAACCGTTGAATGGCTCGTCAGAGGAATAGAAGCACACGAGCCCGGCGCGATGGGAGCAAAGTGAGTCATGCTATCCATAACCCCAAGCGTTGAAATGCCGGCAGAATTATCACACCAAAAGCCGCCCCAAACCCGGGCTTGCTTGTTTGAACAAACCCGTCACCAATTACCTTTTTTACTATGGAGAACACCATCATGAGCGAACGCCTACTCGTGGTATCGACCGATTGCCATGCCGGACTACCCATCCACCAGTACAAGCCCTATGTCGAGACCAAATATCACGATTTCATCGACATGGCAGTGGACATCCAAGTCGACATGATGAACAAGGCGGAGCAGCAATTCCTCATCAAAGAGATCAATGATGAGTGGCGTGCTCCGATCCAGCAGGAGTTAACTGGCGCCTGGGATTACCAGGAGCGCAAGAAAATGCTGGCGAAGGATGGAATCGCCGCCGAAATCGTCTTTCCAGACGGTATTACCGAGCACAATACGCCGCCCTTTGGCGCAGGCCTGGGATTGTCACCCAAAGACGCCGTGCCTGAGCTGCAATGGGCTGGTGCTATGGCGCACAATCGATGGCTTGCTGAATTGGTCGCGAATGATCCCAAACGACATTTGGGCGTTGCGTCTATCCCGCTTCTGTTCGACGTCGACCAAGCGATAGAGGCCATACGATGGTGCGCAGAAAACGGGCTCAAAGGGGTCATGTTACCCACGCTCTGGGGAGAGCACGCGCCCTACCATGATAAGAAATACGACCCCTTTTGGGAGGTATGTCAGGACCTAGGCATATTCATCCACTTTCACTCGGGCCCCGCGCCACTGAATGAGTACTTCGGGCCCGAATTCCCAAACGAGGATCGCAGCGATGATTTACCGGGAGCTATGGGCTGCTATGTGTCGGAGGTGATGTTCTGGCTTTACCGACCACTCACCTTCATGCTGTGGGGCGGCGTCTTTGAGCGCTTTCCAAAACTCAAGGCAATGGTCGTCGAAGGGGGAACCCTCTTTATGGTGCCATCGTGGCTCACACTACTCGATCACAACTACACCGACGTTCATTTCTCTGCCAAATTGGGTGACTTCAGATCCCATCTCAGTATGGCGCCAAGCGAATATTTTGCTCGCAACTGCGGTATCGGTGCCTCCTGCGTGCCCCGAAGAGACCTGGAAATGAAGGATGTAATCGGGGTTAACCAAATCATGTGGGGTAGCGACTACCCCCATCCAGAGGGCACCTGGCCCCACACACAACAGTACTACACCGATACGTTTAAAGGCTTCCCCGAGAACGACGGCAAGCTGATCCTGGGGCTGAACGCAGTGGATTTCTATGGACTCGACGCTGCTTACCTCAAGACCGTGGCCGACGAGATCGGACCATCCTCAAGTATTTTTCAATAACAACACGTCAGTAACGACGACTAGTCACCGACTAGATTTACAAGGGAGATAATCATCATGGAACTGATTGCTGTCTGTGATTCAAAAACAAATACCGCGCCCGACTTTCCGATGGGCTGGTGGTCACTGGCCCGAAGCCACGAGCTACAGGTTGGTGAGGTCAAAGCCGTATCCGCTCTGGATCGCGACCTCGTGCTATACCGAACCCGCTCTGGCGCAGTTAGGGTCCATGACGCTTACTGTCCGCATCTCGGCGCCCACCTTGGGATCAACGGCCGCGTGGTCGGCGAAGCCATCCAGTGCCCCTTCCATGGCTGGCAGTTTGGTGCTGACGGTGCTTGCCAGCACATCCCCTATTGCGAGGACATCCCTTCACGGGCAAAGGTAACCAACTGGCCCACCAGCGAAGTCAACGGCGAGATCTATATGTGGTTCCATCCAACCGGCGAGGATCCCATGTGGGAGGTGCCCGTTATCGATCAGCTGAACAGTGACGGCTGGACCGCCCCCCGTCAGGTGGAATTCACCATTCCGGTTCACATTCAGGATATCGCGGAAAACTCCTGCGACCCCGAGCATTTTCAATACGTTCATAAGCAAAACGAGACACCCCCCTCCTCGGTAACCGTTGAGGACGATGGTGCCGTGCACCTTCACGCAGACATGAACGCCAACGGCATACCGGGGCACCTCCACGCGACGATGTTCCAGCCCGGCCTAGCGAGAGTAAAGACGAGTTACGGTCCCGGCGCCGAAATGATCGTTTATAACTCCGCGCAGCCCATTACGCAGAATGAAACGCTCCTGCGATGGACGCTGACTGTCTGTAAAGATATTGAAGACCTTGCCGGGGATGCTGTGATGAATGGCATCATTGACGGACTGCAAGACGACTATCCGATATGGAAGCACAAGGTACATCGCCGGCAACCTATTTTCTGCAAGGGCGATGAGACGCTGGTGCTGTTCCGCAAATGGGTGCGACGGTTCTATCTTGAATCCAGTGCACGGGGCCAGCAATGAGTGACTATTACCGGGGCAAAACAGCCGTCATCACCGGCGGGGCAAGCGGCGTAGGACGTTCTCTTGCTTTTGCCCTTGGACGCGCCGGTGCAAAAATTGTGATCGGCGATGTAGATCCAAGCGCCATGACCGCGGCAGGAAACGATCTGTCCTCAGAGGGTATAGACCATCAGGTCTGCCGATGCGACGTCACCGACGTGACGAGCCTTCAAGGTCTTTTAGACAGCGCTCTGGCCGCTTTCGAGCAGATTGATTTTGTCTTTGCCAATGCCGGCATCGGTGCCGGTGAGGCGGGCGCGATGTGGGACTTTTCCGACAAAGACTGGCAATGGTGTTTCAACGTCAATGTCTGGGGAGCCGTCAATTCGATTCGCGTGTTTATGCCCTACCTTATCACGCGATCCGAACCAACACACATGGTGATCACCGGCTCGGGTAATGGCGCCTACATGGTGCTACCAGATGTTCCGATCTACACGGCGTCTAAAGCCGCAGTGCAGACAATTACGGAAAACCTTCACTATCAGGTTCAGGGCGCAGGCCTACCTGTAAAAGTCAGCGCACTGTTTCCGGGTCCCCACATCGTTGATACGGGTCTGTTTAATTCGGGCCGAGTACGGCCAGAGGAATTTGATAAGGGCGTTACAGGCAACGAGAGTGGCATCAACTCGGTCGATGATATGAAGCGCATGGCCGAGGAGTTTGGTTTTGAGCTCAAGACCACCCACCCCGATGAAGTTGCGGAGATGGCTTTAGAAAAGCTGCAAAACGGTGACTTCTGGCTACACACCCTCACCGAGGATCATGAGGCCAAGATACGACGACGCGCCGACATGATTATCAACAGCACAACCCCCATTCCAGAATCTGTCATTTAGTGAACAACAATAAAGAGGAATTAACATGAGCGAGACACCACAAGCACCCCAGGGAAATACCGGCGACATCATCAATTGGCCCATGCTGAAAGTGCACTACCGCACAGACCCTGAGGCGATTGCCGCCCTGCTCCCGCCCGGCATTACCGTTGGCAGTGAGCCCAATGTGAACATCACCGTCTACAATTTTCCAGTTCCGGACGTGCCCGAGTATGGCGTCGTCACTACCGTCAACGCGGACTTTAATGGAATCGCCGGCGAGTACACGCTCGGCTACGGCATTGATCAGGAATCGGCGATCTTTATCAGTCAGGAGATGAACGGACAGCCGAAGTATCCTGCCGTCATTGACTACCACCGCATTGGTCCGATGGTTCGAGCACGCTGTACTCACCAGGGCTACACTTTCCTCGAGTTTGAAGGCATGAGCGATGGCCCCGTTGATCCCATGGCAGAATTCGTTCAAAACGAGTGGTGGATTAAAAGCTCTCGTGCGGTAAGCATCGGCGGGCCTGCAACCGGTTATGACTTCCCGCCTCACGTAGTGCATGTTGCCAGCAAGTATGGCACCGCGTGGCAGGAGTCGGTCAGTGGGCAGTTAGTCTTGAGGGACAGCCCCTGGGATCCCCTTAGCACCAAACTGCCGATGCGTGAACAACTCTCCGCCTATCTCTGGTGGCCAGTTTTTCTCGACCGCACGGTAACCCTCTCTGACCCCCTCGACCCGGAAGCCTTCCTGCCTTTCGCGGATACCATTTCGGGGTCTCGATGGCCCGGGGAAAATGGTGCGCCACCGCGAGGTTAGAGGGTGAAGCAAGCCCAGAGTCAGGCCGAGCATGATCTCGCTGACAGGATCCAGCGCCTCGAAGATATCGAGGCGATTAAACAGCTAAAAGCGCGCTGGTGGTTTGCCTGCGATGTTCGTGACATTGAAGGCATGCGCTCATGTTACGACGAGTCCAACTTCCTTATCGATTTTGGCTTTATCGGGCAATTTACCGACATGGATCAATTCATCGAGGTCTTCAAATCTCTGGCCTGCCACCCGACCCACGTAGACATGCATCACGGGACGTCGCCCGAAATTACCCTCACGGGCCCCCACAGTGCTGTTGGTCGGTGGCGCATGCGCTTTCAACTTCTGGAAACCGAGAAGCAGCAAGTCCAATTGATGAGTGGCTACTATGAGGACGAGTATGTGCGCGTCAGCAGCGCGTGGAAGATGCGGGTGTCGAAATACACTCTCATGTCCAATCTCTTCCTTAGCAGTAGAGACGGGCTGCTCGCTATTGACCAGATAGGAAGTGCTCCCGGACTGGTGACTGAGCAAGGCAACTAACAGATGACGGCGTCAAAGCATTCTCTATTAGATGACTGGCAAACTTTTTGTACCGCACTGGCCGATGCCGGTGCGGAAGTCTTTGCCGATGGCGTGCCTGATGACGAACAGGTTCAAGCAGAGGGCGTGCGGTATCTGTCGCGGATGGCACGTGCAGCACTGGAATGGTACGTTGAATACAATGACCCCGCCTTTCCTGTGCTTTACCGACCGGCACACGAGACGATCAAACTGGGCGCGGACAATCCCGACAATGTTTACCTGAAAGCCGTGCTTGAGGGTCAATTCGACTACGTCCTCTCGGGGAATAGACAGACCGTAGACTACATAAGCTTTTCGACAAGTAAGGGCAGCTACGCGGATAATTTCAAACAGATCGAGACCGGCTTTCTCGATGGTAATTCTCTGGAGCTAGCTGAGGACGGTAGCTTTGAAGTTATCGTGAGTCAGCATCAACAGCCCGGGAACTGGCTTCCAATGGAAAAAGATAGCCAGTCTCTACTGGTTCGTCAGACTTTTAAGGACCGCGACCACGAGATCGCTGCCGATCTGACGATAAGGCGACGTGACCAGGAACCTTCGCCCGCCCCGCTCACTGCTGAAGGGTTTGGTGCGGATCTCGGTAAGGCGACCGCATTTTTTACCAACACCGTTCACCTATTTGCCAGATGGAGCGAGCAGCTCAAGCAATACCCCAATCAGCTACCCCTTTGGGACCAGGCCTTTTGTCAATCCGTGGGAGGGGATCCCAACATCACCTATTACCACGGTTACTTCAAGCTGCTGCCCGATGAAGCCCTGCTGATAGAGATCAGCCACATTCCACCGTGCAAAACCTGGAATATTCAGATTGATAACTACTGGATGGAATCTCTCGATTATCGCTACGAGCGTATTTCTCTGAACGCCCATACCGCGAAGCCCAACCCAAACGGCAGCGTCACCTTGATATTGAGTCCAACCGATAACGGCCATCCCAACTGGCTATCCACTGCAGGACATCGGGAGGGTAGCCTGTGTTTCCGGTGGGTGGGTGCCAAGGACCCCGCGCATCCAATGACTCAACTTATGGCACTCAAAGATGCGCCATCCGGGGTTCCAGCGCCTTAAACTCAGTTATATACAACTGTCAATAGCACAAATCCTCTCGGCTACCTCCATTTGAGACTCGTCAAAGGGGCTCTCCGGTAGCATCATGGCAGTGGGTTACTACTAAAATAATGCCACTCCAAACCAAATAAGAGGACGCGACTCATGGGGAACACTCGCTTTCAACGGTTGACCGCTGTCACAGCCATTCAGCCACTCGCTCTAGCTGTCTCAACTCTGGCACTCACTGCACCGGCCTCAGCGCAAGTTGCGCTCGAGGAAGTACTGGTAACGGCCGAGCGTCGCACTGAGTCGGTTCAGGAAGTGCCAATCGCCATCACCGCGTTCACCGAGGATCAGATTGCCGATTTGGGAATTATAGATCTCTCCGATCTGACTCAGTACACACCAAACGTAAACTTTGGCGCGGTGGCAGGTGACCAAGGGCAGTTTGCCGCCTTTATCCGCGGCGTGGGCACGGCTGAACCATCAGTTATCAACGACCCAAAAGTTGGCACATACGTTGATGGTATCTACATAAGCAAAGTTGCTGGCGGTCTCTTCGATCTGGTTGCAACCGAGCGCGTTGAAATCCTTCGGGGTCCGCAGGGCACCCTGTTTGGACGCAACACCACCGGGGGCGCGATCAGCGTCACCACGAAGCGGCCTACCGGCGAGCTAGCGATCAATGCGCAGGCAACCGTCGGTAATTACGGTACCCAGCGTTATCGCTTCATGGCGGACCTGCCCAAGGTCGCCAACATCTCAGCACAGGTATCCGCCAGCTATAACGACACCGACGGCTGGGCGGACAACAACTACAATGGGCCCGCCTACATGGTCGATACGGTCCAAAGAGACTTGGGCTCTGAGGAAAATATGGCATATCGCCTGGCGCTTCGTTGGGAGCCTACTGATAATTTCACGATCGACTACGATTTTATGCACTCTGAGA
>Ga0181574_10000437_pt1 | contig 38598 bp, 31 predicted proteins | sample 101ome_24_FD_145600 | JGI IMG/M metagenome (GOLD analysis project Ga0181574, IMG submission 145600) | Coastal salt marsh microbial communities from the Groves Creek Marsh, Skidaway Island, Georgia - 101410AT metaG (spades assembly) | ecosystem: Environmental > Aquatic > Marine > Intertidal zone... | reverse complement strand
GGGCGCCGTCGTGAGCGATCGAACGGATATATGCTCTCGATCTCGACCCGAGCGCACCGTCCGCGGACGTCGCTCTTCTCGGCGTTCCCACACACGCCGACGCGTCGATCGATCGATCGAACGAACGAACCGGTCGATCGAACCGGTCGAACCGACGCCTGGAGGGGAGAGCGCGTTCGGGCGAAGGGCGCGTTCGGGGGACGGGGACGCGCGCGACATGGACCCGACGCTCCGACCGGCGTCGGCGGCGTCGCGACACGCCGAAAGGTTTAATCTGGTGAAATCCACGGAAGCGGCGAAACGGAACGCGGCGCACATCTCGGCCGTCGTTCGCGAATACGTGTCGACGCACGCGCGCGGGAAGAGCGGGACGTTTGACATGCTCGAACTCGCGTGCGGGACGGGGACGCACGCGGTGTGCGTCGCGCGCGAGTGCGCGGGGTTTTTGCAGTCGTACGCGCCGACGGATGTGTGCGAGGACGCGTTTGAGAGCGTGCGAGCGAACGCGGACGAGGCGAGGCGCGAGGGTGGGGATTGGGCGGGGGTTTTAGCGCCGCCGGCGATCGTTGATGCGGCCGCGTTTGATGCGTGCGTGGCGAGGGATTCGTTGGATGGCGTGCTCGTGGTGAACATGGCGCACATTAGCTCGGACGCGGCGAATAGAGGCATGTTTCGAGGGTGCGGCGAGGCGTTGCGAAGCGGCGGGTTGTTATTCGTGTACGGACCGTTTTCGTACGACGGGGGGAAGTTTCGGTCCGAGGGTGACGCGAAATTTGACGCGTCGCTGCGAACGAGGGATCCGGAGAATTTCGGGCTCGTGGACGAGGAGTGGATGGACGGGTTGGCAAACGAGGCGGGATTGGACGTCGTCGAACACAGGGACATGCCGGCGAATAATCTAACGCTCGTCTATCGCAAGCGATGAGCGATGCAATATACAGTGATCTACCTAGTAGTAATGTAACAGTACGTCCACCACGTGTGGCTCATCAGAGGAGACAGGCGACGGACGCGGCGACGGACGCGCGTTGCTCCTTGGAAAGTTTGACGCGCACGCCGCCGACGTTCAAAGCTCCTGCCTCAGCCTCCGTCTCGAGGTTGTCCCCGTCGTCGTCATCGATGTCGTGGTCTTCATCCATGTCATCATCGTCGGTGACGTCGCAATCCTCGTCATCACAATCGTCCTCGTCGTCCTCGTCGACAATGGGCGCGCGGTACGCGAACGCCGCATCTCCATCAAACGAAGCGACGCCGGAAGAGACGCGCAAAGCCGTCTCCGTGACGCAGTGTAAGCGAGACAAGTCGACACCGGGAACGAGGCCAATTGGACACGGCGTCCACTCTTCGACGTGTTCCCACCGAGAATCGCGCTTACGCTTCCGCCCAGACGCCATGGATTCCACCAACGCCGCTTGCGCCGCCTTGGCTTCCTCGAGAGCGCTCAAACCGCTTGCCAGTTCGCCACTCTGCGTCGATTTCAAATCCTCTTTCGACGCCCCGGTGGCTTTTTGCAAAGATTTCAAAATCTTCTTCACCCGAGCGTCGTCGCACGCGTCGCGCGCGCGCCAGCAGTCGGAGACGAGCGCGCGTCGCATCGCGCTCGCGACGATTTCCTTTTGGCTCGAATCGGCGAGCTCGGCGCTCAATCCCAATTCAATCATCGCCTCAATCTGCCCCAAGACGTCGTCGTCTCGCAAATTGCCGTGGGTGAGACGGTCTTCTAACACGTGCACGAACAACCCGGGCCACTTTTGGCACAGCCGTCCGAGCGTCGGTTGCCAGTCTCGCGAGTCCACAGGCGCCGCCGCGCTAAATTCTTCGTAACCGAGCGTCGCGCCGGCGCCGGCGTCGTCGTCCCCACGCACCACGGTCGGCCAACACTCACTCAGCGCCTCAGACAACGCGTGGGAAGCCCCTTTGGGACACAAACTCCCGAGCTTCCCGAGCAACCCACGCCTGCGTTCGCGAACGCTCTTGAAATCAAACGTCGCGTCGTTCGATCGTCCGCCGGCGCCCCCGTCCTCCTCATCGTCATCTTCATCCTCGCTCGACGACGGCGCGTACTTTGACCCTTCCCTCGCCGCCAAGACCCTCGCCCGACCTTCATTCTCGCACAGCTCCCACACGCACCGCCGCATCGCCTCCGTCGTCTCCTCGAACGCCCTTCGCTGCTTATCCCAATACCACGTCCGACACCACGCCAACGCCAACCGCGCCCCTCTCCGCAACGCCCTCAAGCTCGGGAGCGCATCGTGCGTCGCCTCGTGTCTCAAATCCACCAATTCCTGCGGCAAGTGTATCTTGCTCGCCAGCGTCGCGATCGGCGCCGCGTACCGGCCTTTTTGCGTCGGATCCACCGCTCCGTTGACCAATCGAACGAGCGTCATGGCGTACTCCAACCTCGCGCCCCGCCCCCCGTCCCCTCGCGACGACGACGACGACGCGGTCGACCCATCGTCTCGACGCATCGCATCCACGAGCGCCGCGGTGACGTCCACGGCGAGCGGCACGCGTCCACGCGCGCGCCACGCGTCCACCGTGCGCAACGCCAGACTTTCCTCAGACGTCGTTCCACCGGCGGCGTCGTCGCGCTCGGCGTCCGCACCGCCGCCCCGGGCCGTCGTTCCATCGTCCGCACCGACGAGCGCGTCCGCGACGCGCCGCCACTCGCGCGTCGACGTCCACGGCGCTAACCGGGACGACATGCCGACCAGCCGCGCGCGCGAACGAGAGTGCGGGCGCGAACGAGCGTGCTCTCGAGCGCGAACGTCACCTCACTCGACGACGGTCGCGCGTATATATGCGCCGCGGACTCGTCGACGTCGCGCGTAAAACGACGACGACGACGACGAGGATGACGGTTTCGGCGTCGGCGACGCCCCGGATCGCCGGCCTCGGTGGAAGACGGGGGATCGGGAGACGAAACAACACCGGTGCCGAGGACAACTTTCAAACGCTGCGCGCGACGTCTCGTTTGAATCAACAAAAGATGACGACGGTTCGTGGAATGCACGCGACGCGAACGACAGCGTTCGCGGCGGATAACGCCGAGGAGAAGATTGTGGACGTTGAACTCGCGGATGAGGCGAAGAATTCGTACCTGTCGTACGCGATGTCGGTGATTGTTGGACGGGCGTTGCCAGACGCGCGAGACGGGTTGAAACCCGTGCACCGACGCATCTTGTACGGAATGCACGAGCTGGGTTTGAAGGCGTCGGGCCCGCATCGAAAGTGCGCGCGGGTCGTGGGGGATGTGTTGGGTAAGTATCACCCGCACGGGGATGGATCGGTGTACGAGGCGTTGGTGCGGTTGGCTCAAGATTTTAGTATGAGCGCGCCGTTGGTGGACGGACACGGAAATTTTGGGTCGTTGGATGATGATCCGCCGGCGGCGATGAGGTACACGGAGTGTCGGTTGAACAAGTTGGCGGAGCAGACGTTGTTGGCGGATATCGGAAATGATTGCGTCGGCTTCGCGGAGACTTTTGATGGGAGTCAGATGGAGCCGACTGTTTTGCCGGCGCGCGTGCCGAATTTGCTCATCAACGGTTCAAGTGGGATCGCCGTGGCTGTCGCGACCAACATGGCGCCGCACAGTCTTTCCGAGGCTGTGGATGCGATGTGTTTGTTGGCGAAGAATCCAGACGCCACCGTGGAGGAGCTCATGAAGCATTTGCCGGCGCCAGACTTTCCGACGGGCGGCGTCATCATCAACAAGGGCGACATGAAGACTTTGTACAAGACTGGCAAAGGTGCGGTGGTTTTGCGAGGCCGCACGGCGTTCGAAAAGATTCGATCCTCGAGTGGTTTGGAGCGTGATGCCATCATCATCAGCGAGATTCCTTACCAAACGAACAAGGCGAGCTTGGTGGAACAAATTGCGGATCACGTCAACGGGCGGACGCTCGAAGGCATCTCCGACATCAGAGATGAAAGCGACCGCGATGGTATGCGCATCGTCCTCGAACTTAAGCGCGGGTACGAGCCAGAAACCGTGCTCGGACACTTGCACAAGAAGACGAAGCTTGAAGTGAGATTCAACGTCAACAACGTGGCGTTGCTGGACAACAAACCGACAACAATGTCTCTGAGAGAAATTCTCAACGAATTCATCTCGTTCCGCGTCGACACTATCGAGAAACGCACTCGGTTCCTCCTTTCCAAGGCCCAAGATCGCAAGCACCTCGTGGAGGGATACCTCGCGGTGCTCTCCGACGCGGATGGTGTGGTTAAAATCATTCGCGGATCGAAGGATGGCCCGACGGCAGCGAAAAAGTTGAGAGACTCGCACGGTTTATCCTCCATTCAAGCGGACGCCATTCTCGCGATGCCTCTTCGTCGCCTCACTGGTCTCGAGGCGGACAAATTGGAAGCCGAATTGACTGACTTGAACAAACAAATTGGCTACTTTAACGGTTTGCTGAGCGACAAGTCGCAAGTGATTGACGTCTTGGTGCAAGAAGCGCAAGAGGCTAAGGAGGCTTTCGGTCGCCCGCGTCGCACCAGCCTCTCCGAAGTCAGCGTTTCCAACGATGGAGAAGATGTGATTGACGAGCCACCAAAGGACAACATCCTCACGCTCTCTGAGCGTGGCTACATTAAGCGCATTTGTCCGAAGAACTTTGGCGCGCAAAACAGAGGTACGAGAGGCAAGCGCATGAGCAAGCTCCGGGCGAATGATGAGCTCTCTTTCGCTATGCACTGCATGGATTCGGATAGTATTTTGTTCTTCTCCGATCGCGGTCGACTCCAAAAGATCTCCGCCAAGACGATTCCGCAGTCCGAACTCAATACCATCGGCATGCCCGTCACGCAACTTTTGTCGTCGTTTGCGCAGCGCAATCAAAAGGTTTCCGCCATGCTGCGAACGGACATGAAGCAAGACGAAGTGGGCGACGACCAAGTCGTCGTCATGCTCACGAATCAGGGCAAAGTTTCTGTCGCGGCGGCGTCTGCTGTTCTCGGTCAGAGAGGTAAGATGATTATTAAACTCGAAAAGGGTGACAGACTTCGTCAAGTCTTGTTTGCGAGAACTTCCGATCACCTCTTCATCACTGGTGCTGGAAACGGAGAAAAGGGCAAGGTGCTTCACTGCAAGGTGAGCGATTTTAGAGTCGTCAAGGCTGCGTGCAGGCCGGTGTACGGCATGAAGTTTATCGATAGCGCCCCTGCGGCAACGGATGACGAAGACGAAGACGAAGATGAAACTGAAACCGACGATGACGACGACGATGACGTCCTCCCCGCGAGAACTGTCGGCATGGTTCTCATCTCCGACGAGCGCATGCAAAACGCTAGCGAAGAGGATGGCCCCTTCATCTTTTACGCCACAAAGAAGGGCAAGGGCAAGGTGGTTGCCGCAAATTCGTACAGATTACTCTCGCGCGGCAGAAGCGGCGTCACGTGCATGAAGTTTAAAAAAGGCGACGACGACGCCCTCGCCACCGTCACCCTCGTCGACCGCATCGGCGACGACGTCAACGATGAAATCCTCGTCTCCACCACCGGTGGCATATCAAACCGGCTCTCGGTGAACGACCTTCCGGTGAGAACGGATCCCAACGCCCTCGGCGCGTTTATCATTCGCCTCTCCGATTCCGATTCGTTGAAATCCGTCAGTCTCCTTGCTTCCGAGGTTGCCAGCGAGCTCGCCTAGACTTTACGACCGCGACAAGATACGGATAGAAACGAGGGGCATGCAGAGCGAAGAAACCGACCGAGCCCGGCGCACCGAACGACCGAGTCTCGCCAGTGTATGTAATAATACAAAACAAATTTTGGCGTCGACCTCTGGCGAAATCCTCTTAGAATCACATTTGACGGTTCATGACTCGCCAATTGAACCGAGACTCCAGAAACTCCAGCCGCCGCCGCCAGAGACGAAGCCGGCACACCGCGACGCGACGCGAAACGAGCCGACGACGACGCGCGCGACAGCCATGGAGGCGGCAATGGAATCCAAGATGGAAATCAAACGCGCGCAAACCACCGCGGGACGACGCGCGCTCCTCGCGCGCGCGCCAAAGATGGTTGAAAAAGCTGGTAAAACGTGCCTGATGCTCCACGGCGCCGCCTCGTCGCAAACGCTCAAGGACCTGCTCACCGATCTGGCGAAGATTAAAGGACAAGAAGCGCACAAGATGACGCGGAAAAACGAGGGCGTGCGACCGTTTGAAGGGGGCGGGGAGACGTCGTTGGAGTTTTTCGCGAAGAAGGCTGACGCGGGGGCGTTTGCGTTGGCGACGCATCAGAAAAAGCGACCGAATTGTTTAACGTTGGGAAGGTTCTTTGAGTATCATCTCTTTGATTGCGTGGAGCTGCTGACGAGGAATTACAAAGGGATGCGTTCGTTCGGGAACGTGAGCAAGGATGCGGTGGCTGGGAGTAAGCCGTGCTTGGTGTTTCAAGGTGAGGATTTCGAGACGCACGACGGGTTGAAGTTGGCGAAAAACGTCTTGTGCGACATCTTCCGTGGACGCGTGGTCGATCGCATCAATCTCAAAGGGATCGATCGCGCCATCGTGTGCACAGCCATGGCGAACCCGGGCGGGGAACCGGTGGTGATGTTTAGACAGTACGTCATCAAGTATAAAAAATCTGGCACGCGTCTTCCGCGGGTGGAATTGGCTGAAATGGGTCCGAGCTTTGACTTTACCGTCGGTCGCCACCGCGAAGCGCCGCCAGACGTCAAGCGAGAGGCGTACCAAAAGGCCCGCGTCGCGAAGAAGCAAAAGAACACTCGCGAGGACATCATCGACGGCAAGGTGGGCCGATTGTACATTGAAAAGCAAGAGGGACTGGAATCGCTCGGCGCGGCGAAAATGAAGGGCATGAAGCGAGAGCGTCGCACCGCCGCCGCCGAGCGCGCCGACGCCAAACAAGCCGCCGCGAACGACGCGCCGCCACCAGAAAACCCGGGCGGGCGCGCCGCTTCCACCAGAAAGCGCACCAGATCGTGATTTGAGCGCTCATTCCGTTTCCGTTTCGTTTTCCCTAGACGCAAACCACTCTTCTCCCGCGACGAACCCCACTCGTCGCTTGTATTAGTCCAATCGATACGAATGCTTTGACACACCGCTCGTTCGTCGTTCGTTTCGTCTCGTTTTTCTCTTCCTCGTCGTCGTCCGGGATCATCCATCCGCGTCCGTCGATCGATCGACGAAAGGGTCGGTTCGTATCCGCCGGTGTCGCAACCACTTCGTCTGCGCGAACCCTTTTGAGACCCATCGGAACGATCGAACGCGCGTCACACGTCGACGCGCGAACGCCCCGCGACTCCGCGCGCGAGGGAACCGGATAGACAAAAAAGCTCGAGGCCGAAATGCCGGCGCCACGCGCGGTGCTCACCGTCCTCGCCCTCCTCGGCGCGGGCGCGGCGCTCGCGGCGAAGACCATCGTGGATGAGGATGGCAAACGCAAGAGTAAACGCCGCGAAGCGCTCGAAAGACGACGCGCGACGCGGGACCGCGCGGAATCGGCGGTGATAAAATCGGACGTCGTGGCGTTCGTCGTCGTGGAGGGCCCGGGGATGGATTTCGATGAGAAGAACCTCGTGGACGCGTGGTTGTTCGCGAAGAGAGACGAGGTGAACATGTTTGGCGACGAGCGAGGGACCAAGTATGAGTTTGAGACGCCGTTGAGAGACGAGGACGGGGGGCGGAAGAACGACAAGTACGCGTGGATTGCGAGCAGGAATCCGACGAAGCCGTGGATTGCGAGATATCCCAAACATTGGGGGCGGGAACCGGATGCACAGACGAGGGATTACGTAAAGTTGCCGGGCGGGTACGGGTTTGGGAGTTCGACGTTGAAGGCTTGGATTGAAGAAAAAATGGCGGCGGATGAAGCAACCAAGGCGATGGAGATCGAAGCGGCGAGTCCACACGCGAGTCCACACGCGAGTCCGGCGGTGAAGGAGGCTAAACCGTTGGAAGAGACGACGCGGGCTGAAAAGGAGGAGGCTGAAGAACAGGCTGAAGAACAGGCTGAAGACGCCGCCGACGCCGAATAGAAAAGTTCAAACATTTGTAAAACTTACAACGAACGCGTTCGTGCGTCATTAATCCTCGCTGAAAAAGTCAAAGATGGACGCGTCGTCACCACCAGACCCGAACCCATCGTCGAAATCATCGTCGAACTCGTCGTACGCAGACGAAGGCGAAGCGTTCGCGTCGCCCCCGCTCGGCGGATACCCCGCCGCGTCTGTACCACCACCGCCCGACGTGGGGTACCCCCCACCGTATCCGAAAATCCCACCAATCGCCCTGTGTCCGAGACTCGAACCCATCCCCCACGCCGCGCCTTGCGCAATCATCGACCCGAACCCGCCCACCACGGAGCCCGCGCCTCCGCGCGACTCGGCGCTCAACCCGTCCTCGTACCTCTGCGTTCTCTGAGGAGGAGGCGCCCCGACGTCCCCGCGCATCGTCGGTGCCGGCATCGTCGGGTCAATCACGCTGAACGTCGTAGGCTTTTTCGCATCCAAACCCGTCGTCTCGTCGCTGATTGTGTTCCAAAAGTACTTTCTCCCAGTGCGTTCATCGGTGACCTCTTCCCACATGTCTTCCACCGTTTGCATCGGCGGCGGCGGTGCGCGGCGCGCAGAGTACGATCGAAGGGCCGCCGTCGAAGGGGTCTCCGTCGCGCGTCGGACGAGTCGGCGAAGCATGCCTTTCGTCGGCGTTCTTCGAAGCGTCAACGAGTGAGACGTGAAGATGCTCGGCACCACCACTACGCTCACTGCGTGACGCACGAAAGGAAGAGTATCGGCATGACGACGACGACGACGACGACAGAGGAGGCGAGGGAACGCGGGAACGCGCTGTTTAAATCCGGGTCGTACGACGAGGCGATCGCGGCGTACGACGAGGCGATCGCGATCGCGAATAGAGCGAATGACAATCAGAGTGAAGCGAAAGCGAGAGCGAATAAAGCGGCGTGTCTGATCAATTTGAACCGAGACGCGATGCGGGAGATTGCGCTCGCGGTAGACCTCGATGGGACGTACGCGAGAGCGAGGGAGCGGATGGAGGCGATGGTGGTGGAGCGAGGGAGCTTTGAGAGCGCGATTGATTCGTTGGATGAGACGTCGGCGTTGCGCATTCGGTTGAAAAAGTTGTCCGACGCGCGAGCGAGAGGAAACGAAAAGTTCAAGGCGGGCGATCGGGAAGGGGCCAAGGAAGCTTACGGGGAAGGGTTAGCGGGTGATGGGGCGACGACGCCCGGGGCGGCGCTTTTGTTTTGCAATCGGGCGGCATGTGAGAGCGCGGCGGGGGCGCACGAAAAAGCGTTGGCCGACGCGAACGAAGCGTTGAAGCGAGACGAGAGTTTCGTCAAGGCTAAGATGCGAAGGGCGAACGCGTTGGCGGCGTTGATGAGGTTTGCGGAAGCTGATACTGCATTCACGGAGCTCCACGATGCGCTTCCAGGGGATGCGTCGATTGCGGCGTCTTTGAACGCGTGCCGGTCGGCTCTCAACAAGCCCACCGTCAAGGCGGGAGTTCGAGAGATTCACGACTTGGCAGAGTACAAGAAGGCAATCGAGAAGAGCAAGCTCGTCTTTGTAGATTTCACCGCGTCCTGGTGTGGACCTTGCAAGATGATTGCGCCGGTGTTTACATCTTTGGCGAGCAAGTTTACAAACATTCTGTTTTTGAAGGTCGATGTGGATGAATGCCAAGACGTCGCCGGTCACGAGCGCGTGAGTTCCATGCCGACGTTTGCAGTGTACAGGCACGGTAAAAAGGTGGAAGGTTTCTCGGGAGCGGACGGAAATCGATTGTCGCAGTTGTGCGCAAAGTACGCGGCGACAATTTAGATATAAGAGCTACTTTGGTGGTAATGATTACATAATGCGCATTGTATTGTTCACAGCCTAATATCTCTTACCCAATAGCGAGGCGTCGACGTATTTGAATCGGTACAAGTCTCTGTCAACCTCGACGACGACACGGTACTGCCGTTCGGGTTCCCCGAGAGACTTTGGCAGCGGCATGCGAATAAGCGCCTTGAACATCTTTCCGGGTGTGATCTCGTTCGCCTCGGCGCGCCTCTTCGCCTCCTCTTCCGCCGCCAAGTCTCTAGGAGGCCATTCGCACGCCGGAGTTTCGAATTTGAAGTCCTCGCCATTCTCAGTCGTCCCGTCGACGCCGACGTTAACGTCGTCGCCATCCGTCATCTCCACGACGCCCCACGTGTAGGTATTATTACTACGCTTCACGGCAACGTATTCACCGACGTTGAAGACGTTATCCCTCGAGAAGAAGAACCGATGCATCGTGTTTCCAATCCAACCGTTTCCGAGCCTGCGCCCGGTGATTTCTTTACCGAGTACAATGTCTCGGAGCGCCAGTTGATTCACGTCCTCGTCTTTACCGCCCCTCGTCGCGAGCATCGATCTCGGCGGCGGCGGCTCATCTGCAAGATTCAGCGCACCCAAAAGCGTGTTCGGTAACTCACTCACCCTCCGTTGCAACAAACCAGCCTCTGTGAGAATGTTTGACGTTGTCGTACCAATCGTGTTGGCTTGCTCCAGGAAACCGTCCACGTTACCGCACGTCGCATCGATATTCCCCGTGCATCGATCCACGCTCGCGCACGACACCTCTATCGAATTCGCACAATTTCTCACCGCTCTGCTCGCCAACGTCGCCTCTCTGCACGCGCGCACGAGCTCACGCAGCGATAGCAGACACCCAAACATGAGCGCAAACGCCGTCGCCACGAAACCGCCCAACGTCGCCACCGCTAGCTTTGGCGGCACGCACCGCGCGAACGCCGCAAAGTACGCCTCCGACGTCAACGGCCCGATCGATGGAGACGGCGCGAGACTACTCGCGCGCGCGCGAGCGGTGATGGACGCGCCGCGCCGCTGCGTGTCACTCGCAGATACTGTTGATAACGGTTGAACGCGCGCAGGCATCTTCGTCGACAAAACGACGCGACCGCGACGCGCGCGCACGATACCGCGGTGCGCGACGGTCGCCGGTGCGATACTCGCGGTGATGTGCATCTTAATCCGCGGCGGGACGGTTACCGATGGGGAGAGACCCGCGCCGGAGTGTGGGGTGAGCTTTTCTCTTCAGACTACTGGAGATTTGACAGTTGGATTTGGCGTCGGCCGTCGAGCAAATGAATCATGTTTTCAAACGACGCGTTTCGTGATTCGATGGGAACCTGTGCGACGACGATTATCAAATCAAATGTCTGGTTTGTAATTACGATGACATCACGCATCGCGACGATGCTCGGCTAAAACGTCAGCTTTGGTTTTGTCCCCGAAGAATTTTTTATACCTCGCATTTTTGCGATCCTCAGCCGACGCTTGACAATAGACCAATTCACGCACGCGATCGATGAGGTCCGGGTCGTCTCGAGCTTCGCGTGCAGCGACGGCGTCGGAACGCGTTTTCGCGGACGTTTCTGGGTCGTACGGTGCAACTTTTTCGTAGGTGACGAGCCGCCGTCCCCAGACGGCATTGAAGGGTTCGATGGAGTGCCAACGCAGCCGAAGCGATGGATGCGTCGGTAAGTCGGCAATTGGGTCCTCGTCCGCGAGAATCCCGGGCATGAAAAAGGTCATGCGGCCTCCTATGGCTAAAAATCGAGCTCCGAGCTCCATGAGGTCGTCGTTCATCTCACCAAAGAGATAGGGACGAGTGCTTGGAATGTGGTCGTCTAAATGTTCCTCCGATATTTTATAGTCAGTATCGCGAGGCTTGCGACTGCCGCTCTTTCGCCCACCCGCGCGTACGCCGTACGGAGGATCCGCGACGATACCTTGGAGCGTGCCTTCGAGACCGTGCGCTCGCATCGGGAGCGCGTGCAAGTCTGCGTGGAGTAGCGCCACGGGTGGTTGCAATCCGTATTGGTTAAAATTTGACCACACGTTGAGCGTCGTACCATCGCTCTCGCGCGTGCCAAACTTTGAATCCTTCATGTCGTGCTTGCCGTACTTGATAACTCGAATGTCAATGTCGAAGCCCATCGTCATGGCGCCGTAGTGTGCGGCGGCGATAATCATCGATCCAGTACCGCAAAACGGATCGAGCACCATCCCACCCGGACGCGCGTGCGCCATGTTCGCCATCAATAGCGCCATCTCAGCATCCATTGACGTCGGTCCTAAATACACCCGCTTACTCAACTCGTACGTTTTCACCGGCGACCGATCCCCGCGCCCTATGAGCCTACCAAATATGACCTTTTTCGGTGGCTGTACCAAACTCGCCGTCTTTGACGCGTCGCTCACCACGCTCCAAAACACGTGGTCTGGTTGCCTCAAGTTGGCCCGGCCTCGAAATGGAATATCGTACGATTCCAATCTACTTATGAGCTGCGAGTGCCCACCTTTGGTGCCGAAATCCTCCACCTCAACCTTGAACGTCGTTCCTTCCGCCAAGAACGGCGCCTTGCGTTCTTCCGGGTACGCCGCCACCGCCCGCTTCAACCCCTCCGCATCGTCTCCAATGCCCCAACATTCAAGCACTCCGCGCACCAGAATCGCTCTCGTCGCGATTTTCCTCGCCGTTTCTTCATCCGGTAGGCTCACAAAGTGGAAGGGCGTCTCCTCACAGTCGTCGCCATCGACTCTGCTCCATTCGAGACTCGAGCTCGCGACGCCGTACATCTCCGCCACGGACTCGAACTCGGCGCGTCTACGCGAGAAAAAAGCCCACGTTCGGTAGTTCGCGCGCGACGTCAGTCATCGCGAAGAGGATCGTCGTGGCGTTCGTGAAAACGCGCGAGGCACAGCCGCCACGAACCAAAAAGTGAAAAAGTGCAGAGAAGTGCGGCGACGTAGACGACGCCACGCGGAAGAGAGAGACGCACCTAAAGTCATTGTGACGATGGAGAAAGTATACGAGAAACCGCATCGATGGATGGCTCGCCGCGGTGCGCCGCGCGCGCGGAAGAGTGACGCATGTTTTTGTTTTCTGTTTTTTACACTCTAAACGACGCCAAGGATGCTGCTATGCGACGCGCATACTCGTACCCCGACGCGTGCACGGGCATGAGATGCGCGCCAGAGACGCGCGGGGCAGATAGCGCGTGCATCGCCGCGAGTTCAATGCGTTCGTACGTCCAGTCATTGAACATTTCGGGTGACATTGTGGATTGGCGGTGCGCATATTCGTCTCTGAGCGCCGCGGCTTCGGCGTCCAAAGACAGATCGATGCCGGTTAATCGATACCAAAACTCGAGACTTTTGACGGATCGGACCATGGAGACGCCAAGAAAGAGATCGACGTCGTCGTCTATGACACCGAGTCGATCGCACGCGTCCTGCCAGGCGGAAAATCGACCCGGAAGCAACGACGGTTGGGATACAAAACCGTTGCATCCGGCGTCACGTTTCCGCGCCATCCTCTCCGCTTCCACCGCACCGAGCATCGGATTCACCGCCGAAAACAACGCCACATCCTTGCTAATTTCCCCGCGGTTTCTCATCGCCGCCATCTCCCGCAACAAATCTTCGCTCGTCGTTCCCGCGCCGTCTCCGTCACCCGTCACGCAGAGCAATGCGCGTCCACCAGCAATTTCGCTTTGCGTCGCCGCGACGGCTCTAACCCTCGCCTCCTCCATCGATCCGCACCTCGAACCCGCGATCGTTTGCACGACAAACTTTTGACGCACGAGTTCCCACTCATCCCCTCGAGATTCAACCGCTAATCCTCGCGTCGTCGACGATATCGACGTCGGCAACGCTTCCGCGTCTCTCAAGTCTGGATACACCGTCCCATCGCACGCCTCGTGCGTCGCTCTCTGCGTCGCCCAATCCACCCCCGGCGCGCGCTCACAGAGTAACCTAAACTTTTTCGTCGCCGCGCGTCCGCTCGAGCTCGTCTGCGTCGTCCATCCGTCGTCGTCAGTCGTTATTCACACAGACCGTTACACACGTCGTTATTCACACAGACCGTTACGCACCGCTGCCGCCGCCGTCGCCGCCGTTCGAACCGCGATTCTCGTCGCGAACGACGCGGCGCGCGTCATCGCCCTTGCGCTCCACGCCCGTCAGTTCGATTCGACTCGATTCGCGCGCGCGCGAGTCGTGAACTCGCGTTCGTTTCATTTCAATCAAACGTCACTTCCATGCGCGTCGCCGTCGCCGTCGCCGTCGCACCACGCGCGCCGGTATGCGCGCGCCGCGCGCCTGACACGCGATCGCATGTTCACGTTTCGAAGTCGCGAAGCCTTCGCGCGGTCGCGCGACACGCGCACTCGGTCGCCGATGACGATAGATCTGCGTCAACTTCATCGAACGACCGAAACGATGAGACGACGCGACGACGACGCGTCACCTGGGACGAGCGATTCGCTGAACTCTCCGTCCACGTCGCGATGCATGGGACGATCGAGTTCCCGCGCGAGCTCAACGTCCAGCGTCGTTGGCTCGCGAGACAACGGTACGAAGCGCGCAGAGGGACGTTGCGCGAAGACAGACGCGAGCGACTCGAGTCGCTGGGCGTGACGTTTGAGCTTCGTAAACACGTGCGCGAGACGACCAAGGAGACGATACCGTTTGAAACGCGCTTGAGGGAACTCGCGGTGCACTACGCGGCGCACGGGCGGGATGGGGTGAAGGCAAGGGAGAACCCAGCGTTGGCGAAGTGGGTGAGTCACCAGGTGGCGGCGTTTCGCGACGGATCGTTGACGGAGGATAAAAAACGCGCGTTGGAGGATTTAGGGGTGGATTTCGACGGGGCGGAGGAACGCAGGGCGTCGAGATGGGAAGAGCGGTACGAAGAATTGAAGGCGTACTGCGCGGAATCGTCGGTGACGAATGATGGCGACGGCGGGTTGGAGGTGCCAGAAAATCGAAACGACGGTTTGTATCATTGGTTGTTGGATCAACGACGGGCAAAAGCACGCGGGACGTTGTCGAAAGAACGCGTCGACGCGCTCGAAGCGTTGGGTGTGGAGTGGAACATTCAGAAGCGGACGAAGGTTACTTGGGAGGCGTCGTTCGATAACGTGAAGGCTCAGTACGAACGCGACGGGAGGTTGCCGAGGAATAAAGACGATTCGGCGGCGTTTCAGTGGATTCGATCGCAGAGAACACGCTTTGAAAAAGGGAAGTTGGAACCCGAACGCGCGGAGCGATTGGACGCGATGTGTGGCGATGCGTGGAGGGTTAAAAAGCTCGGCGCGTTCGAGAAAAACCTCGCGAATCTCAAAGAGTACAAAAAGACGCACGGCACGGCGTGGGTCTTGGCCAAACACGATAAAAAACTCGCCGCTTGGACGCGAAAAATGCGCGTTAAAAAGTCGTGCGGAGAGCTTTCCCGGTCCAAGATTGCCGCGCTCGATGCAGTCGGGATGCCTTGGACGAACGCCGGCGTCGCCGATTGCGGTGAAGACGATCCATCCTGTGATTTATTTGGCTCAGCTTCCGCGTAAGCGTGAGTCGCCTCGGTGTACAACTGTACAAACACCGTTTCTCTCTTCTGTATTGCATTTAATTTCTAGCACATTCATCTCATGATTTAAATCGATCCGCACCAAATCTCAGAGATGATCCTCCACCGCCGCCCATCTCCAACGACCGCGACGCCGCGGGGCTCGACGAACTCTCGTACGACGCTTCGTTCAACGGCGTCGCCTGGAATTTAGAGCTCGCCGTCGAAGGTGAAGCCGCCTTGATCCTCGGCTGCGACGCCGCGCCGCCGACACGCGGTGGGGTATCCCCACAAATCGCGTTTCTCCATAATAACCAATACAAGAACGTCAAGACGTTGGCGGCGACGCTCATGAAGGACATCACCATCAACGCCTCGACGCTCTGTTTATTCTTCTTGCTGTACTCAAACGTGAGAAGCGTCGGCGGCCCGCCCGAAAGCGTCTGGTTGTTCGACACCTCGTACGTCACCGTTGCCTCTATCAATCTAAAGTATTCGTTCGACCAGTGCGTGAGGATTCCTTGACCCACCATGACCCACGTGAGGTAAAACATGGCGCCGAGGACAAAGCCGTACCACGCGCTGACGCCATCCTTGGTCATCGTGCGTCGGGCGAGCGTGAAAATGGCAAAGACGTGAAACGAGAACAGCGCGACGCCGACACCGACGAGGTACGCCTCCATTCCCATGAGCGGTTGTCGGAAGACCTCGTGGAGTTCGTTTTGCGCGACCGCCCATCGGAGAAACTGTGACGCGAGATACGCGACGCGTCAGTCGGCTTTCGAGTCGGGTCGAGTCCGCGTTCGCGCCGAGTGAAAACAATGAATCATCACGCGTACCTTTACGACGACGGCGGATGCCGCGCCCGCACCGACGTTCGTCGCGACGAGGAACAAATAGAGAAGCCATGCGATTTTTCTCTGCGCGTCGGGAGTCACGCGACGCGTCGCGCGGTGGCGTCAGTCGGGTGCGTTCAAAGCGAGGGTTCGAGCGTCAGAGTAAGATGTCAACGCCGACGACGACGAGACGCGCGACGCGCGATCGATTCCCATCGCTTCTTCGCCTCGTACCGGGGTCCAATCGCACTTGACAGTCGCGTGAAAACCCCCATGGTGGGTGCTCGGCGCCGCGTCGGGGACTGACGAACCGACGAAAGAATGGATGAGTGGTGAGTGAAACAAGACGTTTTTTGTACAAATTTTACAAGGACGCTACAAACGCTTGTACGCCTCTCTCGCAAAGGCTGCCTCTTGCGCCGCGGCGGCGGTACGAATCGCATCCTGGACTTGACTCTTGACGCCCATCGAAGCGCTCAACTCGGCATCGGTCAATGGACGACGCACGGAACGACTTTGCGATTGATTGGCGGCGATGCGCGCCAAGGAAACGTGCTCCTCTTCAGACGTCATGAGCTTTTCGTAACTCACTCGAACGTCTTCAAATCGCGCCGCGGCGAATTCGCGCCGCTCGCCCGCCGGGTGTTTATCCGGGTGCCATTTCACGGCGAGTTTTTTAAACGCCGCCTTGATTTCCTCCTTGGTGGCGCCGATGGGAAGCTCGAGACGTTCGTAATCCGCGGCGTGTCGCAAGTGGTACAATCGGCGGTCGCGCGCGCGCTTCTCCTTGAGCCGCTCGCGGTCGTCCGCTCGACGATCGCGTCGCTCCTGCGCGGCGCGTTCGAAGAGTTCCGTGATCATGCGTTTACACGCATCGCGTGACTCCGGAGTACCGTTAATCATGATTTTCGTCGTCGCGATGGGCTCGTTCTTCTCTTTGCCGTTTGCTTTCGACTTTTTCGGTCGCAAGACGTCATCCGAGTCGTCCGAATCGTCAGACTCTGCGGCGTCCGTACCGATGACATTCGACGTGATGGAATCCAAGAGTTTTTGCGTCACCACACGCGCGGCGATCGTCGCCGCGTTAAAATCCATCCCACCAAACCCAGTGTTGAGCGCTTCTTCGCTCTTTAATACTTGAATCCTCGCCCCGCTCTTCTTTTGCAACGCCTTTACGTTTTCCCCGCCAGCGCCGATGAGCAACTTGACCTTGTTATTCGGCACCTCAATCACCTCATCCGGCGTATCCTCCACCGACGCTTTTTCCTCCTCTTCCTCAATCGCCCTCGCGTCGGCTCGTTTCTTCACCTCGACCCCTCGCGCTCGCGCATCCGCCATTTCCATCGCCCGCAGCGCGCGTCTCTGCGCGTCGGCGCGCGCCTCTTCGTACGCGCGCTTCGCCACTTCTGGATTCACCTCCCTCGCCATGTACGCATCCAACGGATCCACCCCGTCGTCAACGTCTGCATCCAATCCATCCTCTTTCTTATTCACTATTTTCCCATCACCATTCGCATCTTTCGTCGACGAACCACCGCCGCTTCGCTTGACGCCCAACAACCTTCGCGTCGCCTCGAGTCTTCTACGCTTTTGCATTTCCTCTTCCAACCCCGCGCTCATCTTCATCCCACCCGACCCATCCCCCCCATCGTCGTCGTCGCTCTCGGAGTACCGCTCCCGCGCGCGGTTCGGCGACCGCGACCGCGACCGCGACCGCGATCGACGCCGGCGTCGACGTCGTCGATGCCGTTCGAACGACGCATCGGAATCCGAATCAAAGCTACTCAAACCTCCTCGACGCCCGCGTTCTCGTCGTCGTCGCGATCTCGATCCGTCCCGCGATGACGCGCGAGACGGAGACCGAGACCGAGACCGGGAGCGTTCGCGCCGACGGTCGCGATCGCGCGATCGATCCCGCGATCGAGATCGGTACCGCATGGCGCGTCGCGTCCATGAGTGAAGATGCGTCGCATCGCATCGCATCGCAACACACCACGACGCGCGAGCCCGAGTCGCGCGGACAGGACGTGCACGCGCGCGCACACACACACACGCGTCGGATCGTCGGGTCGTCCCGGATCGTCTCGGATCGATCGAGAGCGAGCTCGACTGGGTGCGTAGCGAAAGCGACGAGCGCAGCCGCCGCCGCCATTCATTCGTTCCGTTCCGTCGGTACGATACGGCACGGCACGCGCGAGGTTTGGACGCGTGATAACGAGGGAGAGATACGAGGGAGAGGCTACCGATTGAAGAGCGAGCGTCGACGATAAAGACGACATGGCGTCGTCGAACAACAACAAGTGCGATTTGTTGACGCTGCAGAGCAACTGCAAAAAGGACCCAGAGGGATACGAGGAAGACTTTGCGATGCAGCTGAGACACTACGAAGCGCTTCGCGGGTTGTTCGCGATGAAACCGAGCCGAGATCATAAAGAGTTTAGTGATTTGGTGTCGTTCATCGCGCACGTGAGCGTGACTTACAAGGAACAGACGAAGGGGTTTAGCGACGGAGTGGTGGAGTTGTTGGAACGGCACTACGCGATTCTGGAACCGGCGCTGAGGAAGAATTTGACGAGCGCGTTGATTTTACTGAGGAACAAGGGTGTGATTGGTGTGGATGTGACGTTGCCGTTGTTTTTCAAGTTGTTTAGGGTGAAGGATAAACAGTTGAGGGTGATGATGTTTAAGCACGTCGTAGCCGACGCCAAGGCGGCGAATAAGAATAAAATTGACGACAAGTACAATCGAACCGTGCAGTCGTTTCTTCACACGGCGCTAAAGGATGAAAACGAAGCGGCGGCGAAAAAGGCGTTGGCAGTGTTAACGGACATGTACAGGAGGAATATTTGGACGGATGCCAAGACTGTGAATCTCGTCGCTGAGGCGTGTAAGCATCCGTCGCAAAAGATTTTGGTCGCGGCACTCAAGTTTTTCGAGGGACAAGACGAAGCCGCAGAGGCTGCGGCAGAGGCGGGTGACGAAAGTGATTCGGACGACGATCCAGATGATCGGGATAGGGCCATCAAGTCGCGCACGCAAGTGTCCAAAGAGGATGTTTTCAAGGCTTACAAGACGGTACGCGTTTTCATCTGCTCTCGTTTATTTTTTGTTTTCTTCTCCATTCCCAAAGCCGATGATGTTCAAATATATTTGCTACTCTCGAGGTTCGACAGTGACGACACTCAATCACCAAGATCGCTGAGGCTTTGATTTCTTTTCCGCACTGGATTCGGTCTGTCTTTTTCTTCGAATGAAACCCACTGACTGACAAATCCCGCTCGACTCTCGTCGTACGAACGTTTTACCAAATCACGCAGGGCGTCGCTTCATCCAAAAAGAAAAAGCAAAAGAAACTCAAAAGAACGCTCAAAAACATGCAGAGAAAAGAACGTCGAGCTGAAAGTGCGGTGGATACGCGTTTTGCCGCGATGAACCTCATCAATGATCCGCAAGCCTTCGCTGAGTTGTTGTTTGGAAAACTTCAAGTCGGTCACATGTCATACGACACGAAAATGCTCACGATTTTGGTCATGTGTCGCGTCGTCGGCATGCATCAACTCGTCATGCTCAACGTGTATCCATTTTTACAGCGTTACATCCAACCAAATCAGCTCGAGGTACGATCGATGGTGTTCCCTTCTTTGTCTTCCTCCCAACCTTCGCGAACGATGACAAAACTTCAAGGCTAAGGGCATTCACAACGTGACCCACACCAACGCCTCCGCTTAGTACCTGACGCGAAACCGCTCACGATTTGTTTTGTACTATCCACCGCGTTGTCCATTTCACGTTTGACTGACAGAGTGTGTGTACGCAAAACGTTTAGGTAACCCGTCTGTTGGCAGCCGCGGCGACGGCTTGTCACGAGCTCGTCCCTCCTGATGCGCTGCAACCAATGTTGCGACAGTTGGTGAATCAATTCATTCACGACAGAGCGCGTCCGGAAGTGGCCGCAGTCGGTCTCAACGCCGTGCGAGAAATTTGCGCGCGGTGCCCGCTGGTAATTGACGAAGATTTGCTTCAAGATTTGGCGCAGTATAAGAAGTCTAGAGACAAACCCGTGTCCAACGCCGCTCGTGGTCTCATCGCACTGTTTAGAGAGATTGCACCAGGGTTGTTGGAGAAGAAGGATCGAGGCAAGGGTGCGGATTTGACGCGCGAGTTGAAGCGATTCGGTCAAGGCGACGCGTCTGAGAGAATTGATGGCGTTGATTTGCTTCAGCGAGATATCTTGAAGCGAAAGCGGGAAGAAGAGGCGACAGAGGCGTCGGATGAGGACGAGGATGATTTCGTCGTCGACGACGACGACGACGAAGACGACAACGAAGACGATGACGATGAATCCGGTGAGGAGGAATTTAGCGAAGAAGACGAGGAAGAAGAAGAGGACGACGAACGCGCCACGGGCAAACGCGGACGCGAAGAGGATGAAGAAGAAGAAGACGTCGATCCGGACGCTCCGGCACCAAAGAGACGGAAGAATGGTAAGCTTTCTCTCGCTGAGCTCAAACGTCGACACAAGGCATTGGTCCAAAAGCGCAAGGCGGAAGAGGAGGCGGAGCTTCGCGCCGAGGAGGAGGCTGAAGAGGCTGAACTCGGCGGACCGGTAGAACAAGAGAGAATCCTCACCGACGACGATTTCAAGCGCATCAAGGCACTCAAGACAGAGCAGCAACTCAACACTGCGCTCAGCAAGGCTGGTGCATCCAAGGCTACGAATGTGGCGGGTGACGCCATTCGACTGATGATGCGCCGCGCGGATAGAGCAAGCGATCGTCGCGTCAATCCGGCGTCTCTTGAAGCGACTGGTTTGCGCAAGGCACACGACAAGGCGACTCGTCTTGCGTCCGTTCTCGCTGGTCGTGAAGAGAACGAATACGGTGCCGCGACTGCGCGCAAGCAAAAGAAGACTGGCGGTTCGAGCAACAAGGAGAAACTCAAGAAGAAGTCGCTTCCGCTCGCGGCTCGCGTGCACGCAGCCACGCGCAGACGCAACGCGCCCGTGCAAAAGGGCAAGCAACAACGTGGTAGGAACGCGTGGAAGTCTGGTCGCTAGACGATTTCACTTGATTGTAGTATTTGTGTGTATCAAATATCAATGTTTCTATACAGATCATATCATTCGCGCTTTGTACTGCATGAGGTAGCACATTTGAAAGTCCCCGCCACCCTTGAGAGAGAGCACCTCTTCCTCCTTGCGGGGAATCGGCTTCTCGTCGTCAAACTCGGTCCAAGAACCATCGTCTTGTTTCACCCACGAAACGTAGTGCCCGCTGTCCGCACTGCGTCCTCTATGCGTTAAGACGCCGACGAGATCGTAGAATCCCGTGAACCTCTTGCCTTCGAGCGGATCGGCCTCGGACGACGTCGTCGCCACATCTTGGGTCGACGTCGTCGCGTCCGCCGATGCCGCCGCGTCGACTTCCATTTTGGACACATCGCCTTCCTTCTTATCCTCGAGAGCTGCTTTCTTTTCGTTCATCCGCTTGAGCGCTTCTTCGTCTTCACGCTGCAGCTTCAATTTTCTAGCCGGTTCCAGCTCCGCCTTGAGCTCGTCGGAGCAAAACTCATACACGTCTAAAGTGATCGGGAAGGTGACCGCTCGCAAAATTTTAGCCTTGGCGCGAATATCAGCCTTGTAATAAAATCGCACGAGCTGAGTGGTGAGGTACTCTGGCAGCTTCGAAATTCTTGAGTTGCCTTCGAACACGGCGTCGGCGCCGAGAGCTTCAGACCGCAGCTCGCGAGTATCATTCAGCGCAATCTTGAAACCCTCACTCACATGATTCACTTCAATGGTAATGTTACACTTGAAAGTGTACTCGGTCGAATCCTCCACGCGCGTCTCGCCAGTCTGCGCGCACTTGAGCTCTCGTCGCAAGCCGATTCCAAACAAACGCTTCGCTTCATCCGGGCACTCCGAAGCGATCGTGTGCATGACGGCGGACCAGCACTCCTCAGCATCTTGCTGCATTGGTATTCCCTGAGGACCATGTTGCGCGAACTGCGGATACAACTGTCTCAAGACGTTCAAAAATCGCACGGGCATCACCGTATCACGCGCGCTCTTCATATCCGCAAACAACTCTCGAAGCGCCGTCGTCAGCGCCGCCGTGCCACTGTGCTGATCGCGACCCGGAACGTACGCTTGCAGTGCATCGCGTAATTCCTTCGCCCCGAACAGGCATTGCAGCACGCTGTTCATGTAGCACGTGTTACCCAAGTTGGTCAAACCAGGGGAATAGTTTTCCATCGTAGCCGCCTCGCGTTCATTCTCTGGCAAGTCCTCGACAAACTTCACGTCCTCCTTCGGCGCCTCAACGACGGCGGTGGATCCAAACATCATCAATTTCTTCCCTCTTCTCGCGAGGTCTTCGAGGCCCGCCGCCGCGAGGTCCGTGTCGTCCGCCAGCGCTTTTCCCCCTTTGAGTCCAGTCACTTTAATCCGGTCGATCGGAACGCTCGTGAGCGAGAAGAGCTGCGCCTTGAGCGCCGCACCGGGGAGGGTAAGGTCGACATCGACGTTATACGTCTCTTTGCCCCACTTGACGCCGATGCTCACCGTCGACGAAGACATGTCGGGTCCGTCTGGATGTGTCGCACTCAACAAATGAGATTTTAATTTTTACTTTTAACCAGTCTGCGTGCCAACCGCATTCGACGACGCGAGGGCGGAATGGACCCCGCGTCGGGCGTCGAATCACGCGCTGGGGATACTGGAACGCCGACCTACGCGAGCGAGGACTGGAACGAGTCGTCGAAACTTGAGGACGCAGATGATTCGTCGGCAGAATGGTTGGCCAAATCGAGACACTTTCTCATCCTGACTCGCGCGGGAAAGCCGGCGTGGACGAGGTATGGGGCTACCCATAAGCTCGCGCCGTTGTGTGCGAGTTTGCAGACACTGTTGGCGGTGTCCGAGACCAACTTGAAGGATGTGTTCGATACCGAGAGCGCGTTGCAGACGGTGGATGTGGGCGGACGGCGGTTGGTTTTTCTCGCGACGCCAACCGTGGTGTACGTCGCGTCGTCGGCGCTGAACGAACACGAGAACGTCTTGCGTGGGCAATTGGAGTATTTGAAATTGGTGATGACGTCGCTGGTGACGAATGCGGCGTTGGAGACGGCGCTCACGAGGAACACAAAGTTTGACGTCGGCAGAGCGTTGGACGCCGCCGAACGCGGGGAGCTCATTTTAGGACAGGCGGCGAGAGATTTAAGTTGGGACACATCGTACGTCTTTGACACGTATCGAACGTTTGCCATGCCGTCGTCTACTCGGCAAACGTGCGCGTTGGCTGTGAGAGAAGCTCTGGGAGGCGTACCAAAGCCGTTTGCCGGTTTGGTGTTTAGTGGCGACGGACGAGTCGGCGCGTACGCAAAGCCGAAGCGTCATTACCCGGTGACGATATCTCCGAAGGATATCATCATCTTGATGAATTTCATTCGCGTCATGCGCCGCGCTGACGACAGCGACAAAGCTTCTCAGAGAGAGGTGTTCTCTCGAGTGTGTCTGCCTTCGTTCAATCCCAATGGTTTCATGTACGCGTACGTGTCGTGTATGGGCATCGCGGCGCTAGAAGCGGCGGACGGGAACACCGAACATCTCGGAATTTGCTTGCTCACCGCGTCACCCGATGCGATCGAGGAGTGCAGAGTGGCGAGAGACGCTCTTATGAAACAGTTGGCTGAGAAGGACGTCGCCGAGAGTCTCACTTCTAGCGCACTCAAAACCATGCACCTCTCGACGAGCGTGTCCGAAGCCTTGAGCGGATTACCAGACGCCAGTGAAACGTTATTGCACTTTGTTTACAACAGACCCGCACGCGAGCAGCACGTGTCGTCCACGTTTAGCTCTGAAATCAACCGCAAAGATATCAAGGCGATTGTTCGCGCATACGCGTCTTTGCGCGCGTCGATGAACGAGACAAGGGGTGTGCGAGACACGGGCGGCGCGCAGCGCGTGCGTTACGAACAGCGTTCGGATTTCAATATTTTATCGTGCGTCGGCGGTGATTTCGAGATTTATCTCGTCTTCAAGCCGACGGTATCGGTATCCGTCGCGGTGGGCGCGTGTAACCGTCTCTGCGTGTGGCTTCGCGTCAACGAACCCGAGCTCTTCATCCCATCACCGCCGGTATAGAGACATTATTAGATAATCACATCGTGTCTTTGGGCGCACAAATCGAGTCATAGCACCATAGCGAATCGTTAGCATGCATCGTTAGCATTGTAGGAAACCAAAGGAATTCAGTCGGTCGTCAACCGTCAACTGTATTTTACAACAGGAACGAGAACCCCCTACCCCCGCCGTTCACGCCGCATCATCCTCCGCAAACCTATCCGGCACCGCGCGCACGTACAGCGGCAACACGTACCTCCACCCGCTCTCATCGTACGCCCACGCCAACCCTTTTCCGACGTTCACCACCCCGCACGCCTTCAACGCCAATCGCGCATTGCCAACGTCCAAAACGCCCTCGCACGCCGCTCGCAACGCCGCCCAAACCTCTCCGCTCCCACCGTACGCTGGTTTGGTTTCCCAAAATTCATCCCGCATTCTCGCCAGCGTTTCCCTGCTCTCAATCACGCCGCCGTCGGCATCATCGGCGTCCGCTACTCGATACGGCTTTTTCGGCAGTGTCCAATCGTCCACACGATTCCGAGCCCCAACACGCGTCGTCGTCGCATTCCATCCTCCTCCGCCGTATCCCTGCGGTGAGGGATCGTCATCGTCGACACTCACACGCGTCGTCGTCGACGACGACGACGCGACGCATCCCATCGTCGCTATCGTTGTAGTTTTCGTGTGAATCAGTGCGGTGTGCGTCGTGTGGATAACGAGTTTGGATTATCGATTGATCGACACATACCGACGCCGACCGCGAACGACTGCACCGAAACCATGATTGCGCAAACGACGACGACGAAGATTTCTACCGTGACGACGACGCGACCTATCGCGACGACTCGACGATCGACGACGACGACGGCGCGACCGGCGGTGAAGATGGCTGCAGCCAAGGATGAGCAACGAGACCTTCGGGAGGGCGAGCTCGACGTCAAGCGCGGACTGTTCTCGGTGTTCATCAAGGATGGGGAGTCCGAGGTGAGCGCGGAGAAGTTCCAGGCGTACCAAGCGGAGATTGCGGAACGCAAGGCGGAGGCGAAGAGACGTCAAGAAGAGGCGCGGGCGAACCGAAAGGGTCCATTTGGTTTGTGGTAAAGGCGAGGCGAAGGAAACCGAAACGCGGCACCGGCGCGAGTGATTATTATATCCGCGAATTTTGTTTGAGATGGGTTGTATTAAATGAGTGCGAACCGTTTTCTTCAACGCAAACGAATGCTTCTATCCGACTATCTTCTTCGCCGGCGACGTCTCTTCTTCTAATCGATATCTATCTTTGAGTTGCCGTGACCAGTCACCGGACACGGCAAACCGAACGTTGCGCACGCAATGTACACATTCATCTTCAACCTATCCAATGCCGACTCAAAGCTATCCAACGCTGGACGCACGACGACGTCGAACTGTTCGCTCGTGCCCGCTTTTTCCTCATTGAAGTAATAATCGATGACGTATCGCACCTCCCGTCCCTCTCTATCAACGTACCAATCGTGTCTATCGAACGGTTTCGCCCCGCCCATCATGACCCGGGCCAAAGCCAACGGGGATAACTCATCCGGACGTCCCCTAAACCGCAAAAGCATCGGCTCGCCCTTGGTGTACTCGTGCAACTTTTCCCACTGGGCCACGCGTCTCCACGTATCCTCATTCATCGCGTTGTGAACCATCACCACTGAATCCATATCCGCCTCCTCCACGTCATCCGCTTTATTCTTCCTCACGAGCGCGTTATAAAACATCTGCGGCGACGGGTAGGTCCACGTACTGCCGTTCGATCCGCTCTTCGGGATGGTGCTTCGCTCGCGCTCAACGCTGAGTTTCGCCCGTTGGCCCGGGGCCGGGCGTTGGTTCGGTTCCGCCGGCATGTTGTTTCGCGGATCCAGCGCGCTGGCGCCGAATCCGAACCACGACGTGCGTTTGGATGTTTTACTCGAAGACGCCGCCGAGGGCGAAGACGAAGACGAAGATGAAGACGCCGCGTCATCGATCTTCGTGTTGTACACGTTGTACACCCCGAGGTTCCCTCTGTACTCTTCCGGAACCGGACACGACGAATCCGAGCTCGATGTCTCGGTCGCGCGGGCGCGTTCGTACGCGGCGCGGCCGCCCTCACACGGCGGCGGGGCATCCGGGGCGGGTTTAGAATGCCCCGAGCCCATGGTGCGCGCGCAAGTGAGGCGAGTGGGAGGGAGGGCGGCTTCAGCCGTCGCAAAGCAAAAAAGTCCAGAGCGAGCGAGCGAGCGAGCGAGCGAGCGCGACGCGGTGCATTCGCACGTGGATTGAAATGGTACGGATGAAAATACACGTGCTATGTGATACCGAGCGACGAGCGACGGCGTCAAATTTTTGGGCGCTTGTGCTTCGCCTTGCCCTTGTCGTTCCGGCGTTTCGATTTGCGACCCATGTTCCCGGCGTTCTTTTCTTGAATCTTGGCGAAACGGTGGCGACGCACGCGCTCGATATCCTTATCTGCCATGATTTCTTCGGCGAGCGTGCGTTTTTGATCCTTTTTGGCGAGGCGCGCCGAGTAATAGTCCGCAGCGCCGCCGATGACGGTACCCATTTGGAAGTGTGTGGGAAGCTTTGAGGTGTCGGCATTCTTGTAAAAGCGCTTGGGATCGTACGCGCCGCGAAGCTTGAGCATGCGCATCTCTCTTCGTAATTCCGGGGTGTACTCCACCGCCTTCATATCGAACCAACCCTTACCCGCAGTCTTGCGCTCCATCTTTCGAAGCTCTCGGTTCACCTTGGACGGATCTTGCGGAGCGACGAACAATCCCGCGCCGTCTTCAATCATCTTGCGTGTGTCGTACGTTCCCTGAGCCGACGGGTCGTTCTTCTTCAGTTTGACTCGTTCTTTTTTCCGTTGTCGGTTCCAACCGTCTCTTGGCATCGCTCTGAGCGTCGAACCACGCGATTCAGACGGCATCGGAAGCCCATACTCGCCCCGTTTCTCTTTCTCCTCTCTCTGCCGTTTCGCCTCTGACTCGAGCGTCGGCAACGGCGTGTCAAAAATCTTAATCAGCCCCTGGCGAAGCTCTTCGATAAACTTCTCGTCGTCATCCGTGGCGCGAAAGGTCCCGGCGTCGACGTCTCTCTTCAACGCTTTGAGCGCGCACTCAGCCTGCAACGCTCTGGCTACGATGACAGTCGCCGCGTCGTTCAACACAGGCTCGCCGGCGCGACGCCGAATTTGCTCGATTGCGTTTGAATCCGAATCAGATTGCGATTCCGATTCGGAATCGTCATCATCATCATCCAATGACTCCTCCTCTGATGCCGACTCCTCGTCGAGCGCCTCGTCGTCGTCGTCGTCGCCGTCATCCTCCTCCTCCTCTTCCTCTTCCTCTTCCTCTCGCGCGTCTCTCGACTTGCTCGCCGAAGCCCGAATCCTCCTCGCCAACGCGTCGTCCATCTCACCCTCGCTCTCAGACGCAGACGCAGAGCCTTCCTCATCGTCGTCTTCATCATCATCGCCGTCGTCGTTCTCTTCCTCACCCGAACCGCCCGAACCCTCCTCCTCCTCTTCCGATTCCACTTCGTCCGCGTCCGACGGCTCGTCGCGCTCGCGAATCGCATCCTCCAACCTCGCCAACAACTCCGCCTTGAGCCCAGACGTCGACAACCCGAGCGCGTGCAAAGCATCCCGAAGCTCCACCACCTTCATCTTTCGCGCGTCCTCCACCGTCGGCGCCGCCATCGGCGTCATCGGCGCGCGTCACCCGCCGACGACGAAACGAACGACCGGCGGCTGACACGCAACCGAACGAGCGAAACGAAACGAAACGAAACGAAACGAAACGCCGATCGCGCGCGCGTGAAAACGAGCGATCCCCTCTCCGACGGTCGGACGGATGCGCGCGTCGTTCGCGGCGTCGGCGCGTCGGGGTGTGCGAACGAATGGAATTTCGTGTGACGCCCAGAGACGCAAAAAAGCGCCGCGAACGCGACTCGACGACGCGAACGAACGAACAAAGGATGGAACTCCTCGTCCGAAGAGCGATCGCTCCGACGACGACGACGGCGGCGATCGAGCTGGCGCGGAAAACGGCGACGGACGCTCGGACGCGAACGACACCGCGTCGCGGGGCGTCGACGACGAGGACGACGAGGACGAGAAGACGTTCGATCGAAGTTGAAAAAACCGCTGACGGTGCGACCGCGTCGTCGACGCCGTACGACGACATCGAACGACGAGCGAACCTCATCCTCGTCGGTGGACGCGGGTGCGGGAAATCGAGCGTGTGCAGACGCCTCGCGGCGGCGGATAAGAGGTTTAAATTGTTTTCGTTGGATGATTTGATCGTCTACGAGGCTGGGATGAGCATTCCGGAAATCGTAGAGACGCGCGGTTGGCGATACTTTCGGGATTTGGAATACGAGGTTTGTAAAAAGGCGGGATCGGCGTTCGATGGATGGACGCTGATTGATGCCGGTGGTGGGGTGTTGACGGACTTGAATGAAGACGGGGAGGAGGTGTACAGCCAGAGAAAGGTGGACGCGTTAAAGGCAAAGGATGGTTTGATTGTCTTCATCGATAGACCGGTGCAACACTTGATTGAGAGGATTCAAGGGGATCCGAACCGGCCAAACTTGAGCGCATCGAAAGGGTTTGAAGAAATCATGGCGAGAAGGTATCCGTGGTACGTGAAAGCGGCAGATTTCGTGTACGATGCGGGTGGGAGAGAGGACGAAGCGAGACCGTTGGTGAAGAAGAAGCGCGTGGCGAGCGCCGTGCTCGCGTGGTATTATAATCAGATTGGAGAGAAACCACTCGAGGATCAGTGGTTTCAATTGGACGTCGAGCGAGGGTTTCGAGAACTGGAATCGCGTTAGGGTCAGTTTTTGAGACGCGTGGTCGAAGTGGAAATTTCCATCTTTTTGTCCTCTTCGTGCGCAGTTGAAATGATATGATGTATGAGTGAATGAGCGACACAATATAATGCCTATTACACACATCGTATGATACTCGCGCGCGCGTTTGAATGTGACTTGTTTTCTAAGGGCGAAGCGATTCGTAGTCTGGCATCGCGTCCGCCGCGTCGCCGTCGAGAAGCGCCTGGGAAAGCCACGCGAGCTTTGCGGGCGTCGGGAACACTTCGTCGCTCGTTCTGTACGCTTCAATCGCGGCTCTCGTGCTCGCGACCGAACGCGTCGGGAACATGCATTGAAGATCGGTATCTGAAAGTGCGACGCCGTTGTTGTCCGTTTCGTGGCATAGCCAACGAATCTCTCTGTTTTGCTCCTCAGTCCACGGGCGATTTTTGTCGTGTACGAATTCACTCGTGGGAACCCATCGACAGATGCCACCCTTTCTCTCCCACCCGCTCGACCTCGGCTTGGACAATTCTTCCCGCAACGTCTTCAGCGGTGTCATGCGTGGTTCACCGCTCGGCGGGCTCTCCATCGCGCTGTCTCTTTTGTTCGCGTCGGACGGGCAACCGGGCCAGGGGCCGGGGTACACAGCACGCGCCTGCGCGTCGAGCTCCTCTGCACTAAAGATGTGATCAAACTTGCGAGGATGGTTGTACGCGTGCAAGAAACGCAAGCACGCACCAGACATGATTTCGTGTACCTCGTATCCACCGACAGCGACGACACCAAGCAGTCGCGTCGTCAGAGGCGCCACCATGGCCAAGTCGGTGAAATCAAAGTGCATCGTGTTCTCAATGACAGCCTTGATGGCGACGCCGCTCGGTTCACGCTGCGCCTCGAGAGAGGTGAACGACCCCCAACTGCTATTTCTACTCATGGTATTGAACGAAGCGTGCGAATGCTTCTTTTCCATGTCTGACGAATCAGCTCCTGTTGAACGGCGCGGCGGTCGGGGCGGACGACCGGCACATTCGTCGAGAGACGATCGAACAACCTCATTCTGTCTCTCTTCTTCAGCCGCTGTCGTCTCCTCCGTCACAGCTCTATCGTCTTCATCTTCTTCGTGAACGCTCTCCATGACCTCATCGAGTTTCCTAGGCTCTAACTCCGGCTCGACTTCAGTGGGGCACGCCGCCGGCGCAGTCGCCGCACAAAGCGAGGATGTCATTTCAGAGTTTGAGATGCAAAAGATGTCTCTGTTGCCCAGGAAGCGCGGGGCCTCGAACACGAGCAATGGACAGGGTATGCCCATTTTCATCCTGTTGTATCCGAACGGCCACATCCACGGATCAAGCATGATGACGCACTGAATACGAGTATCGAGCTGAGCCAGCATGCCGACGGCGGCACCACCAAAGGAGTGACCCATGGCGGCGACGCGAGTCAAATCTAAACGACCGTACAAGTAGCTCTCTGGATCTTTGCTCATCGCCGTGACTTGGTCTAAAGCGTGCATCACATCCAGCGCGCGCCATCTAAGGTGCTCGTTTCTAAATTTCCACCAGTTTTCCGGAATGGTGTCGTTTGGCATGTCGTAGCCTCTAAAGTCCGCCGTCGATCCATCCGGGTACAGCACCAACGCAGCGTCGTGCGGGTGATCGACGGTAACTATGACGTAGCCCCAACTCGCGAGTTCTTGCAACAGCGCGCTGTTCTGCTCCTTCATGCCCGTGAAAGAGTGCGAAAACATGATCACCGGAAACTCGCGACCGCTCGCCATCGGCGCGTTCTCCAACGCCTCCATGCGCACCAGCCTAAAGTAGTTGACGCACCATTCCGGGGCCCAGAAACTCACAGCAAGAGACTTGGCCAACAATGGCTCCAACCAGTTTGCCTTGCGCTTGTTCTTCTCCTCCTTGAGCTTATCGGTACACGCCGGATACCAAATATTAGCCATCAATTTACGATGCTCGGGAAACGAACCGCGACCCTTTGTATTTAACAACCAGTTCTTCCTCGACCGATCGATCCACATCAGCGTCCGCTTCCCCACCGGATACGGCCCCGTCGGTTTCGGCATCCTAAACACCGGAATCAACAGCCCACTGAGCACGCTCGCAAACGTCGTAGCCCCTCCGCTAAACGCCGCGATTCGTCTCGTCCAAAGCGGCAACTTACTCCCCGCCGCGCTCACCGTCATGCACAACCCCGTCCCGATGTACGCCGGCACCACCTGCCACCTCGCACCATCCATCTTCCACTGCGCAATCACCGCGAGCAGCGGCATCGCCCGCCTCGCCGGGTGCATCTTCGCCAAGCGCGCGTCCATCAGCGCTCGCTCGTTCGCTCGCTTTTGCGTAACCGTGCCCGCCCACGCGCGTCGCACCGAAACCACCGACGCGAGCCATAACAACGGTTCGAGCGGGCGGTGAAACGGTCCTCGGATCGCGCGGAACGCGCGTCCGATCGCGCGCCACACCATGACGACGAAGAAGAAGAACCGTCTCTTATTCCTCTAGACTGGAAACGGATTATTCCACACGCGGCGTCGTCTTCCTCTTTGTCGATTCACGTGCGCCACCGCGTCGCGCGCGCCCCTCGACCGCGTCGGCGCGCACACGCGTGAGTCACACGCGTGCGTTCCCGTCGACGCGTCCGCGACTCCTCGCGCGCGGACGACGCCGAACGCGTGCAACTCTGACGAGGCGAAAAGGAAAGATTTTTAAACGGTGTACTCGCGGATAAAGACGCCACCATTCATACGGGTTAACCTGTGGTTCGTTGATGCTATATGACTCGTCAAAAGTATTTAGTTTACATGTATTCGCTGGAGTTTTCACGACGCCCGCGCGACCGACGGCGCCAGACGGACGACGGCGGACGATCGCTGACGAGCGTTCGAGTCGTCGCGCGTCGCGGAGGAGGAGGAGGCGACGACGATGCGTCGAACGGCGCCCTCGCACGCCGGGGATCTCTCCCCGCAGCTCCCGTGGAGCGCATCGATGGCTGTGTGTGGACCGCGAGTTCGAAAGCTGCGAGGGCGCGCGCGCAAGTTGAGCGATGAGATGGCGACGCGGGCGGCGCAGCTGGCGCGAGCGGTGTGGACTGGACGGTGTGGAGGGGCCACGTCTCGGTTGCGGGGGAAGAGGAGGCAGCGGGCGATGATGAAGAGGTTCGTGCGGGTGATGTTTTTGATCGCCGCGCTCGTCGTCGTCGGCAGACGCGCGTTGGGTTTCGGGGGAGCGAAGAGGCATAAATTGAGACGGTCGGATATCCATATGATGACGTGGGCGGACGAGGCGGCGAAAGGGAGGGAAACGCATCACGCGAGGAGGTTGGTGTGCGGTTTGGATGGGGATCGGTTGAAGATGGATGGCAAGTTTGTGGGGAGGAATAGACAGTTTCGGCCTAGGATTTCAGAGTACGCGCCTAGTGGGAATTTTATAGGAGGACAATCGCGGGCGAAGACGATCGTTTTGACGGGATTGAACGCGAGTGAAAAGAATGCGTTGATGATGCTCGAAGCTTTCTTGACGCATTACATCGATTTCGGGAAGATTCCTGCGGATAACTTGTACGTCGTATTGCAAGTGCCGGATGAACGGCTGGCGAATGTGCAAGCCAAGCTCGTGCAGGTACTGCGAAAGAGGCGCGTGACGTACGACATGTACCGTGGGAAAACACTTTTACACAGCGATCTGTCGCGATATTGGCAAAAACAGCTCGCTAGTGTGACGAACGAGGAGGATTGGGTCATTCTCGCTGATATTGATGAACATTTATTCGTGCCGCCGAGACATGATTTGGGAAGCGAAAAGTACAGCATCCCACTGTTTCTCGAGCGTGCCGATGAATTGAACTACGAGCTCGTAAATGGGGTTTGGTTCGATCGCATTTCAGAAGATGGAAAACTCGACGTCTCAACCGACGGGAGTGCGTCCATGCACAAGATGTTTCCGCGAAAATGCCACGTCGGCCCGGCGTGCGACGTGCGTCGCTCTCCGCCGATGGAAAGAAAGGGTAAACCACTGCCGAGAGAAGGGATGGTGATCGCGCACAAGTTGAAATTTTCTGTCAGTGATGCTCGCGTGTTGCATGACTTTGCGTTTGACGACGTCGTCACGGCGAGCTCTCTCAACATTCACGTCGACAACATCTTCCCCATTCCGATTTCGGTGCAGCATTACCAGTGGCACTCGGGCGCCGCACAGCAAATCCAGAGCGCTTCTTACGCGTACGGGAGATGCGAGATGGTCCAAGCCAGAGAGATGTCCGCGCAGCTCGCAGAGAAACTTCAAGTTGGGTTCATCGATGAGAAGGTGTGTCCAGAGTTGGCTTGCAGCAAATCTTCGTCAGAAGACGCCGACAAGTACATCAGGCGCATCGCCATCGTCACCACGGTCTGGGAACACGTCGACGGCGTGAGTCGTACCATGAAGCGATTTGCAGACTATTTACGAGGTCGGGACGATTCAAACGTTCTCGTCATGTCGCCAGATCTCGCGGAGCGAGATTACGTGCAAGCAAATTCGTACGACCACGTCCACCAACTCGTCGCCCCCGTGCCAGCGATTGAAGTTCCCGGTAGACCTGAGTACAAGATGGCTGCGCCGTTACAAGCGAGACAAAGAGCAGTGTTGGAAGCGTACAATCCGCAGGTTGTGCACGTCGCGGCGCCGGACATGCTCGGACACTCCGCGGTGAAATGGGCCGCCGAGGTCAAGGCATGCTCCGTCTGCTCCTACCACACCGCCTTTGACACGTACATGCAATACTACCGAGTGAGCTTGTTGTCGCATCCGATTCGACACCTTTTGAAAGACTTTTACTCGATGTGTGACGTCGTCGCGGTGCCTACGTACGCCGCAGCACAGCATTTGCGGTCGCTCGGCGTCCCAGGAGAGAAGATGGGTTTCTTCCCACGCGGCGTCAACCGAACCATGTACTCTCCGGAAATGCGCGACGAGGCGTATCGCAAGGAAGTCTTCGGGGCGCAACATGACGAGATTGTTATCCTCTGGGTCGCTCGCATCGTTCGTGAGAAGGGTTTGGCCAACTTCATCACGGTCGTTAAAGAATTGAACAAGGTGGCAAAGACGAGGACGGATTTGCCGCGGTTTCGCATTGTCGTCGCCGGTGACGGTCCAGATCTTGGATGGGTTCGAACGGAGCTCGAAGTCTACGACAACGTCATCATCCTCGGTCACAAGGGTGGCACCAATCTCGCGAAGACGTACGCCGCCGGCGATATCTTCTTCTTCCCTTCAAAGACGGAGGTCATTCCGAACAATCTTATCGAAGCCATGGCGAGCGGCTTGCCCGTCGTCACGGATGACGTCGGCGTGAACCGCGCCATCGTTCAGGATGAGATCAGTGGGATCATTGTCAAAGGAACATCTGCCATCACGAACGACGTCACGAACTACATCACCGCTCTGACACGTCTGATGACGGACAGAGACGTGGCAAAGAAGATGTCCCAGGCGGCAATCGACAGCACCGTCGGGTTGACTTGGGAGCGCACTTTCCAATCGCTTCTTCACGCCTACGACAGGTGTCGTCCGGGTCTTCCCTACGCCCGGCACATCGACCACGAAAATCTTGACAACCCATCCCTCTACCCGAAATCCTCGAGCGATGCGGTAGAGAAGTATCGCGACGTCATCGTCGACGCCGACGCTCCGGATAACTCTCTCCTCTATCGTATATCTCGCGGCATCACCGGCGGCTACGTCAAGTCTCTCGACGACGCCAAGAAGGATGACCTCGTCGTGTCAAACAATGAAAAATTTGAACGTTAGTCTGTGCGGTCGATTCGATTCCGGTTTTCGATTCGCTCGACCGCATGTTTTAGTCGAACGCGTAGTGTAATACTTGACAATATAGATTGGATTGACTGACTAAGGCGCCTCTTCACTCTGCGACGCGCGCGCGCATTCCGTTCGCGAAACACGCGCCTGACATTGATCCAGTCATGTTCGGAGTCTCCTCGTCGCTCAACTGCGGCGTCGCGCCGTCGACGACGACGGTAACGACGACGAAGTTGGAATGCCAGCGACAACGTCAACCGCTCACGACGATTCGACGAAGCGCGACGCGCGGACGAGTCGGCGCGGTCAGCGCCTCGACGGCGGCGGCGGTGATCTCGAACGGTAAATCTGCCATCGTCGTCGGCGCCGGTCCGGCGGGGGCGCTTACCGCGGCGCACCTCGCCGCGCTTGGTTGGTCCGTGGATGTGTACGAGCGACGAGGCGCGAGTAACAAGGTTGGACAGAGCGCTCGGACTTACAACGTCGTTCTCAACTCTCGGGGACTGGACGCGCTGAAATATGGTGGGGTCAAACTCGACGATGAACTCGTCGTCGATCTGAGCGGTACGGTGCGTCACGGGGAGAAGACGGGCTCAGTTTTCTCGAGTTCAGCGTTCGGCGGGAGCGTCGCTGTCAACAGAGCCGTGCTCGCGGCGACGATTGTTCGAGAGGCGAAGGAAAAGTACGGCGATTCCATTAGATTTCATTTTAACAAGTCGTTGTCTAGCGTCAATTTCAACACGCAGACGGCCGTGTTCGAGCGATTCGAAGGCGAAGACGTTTGTCCTTATCTCGAAGATGGAGAGTCGCTCTACGAGGAAGCGAGATACGATTTGCTCGTTGGCGCTGATGGCGTTCGATCGAGAGTCCGAAACGCCATCGCGGAAGAGTCGGCGGAATTCAACGTCACGCAAGTGGTGGATGGTATGAAGTATAAGAGCATCATGCTGCCGAAATTGGCTGGCTCGCCCGCGGGCTTTGAGGACGAGTGGTCCAGAGCGTTCCACACTTGGAGCCGCGGACAGTGCAGTTTGCTCGCGCCTCCGAACCCGGATGGGACGCACACGGGTGTCGTTATTCTTCCCGCCGAGGGCGAGTGGAACTGGGACGACATCTCGGCCCCGCAACAAGTGGATAAGTTATTCGCAGCCAAGTTTCCAGATGCATTTTCGGGCGTCATGCCGGCGAAAGATAGTGTGAAATTGGCAAAGCAACGAGCATCTCCGGGTGGTACGACGACCACTGTGAGTTCCATGGTTTATAGAGATAGCGTTGTTCTCATCGGCGATGCGGCGCATAGCTGTTGGCCGTCGCTTGGTCAAGGAGCCAACGTTGCGCTCGAGTCGACGCACGCTCTTCGCGTCACGTTTGAGGAACTCAAAGATGACCTTCCAAAGGCGCTGGAAACCTTCAACCGGCTTCGCAAGCCTCAGGTTGATGCGTGCGGACGGTTGTCCATGTCTGGGTTCGGTGGTGTCTCTCGAAGAACGATTTCAGGCTTGTTCTTTGCTCGAATCGTAATCATCAATCTCATCCACAAGCTTCTTCCGACGGTGTTCGATCGTCCGGCGATTTTTGAAGTGTCAAACTCGATGTATTCGTACGACGAGGTGGAGAAGATGATGCGTCAAGAAAATCTGCTCGCCAGTACGGTTGTCTTGGGTGTCATCTGTGCAGCCTGGTACTTTGTCATGAGAAACTTTCCAGGCGCCGTACGCGCAGTTGGCGCGCTCTTCAAGTCTGTCGGGACGGCGATGATGGGCGCCGTGTAAACGACGCGACGCGAGGAGCAGAAAAAACATTATTGTTGTTGATGGTTGGCAGATACGTTTGTACTAGTATATTTATCGTCGTCGTCGTCGTCGTCGTCGCGAGCGAGAACGAGAGCGAGAGCGAAATTTGAATGAAATGAGAAATGATGCAGTTGCATAACACAATTCCTGTCGCGTAGTGTGTGTGATCTAAAAAACAGCGTGCGGTGACGCATCGTAGCGTGTCGCTCGTGCGCCCCTAGTAGATGCGTTCGAGAACGTAACCAACCATACCCACCAACGAACGCTTTGCGTCGCTATCGGGGAGCTGTCTGAGAGAAGCCAACGCGATGTCTCCCTCTCGCTTGGCCAACTTTCTCGCCTCCTCGATGCCGTGCTCAGTGACGATGTCAATCGCCTTTTGCAAGTCGCCCTCCTTCTCAAACTGTCCCTCGATCAAACCGCGCAACTCTGGGTTGGATCTCAGCGCGAAAATCGTCGGCGCCGTCAAGTTACCACTCGCTAAGTCCTGACCCTGCGGCTTTCCGAGTTGTTCTTCCGACTGCGTAAAGTCTAAAATATCATCGACGACTTGAAACGCCAACCCGAGGTGCTTCCCGTATTCGTACATATCCACCTTGACCGACTCGGTGCAATCGCTAAACACAGAGGCAGACTTACACGAGGCGGCGATGAGAGACGCCGTCTTATTGTGGCTCTTTTCGAGGTATTGATCCAAAGTGAGGTCGCAGTTGAACAACGCCCCCGCTTGAGAAATTTCCCCGTCGGCGAAATCCGCGATGACTTGAGAAATGAGTTTGATCACCTCCAAGTTGTCCAAGTTGGCCAAGAACCAAGAGCTTTGCGCGAACAAGAAATCTCCCGCTAAGATTGCCACCCGCGCACCGTAAAGAGTGTGAATCGTCTCCTTACCCCGACGCGTGTCGCAGTCGTCCAACACGTCGTCGTGCACGAGCGACGCGGTGTGAATCATCTCGGTAATCTCCGCCAATCGTCTCTGCCTATCCGTAATATCACTCATCCCCTGCAATTTTGCCGTCGCGCGCGCCACCAAAAACACGAGCACCGGCCTCAACCTCTTCCCACCGGCACCAAAGATTTGATCCGCCGCCGCCAGCAACAACGGGTTCTTCCTCCCGATGATGTCCCTCAGGTTCATCCGCATCTGCTCCATATCATCCGCCACCGGCGCCGTAATCTGCGCGATATCGTACCCCACACCCTCATCGCTCGATCCAAACGACGTGTTGTGCTCGGGATCGAGCTCATCGAACGACGTCGCGGCCCCTCCCCCGCCCCGGCGCCCATCCGGAACCACCGCTCGAGGCGCCGCGCTCGCGGCTCTTCTCGGTTTTCTTCCCGTCCTCCTCCTCGCCGCGGCCGACACCGACGACGACGACGACGCTCCAACCCCGCGTCGCATCCCCGCCGTCGTCTGAGCGCGTCCGCTCGTCGTTCCGCTCGCCGTTCCGCTTCGCGTCACCAACATCATCGTTCGACCACCCAAAAAAACCCACGCCCGCGCCGATCGAACCGAACCGAATCGCGTTCAGCGACGTCGCGTTCAGCGTTTTCCGATCGCGGCGTCCGTCGCTCGCTTCGTGTGCGTCGTCAACCTCGTCGTCGTCGTCGTCGTCGTCGAATCGAACCGAACGCAGTCGCGTCGGCGTGCGCTACTGACGCCGGCGGGCGGGCGTGACGTCGTCATCCTCGTGCCCGCGACGTACGTGTCGGCCGCCGACGTCATCCATCCATCCATCCAAAAATCCATCCATCCATCATCACAACGGAACGGATGACGGAGGCGCCGACCGACATTTGTATGTTCAAACCGGAATT
>Ga0181574_10000435_pt1 | contig 38650 bp, 28 predicted proteins | sample 101ome_24_FD_145600 | JGI IMG/M metagenome (GOLD analysis project Ga0181574, IMG submission 145600) | Coastal salt marsh microbial communities from the Groves Creek Marsh, Skidaway Island, Georgia - 101410AT metaG (spades assembly) | ecosystem: Environmental > Aquatic > Marine > Intertidal zone... | reverse complement strand
CCCGATCATTCCCGCGACATCTGGTTTGCGCGAATGCCGCCATCCACGAAAATGGTTTCACCAGTGATGTAGGCGGAATCTTCACCAAGAAGAAACAATGCCGTTCCCACACAGTCTTCCGGTTTTCCAATTTCGCGCATGGGAATATTTCGCGCAACGTGAGCCGCCGCCTCTTCAGATTGGGCAACCTCGTCGGTGAGCCGTGTATGAATCAATCCCGGTGCGAGGGCGTTGAATCGAATGTGCGGCGCATTCTGCACGGCAAACGCACGAATGACCCCACCCAGCGCCGCACAAGCCGGATCGTAGGCAAGATGATCCGGCTCTGACTGCTCTGCATTGATCGAGGTGATCGCGACGAAGCTGCCGCCTTGAGGTGCGATTTCTGAAAACGCATGCGCGAGGAGATAGCCGGCCCGCGCCCTGATATTCATGGTCGTATCCCAAATCGCGGCCGGAGTGCGTTCCCCGGGATTACTCTCCAGGTAGACACCGGCAAAATGAACGACACCGTCGAGCCCGCCGAGCCGATCTGCGGCAGCGTGAACGAGGCTCACCGGCTCCGCCTCTGTTTCCAGATCCGCTCGGATGTAGTGAGCGCCCTCAGCAGAAAATTTCGACCACCCGGAAGGGGCCTCCTCTTCCGCAGCGACGACGAGTTTATTCACCCCGGCACCGAGCAAGCCGAGTGCAATCGCCCGCCCGATCCCATGAGTTCCTCCGGTGACGAGAATGCGTTTTTAGACCAGTCCACGGATGGATTGTAGGACGGACACGGTAGAGAAAAAGACGAAAAGCAGCCTGTCTGCGGGATTGCTAAATGACAGGCATGGAAGCAATTTTGGGACATGAAATTTTTGTCCACTCTGATCAGTTGCGTTTTTCTTGCCACCTCTGTGTCAGCGCAGAAGAAGCCCAACTACCCGCCCGAAATCGAAGGTGCTACGGAGCACATCTATAAAGAGGCGAGTAATACCAGGCTCAAGCTCTGGCGATTTGCACCTGCGGACCTGAAAAAAGGTGAGCAACGTCCGGCGATTGTTTTCTTTTTTGGCGGAGGTTGGAAAGCAGGTAGCCCAAATCAATTTGTGCCGCACTCGAAGCACCTCGCCGAGAAAGGCATGGTTGCCTTTGTGGCGGATTACCGGGTTTCCTCCCGGCACGAAACCAAGGCGAAAGACTGCGTCGAGGATGCTCGCGACGCGATTCGCTACATCCGGAAAAATGCAACGGAACTCAGCGTTGATCCGAAACGACTTGCTGCAGGCGGAGGAAGCGCCGGTGGTCACATCGCGGCCTGCCTTGGAGTGATCGAGGCAGACAAAGCTTCAAGGCCGGACGCTCTTGCTCTATTCAACCCAGCCTGCGTTCTCGCTCCGTTCGACGGCAAAAACCCATGGAAAGAAGATCGCCATGCGGAACTGAAAGAACGAATGGGCACGGAACCAGAAGCTTTATCCCCTGCTCATCACGTCGGAAAAGGAGAACCGCCTTGCGTGATTTTTCACGGCAAAGCCGATATCACCGTTCCCTATGCTACCGCCGAATCCTTTCATAAAAAAATGACTGAAGCCGGAGCCGATTCAACTCTGCATGGCTACGAGGGCGAACCACACGGATTTTTCAATTTTGGAAGAAAATCCAAGGTCAGCAAAGAGTCCGCCTATGATCGAATCCTCCCGCAGCTCGATGCGTTTTTCATCGAACTCGGATGGATGCAGAAGTCGTCGTGAGACGGCTCATGCACAGGATCTGAATGAAAACGGGAATATAACTTGAATCGAACTTCCTCGAAAGAGATCGCGCAACGGCTCGGTAGGGACGCCTCGTCCTACCTTGGCCGTTAATGTAGGAGCGCTTGTGCGAGCGCGACTACGATTGTCACTTACGCCTTGGCTGGCGCGTCAGCTTTCTTTTCGGCCGGTGCATCTGCCACGTCGCTCTTGGGACGTACCATCCAGAACTTTGCGAGTGAAGCAGACCAGTTTTCGAGAAGCTCAGCGGCCTTTCCGCTGCCGGTGGCATCGCGATGAGCTTCGACGAGTGACTTCAAGTTTGCGGCCTCCTCGTCTCCTTCATCGAGCCGCACGATCTCGACCATCTCGGGATTGAAGAGCTTTTCGAAGCGCTCGGAATCATCATAGATAAAAGCCTGGCCGCCGCTCATTCCGGCACCGAAGTTCTTTCCGGTTTCTCCGAGAACGACAACCGTTCCGTTGGTCATGTATTCACAACCGTGATCACCAATTCCTTCGACAACTGCTGTTCCGCCGGAATTTCGAACACAGAAGCGCTCACCACCTCGGCCATTAGCAAAAAGTCGACCACCGGAAGCACCATACATGACCGTGTTTCCAAGAATGGAGTTTTCCGAGGCAACGAAGCTCCGATTTTCCGGAGGAAGAATGCGAATTTCTCCGCCTGCCATACCTTTCCCAACATAGTCGTTGGCTTCTCCAGTCAGGGTCAGGCGAATTCCTCCACAGAGGAAAGTCGCGAATGACTGACCGGCACTTCCAGAAAGTTGAATGTCGAAAGTTCCCTCAGCCAATCCACGGTCACCGTGGTGTTTCGCAACCTGACCGCTGAGTTTCGTGCCGATATTTCGATGAGTGTTTTTCACCTCGTAGGAGTGACTCGCAGCCACGCCATTCTCGACCTTATCGCCAAGATCAGCAATGATCTGATCATCAAGTGGCGCTTCGTGAATGCCATCGTTGCGGTCGCGCAGACAGATGCGAGGAAGATCTTCTCCAGCCTCGGCAGCGACATCGGCCAGAATTCGGCTGAGATCGACCAGGTTCGCCTTCGGGTGGTCCGGCAGCTTACGCTGACGGAGATACTGCGTGCGACCGATGAGGTCGTCGAGCTTACGAACTCCGAGTGCGGCCATGTGCTGACGCGTTTCCTCGGAAACGGCGTTGAAGAAGTTAACGACGTGATCGACCTCGCCTTTGAACTTGGCACGGTATTTGGGATCCTGCGTCGCGACTCCAACCGGACAGTTATTGAGGTGACAGCGGCGCACATAAACGCATCCCATCGCAATGAGAGCGATCGTTCCGAAGTTGAATTCCTCGGCCCCGAGGATAGCGGCGTGGATGATATCAAGTCCCGTCCGCAGACCGCCATCGGTCCGAAGGGTAACGCGGTCACGAAGACCATTCATCATGAGAACCTGCTGGGTTTCGGCAATACCGATTTCCCACGGAAGCCCTGCGTGCTTGATCGAACTGAGCGGTGAAGCTCCCGTTCCGCCATCGTGTCCGGAAACGAGAATGATGTCGGCGTTCGCTTTCGCGACACCGGCCGCGATCGTTCCCACTCCTGTCTCGGCGACCAGTTTCACCGTAACCTTGGCTTCGGGATTGAGTTCCTTGAGGTCGTGAATGAGTTGGGCGAGATCCTCAATTGAGTAAATGTCGTGGTGCGGTGGCGGAGAAATCAATGTCACACCAGGCTGCGTATTTCGCAGCTTGGCGATGAGGCCGTTGACCTTGTGACCGGGAAGCTGCCCACCCTCACCAGGCTTGGCTCCCTGCGCCATCTTGATCTCAATCTCCTCAGCAGACATCAGATACTCTGCACTGACACCGAAACGACCCGAGGCGACCTGCTTGATCTTGGAATTTCCCCAATCACCATTGGGATAAGGCTTGAAACGGCGAGGGTCTTCACCGCCTTCTCCACTGTCGGACTTCCCGCCGATGCGGTTCATTGCAATCGCGAGAGTTTCGTGTGCCTCCGGGCTGATAGCTCCGAGGGACATCGCAGCAGTCGTGAAACGTCTTCTCACATTCTCAATCGGCTCCACCTCATCAATCGGGATAGGACCCTGATCACTGGGAACGATCTCGAAGAGATCGTGCAAGGCATGCGGCTGATTCAATTTGAGCTGCTCCAGATAGCCTTCGTAGTCATCTGCATCTCCGCTTTTCACAAAGGTGTGGAAATTCTTGATCACTCCACCGCTGATCGCATGGATCTCGCCGTCACGACGGAACCGGAAATGACCAGGATCGCCAAGAACCAGCTCACCTTTGTCATTCGGAACTGCCTCGCTGAAGGCAGCGGTGTGACGAGCAATGCTCTCAGCTCCGATTTCGTAGAAACCGACACCTGCAATCTGAGAAGGTGTTCCGGGAAAGCAGCGATCAATCACGCTGTCTGAGATACCAACGGCCTCGAAAATCTGTGCTCCTTGGTAGCTGTTGAGAACCGAGATTCCCATCTTCGAAAGAATCTTGAGAACGCCTTTTTCAAGAGCCTTGTGGTAATTTGTCAGGGCCTTTTCGAGTGAAACATCATCGAATTTCTTCTTCGTGTTTTTCTCAACCAACTCACGAACCGTTTCGTGCGCGAGCCATGGACAGATCGCGGTAGCGCCAAATCCAATCAGGCAGGCCATCTGGTGGGTGTCACGCGCTTCAGCCGTATCGACGATGATACTGGTTCTCATACGCTTTTTCGCATCACCGAGATGACGATGCACCGCACCTACTGCGAGCAGAGACGGGATCCCCACTCGGTCGTGGTTGATCTTGCGATCCGAGAGAATGATCGTTTCAGCTCCTCCGTCGACAGCTTTTTCAGCCATTTCACAAAGCGCCTCCACCGCATTGCTGAGCCCTTCTGCCCCACTCATGAGAGGCCAGGTAATATCAATGCGCTCTGTCTGGAGGTCGTCCATCGCTTCCAGGGCTTCCACTTGGTGAGTGTAGAGGAACGGTGTATCCAAATGGACCACGCTCGCGTGTTCTGGATCTTCAATCAGCAGATTTCTCTCCCGTCCCAGGTCCGCTTCCAGCGACATCACGAGATACTCCCGAATCGGGTCAATTGGCGGGTTCGTGACCTGGGCAAAGAGCTGCTTGAAATAAGTGAAGAGATTCTTCGGAAGACGCGAGAGGACAGACAGAGAGGCATCGTCACCCATGGAGTAAATCGCCTCGTTCCCTGAAATCGCCATGGGAGCGATCATCATATCAAGCTCTTCCTTGTTCAGGCCATTCGCGGCCTGAAGCTGCGAACGTGTCAGCGGGTCATGCGCCGGATCTTCTGTAATGACAGGCGCTGGATCAACAACCTCGTTGAAAGGAATCTGGTGTTCACGAAGCCAGTCACCGTATGGCTGCTGGGAAGCGAGTTGCTCCTTGATGCCTTCGTTAAAAATCACTTCCCCTTTTTCTGTGTCGACCACGATCATCTCACCCGGTGCGAGACGACCCTTCTTTTCAATCATGTCATCGGGGAGATAACAGGTACCTACTTCTGAACCGAGTGAGAAAATCCCGTCGGTCGTGATCTTGTATCGGGCGGGACGAAGACCATTTCGGTCGAGACTCGCAGCCACTGTTTTTCCATCCGAGAAAGCTAGCGCTGCAGGACCGTCCCACGGCTCTGAAAAGCAACTGTGATAACGGTAAAAATCTTCGACTTCTTTGGTGGTAAAAGGATCGATTCTCCACGCCGGAGGCACAAGCATCGACATCGCATGAGGAACAGAACGCCCTGACAAAACGAGAAGCTCCAGAGCCGCATCGAGACTCGCAGAGTCAGATCCATCCGGATCGATCACATGATTGAGGTGCTGAAGTTCGTCGCCCCAGACTTCGCTCTCGAATTGTCCAATTCGTGAATTGAGCCAGTTCCTGTTCCCGCGCACTGTATTAATTTCTCCGTTATGGCAGAGCATTCGGAAAGGCTGCGCCAAAGCCCATGTCGGGAAAGTATTTGTCGAGAAACGCTGGTGATAGAGGCAGACAACAGTCTCGTAGTCTTCATTTCGAAGATCGCTGTATAGCTCCTCCAGAGCTGTCGCGACAAGAAAGCCTTTATAACTGATCAGCCGGTGACTCAAAGAAGGAATGTAGAACCCATCAACCCGCTCATCGCTTGTTTTGTCCTCGATTTCGCGACGGCTGAGGTAGAGCTGCCGCTCAAAAGAATCATCATCAAGGCCATCGGGACGCTGCAGGAGCAACTGCTTGATAACCGGCATTGTATCAATGGCCTGTTGACCAAGTGCAGATGGATCGGTAGGGACATCGCGCCAGCCGATAATACCGATTCCACGATTGCGCAGCACACCTTCAGAGATGATTTGCGCCTTTTTTGCATTGTCTGAATTATCAGCAGGAAGAAAGAATACGCCGACTGCGAGTTCCTTTTCCGACGATAGCTCGGTGCCGAGTTCTTCTGCAGCAGGCAGAAGAATCTTGTATGGCAGATTCGTTGTTACTCCAGCGCCGTCGCCAGTCTTGCCATCTGCATTAACGGCACCACGGTGAGTCACATTGCAGACCGAATCCAGGCCAAGGCGCAATACGCGATGACTACGCTCGCCTCTAACATGAGCAACCACACCTACCCCGCAGGAATCGCGTTCCGACTCGGGGCGATGAAGAGAATTTTCGACTTCCGGAATCTCGATGTACTTGCTCATATAAAATTGTTCTACGCTTCGTTCCTGCTAAAGGAGCTGTTTACTCTTCCAACAATGCGCTCTGGGTTAAATTTTTTCCCTCTACACTCAGCTTTCATGCCAAGAGCCACTAAAAATCTTTTCTTTCCACACTCAGCGATAATTTTCACAATCTCCGTGCCCTTGTGGAAGAAATCAGGGGGATCGGAACTGTAGTCAGGATCGTTTTCAGGTCAATTCGCTTCTTTTCCGATACCTGACTGATTTCGATTGGGGTTTTTTCCGGAAAAACCGGGATTTCTCTTTCCAACAGCTTGCCAGCCATCGTCCCATTCGGCAAGATCGCAACCATGGGAGAAAAAGTGCGCACTTCAAATCGGTCTCCGGTTTCGCAGAAAATCGGGTTCTGGTTCGGAATTCTCACATTCCTGCTGCTGACCTGTTTCGGAGGGCTGAAAGGAGAAAACGCGATCATCGGACGCATGGCTGCCATCGCCGTGCTCATGGCGATCTGGTGGATCACCGACGCCGTTCCGCTGGCTGCGACCTCTCTCGTTCCTTTGGTCTTGTATCCCCTGTTCGGAATCATGCCGGGGAAAGAGCTCGCGCCCGTCTATATCAACTACGTCATTTTTCTTTTCCTCGGTGGTTTTCTCATCGCCTTGGCAATGGAAAGGTGGAATCTGCATCGCCGCATCGCCCTGAATATCATCAACTTCGTAGGATCGAAGCCATCCCGACTCGTTCTCGGCTTCATGGTCGCAACAGCCTTTCTCTCGATGTGGATTTCCAACATCGCTACCGCGACGATGATGCTCGCAATCGGCTTGGCCGTCATCAAACAAACCGAAGATTCGTTTGGGGAAGGGCGGACGAAAAATCTCTCTATCGCTCTGCTTCTCGGCATTGCTTACAGCGCCAGCATCGGCGGAATGGCCACCATCGTCGGCACTCCTCCAAATCTCGCGCTTGTCCGAATCTTCGAACTCAGTTTTCCGAAGGCGGTGGAGAGCGGCTACTACATCAGCTTCGGACAATGGATGATATTCGCGCTTCCTCTTTCCCTGATCCTACTCTCCGTCGTCTGGCTGATACTGACTCGCGTTCTGTTTCGTTCGGGTAACGACCTTGAAATTGCACCCGAGATTCTGCGGAAAGAAAAAGAGGCTCTCGGCCCCATGAAATTTGAGGAAATCGCCATTGCGATTGTTTTCGCTACCACCGCTTTGCTCTGGGTCTTCCGACGAGATCTCACTCTCGGTGATTTCACCCTCCCGGGATGGTCCGGGTTGCTTCCGTTTGGATCACTGATCGACGATGGCACCATCGCCGTGACGATGGCGCTGACTCTTTTTCTCATTCCATCGCGGAAGACTGCTGACAATCCTAGCCCACACCACACTCTTCTCGATGGTTCCGTTTTCGCCAAGATTCCCTGGCACATCATCCTGCTTTTTGGAGGCGGGTTCGCTCTGGCAAAAGGCTTTCAGGTTTCCGGCCTATCCGAATGGGTTGGAGGCCACTTTACCGGGCTTGAGGATTCCCCGACCTGGGTCATCGTCGCTTCACTTTGTGGAGGAATCACCTTCCTCACCGAGCTGACCTCGAACACCGCGACGACGGAAATGATCCTGCCGCTGCTCGCGTCGATCGCCACGGCCGCGAAAATCCATCCGCTCTTTCTCATGATCCCAGCGACGGTCGCAGCGTCCTGCGCATTCATGATGCCGGTCGCAACACCGCCTAACGCCCTCGTTTTCAGTAGTGGAAAACTCCGCGTTGCCGACATGGTGAAAGCCGGAATTTTCATCAACCTGATCGCGATTGTTGTCGTGACCGGCGTGTTCCTGCTGCTTGGCCCAACCGTGTTTCAGATCGATCCCGAAGCTTTTCCGGAATGGGCTCAGTGAAGCCTCTAACCCGAAACTACTTTTTCAATGCACCCCATACGATTCCGACTGCTGAAACCTCGCACCACAGCTGCCTACCTCCTGGTTCTTCTCTGCTGTAGCATCTCTTTCGTCTCTGACGCGGCAGAAAATGAACTCCCGACCTTCGAGCCGGGGAGTCGGCTCGTTTTCATCGGTGATTCCATTACCGATATGAAATGGGGGCGAAACGAAAAAGATCGCAACCACTACCTCGGACACAGTTTTGTGTTCCTGATCGCAGCCAGACTCGGCGCGGACATGCCGGATACGAAACTCGACTTTTACAACCGAGGACACAGTGGAAACACGGTCGCTGACTTGAAAAAACGGTGGAAGAAAGATGCGATCGACATGAAGCCGGATGTCCTGACCATCCTTGTCGGAACCAACGACGCTGGTCGAGGAGTGACGGCAGACGCGTTCGAATCCGACTACCGGGAGATCTTGAATGCGAGCCGCAAAGCAAACCCGAAGTTGAAGATCGTCATGCTCGATCCCTTCGCGGTCAGATCAGGCAAACTCAGCAGCGAAGCTGCCTGGAATGCCCGCGGCCCACTAACCAAATCACTCGCTGCCGTAGTCCGCAAACTTGCCAAGGAGTTCGAAGCTTCTCACATTCCAACCCAAGAAATTTTCGACAAAGCTTCCGCTCGCATTTCCGCCGAACACTGGATCTGGGACGGGGTCCACCCCCTGCCCCAAGGCCACGAACTGATCGCCCGGCATTGGATTGAAGCGATGAAGTAAGAGGAAGCACCCTTTAATTCTGGTCATCCTTCGTGCTTCGAACGCCACACTTTCCTGTGTGCTTGAATTCTTCGCAGTCAAATTCATTACTGCATATTACTTGCATTAATGGATTTTAATGCAAGTAATATGCAGTAATGCCCCACCCCCAAAAAAAAACAACCAGCACGTGAACTCCGTCTCCCAAGCTCTATCCTCCTCTCACCCAGGCTCATCTCGTAGCGCTGATCACCTCGGGATTTTCGCATCGGTTTTGTGTGCAATTCACTGTGCGGTAACTCCCCTGCTATTGCTTATTGTTCCTGCATTTGGAAAGATCTGGTCCCACCCAGCTTCTCATTGGGGAGTGGCCCTCTTCGTCGTACCCCTCGCGACTATCATGATGACAAAGGGATACCGTCGCCACCGCCGAAACTGGATCGTCGCCGTCGGAATTTTCGGCATCTGCCTGGTCATCGCAGGGGCCTTTTTGCCCTACCTTGAGACTCCAGCAGATCCTGATGCGTCGAATGAGGAAGTCTTTGTTTATGTCGCCGGAGAGGAGATGCCGGACACTCCTTGTGAAGATTTATGCTGCCCATCACTGATTACAAAAGCTGATGGCTCCACCGGCCTCCACATTCCACCAGCGAGCATCGTAACAACGCTGGGCGGAATTGCCCTCATCATCACTCACATCGGAAATCTCTGTACCTGTGCAGCATGCCGGAAGTCATCAGGCTGTCCGTCAGGAGACATCTGATGCGTGCGCATTTCGATAGGTAAATGTTGAAACCTCTGATTCTGTTTACGGGGTTTTTTGCTTCGGGAAAAACGACAAGGGTGCGAAACCTTGTCTCACGTCTCGCATCCCGCGGAATCTTCAGCGACGTCATAATAAATGACTTTATCGACGCGCGAATCGATGCTTCCTCGATGGGAGATTCGGCGTCGAGCGTAACCGAGATTTCCGCAGGATGTGCCTGCTGTGAGAGTATCGATGAACTTGCCGGCATCTGTAGAAGCACCCAGAAGGCGGATGGCGATCTCGTCCTCATCGAGATCAACGGAGCCTCAGATCCTCTCGCTATACTGGAAGCGCTGACTCTATGGGAAGAACACATTCCGTTTTCCAGCCGTATCCAGATTAATCTGGTCGACCTCAGGAATTGGGGCCGCCGAGGAGAATGGAATCCCCTCGAATTCAATCAGATGGAAACCGCCACGTTTTGGCTGCCAACCCACACAGACGAAGTCGGCGGGGATCGAGTCGATGAAGTTCGTCAGTCGATTCTGAAAATCGCACCTGATTCAATAGAACTGAATTCGGACTCACTCCTGAAGCTTGCAGAACGAGCGGTTTGCGGCCTACCACCAAAAGTAGGAACTCGAGATTCTCTGGCAAAACGTAATTTCAGTTCCGCACACGAACTGTCGCACCAGTTCGGAGGATGCAAATTTCCTCTGCCCTCAAAGGTCCCGCGCCGGGCTATGGAGAAGCTGTTCTCGCGACTGCCGGAATCGATTATCCGTGCGAAAGCCGTGGTAAAGCTCACCGATTCTCCCGGAAAGCGGTGGCTCTTTCAGCGCGCCGGATCGAAAAGACTCCCTGAGCCTGTCCCGATTGCGGAAACCATCCCCATTCCCTCTTCGCTGTTATGCATCAGTCCCAGGAAAATTGATCAGGAAGAAATCCTTCATCTGCTCGTGCAATGCTTCGGAGATGAGGCTGCCCAGGTTGGCCGGAAATAGAAAGTTTTCACCAATTATTGACTGAAATCGTCCTGACTTTCCTGCGAGTGTAAGAACCATTCCTACCAAGGGATCAGCGGCCCTGGCAGGGTCGTTTCGTGACAGTACTGCGGTATTTTATTCCAAAGAAAAGGGTAAAGAATTATCTGAGTCCTTTTATCTATTTTCGTTTCTTCGCCTTCCCCTCGCTCTTCCAGAGCACGATCTCTTCCACGGGCACATCGTTCTTTGACTCCGGCCCATTAGTACTGCGACCTCTCGCGACGTCGGCTTTGAGCAAACCGAGCAACACCTCAACTTTTTCCGGATTCTTCTCAAAGAGGTTGTTCGTTTCACCGATGTCTTTCCTCATGTGATAGAGTTGCCCTTTGGGCGCATCCTTTCCGGCTTCGTTCTCTTTTGGAGAAGACCAGCCGCCCGAGGCACGAGCGAGGAGCAATTTCCATGGTCCCTGCCGATACGCAAAATGCCCGCTGAAAGAGTGATGAATAACGCCGTTGCGAGTACTCTCAATTTTCTTTCCGGAAAGAGCAGGAAGAAAACTGACGCTGTCTTCGCAAGTCTGGCCCAGAATCGACTGACCAAGAATGTCGGTTACAGTCGCGAAAAGGTCGGTCAGGCATATCAGTTGATCGCTATTGGAACCGGCTTCGACTTTACCAGGCCAGCGAACGAGGAAAGGAACGCGATGACCACCATCCCAGATGTCGGCCTTTGATCCACGGAGGTTCGCGCTAACGATATGCCCCTGCTCTGCAAGCTTGGGAATCCCGGCAGCTTTCGAGCAACCGTTGTCGCTTGTGAAAATCACGAGCGTATTTTCGGTAAACCCGTTTCGCTCCAGCGCCTTCGAAATTTCCCCGACAACGTTGTCAGTTTGCATCACGAAGTCGCCGTATTCACCGAGTCCACTTTTTCCTTTCCATTCATCGCTGGGGACAATGGGTGTATGCGGCGACCCAAGAGGCACATAGAGAAAGAAAGGTTCTTCTTTCCCGGCCCGCGAGTCGATGTAGGCAACTGACTTCTCGGTGAGCCGCGGAAGCATGTTCACGACATCGTCATGGGCGATGACTTTATCGTCTTCGATGACGGCATCCATATTCCGCGCGTGGTGAAAACCATGGTAGTAATCAAATCCGCGATGGAGCGGTCCATCCGGAATCTTCGCACCGACAGGAGGTGTCTTGTGCTGTTTCTTTGAGTAGGCCTCGCCGCTCTCCGGATCGAGATACTGAAAGTCGAGGTGCCATTTTCCAACGATCGCTGTGGCGTAGCCCTGCTGCTTCAAGAATCCAGCAACGGTCATTCGGTCTTTATCGATGAGGCAGGGAGCAAAACCCGTAACGACACCCTTCTGCAATTTGGTTCGCCAGGAATAGCGACCCGTCATGATTCCATATCGCGTGGGAGTGCAGACGGATGACCCCGAGTGGGCGTCGGTAAATGTCATTCCCTCCAGTGCAAGCTGATCTGCATTAGGAGTCGGGATCTTTGAGGTTTCCGGAGCAAGGCACTGGATGTCGCCGTAGCCAAGGTCGTCGCAAATAATGTATACGATGTTCGGTTTGGAATCGGCCACAGCTAGAGCGCAGGAGGCGATGAGGAGGAGGGTCGCCAGCAAGTTTTTCATAATCGTTTATTCAGAGGTTCCACCGTAGAAATAGGCTACGAGGGGCAAGACGGTTGCCATTACGACGATGGCGAGTAGAAGCCCCATTTTTACATAGTCAACAAAGCGATATCCTCCAGGTCCCATTACGAGTACATTAGCCGGATGGGAAATGGGACTGGTAAAACTGGCTGATGCCGCCATCGCAACGGCCATGACGACGAGCTGCGGAGACATTCCCAGCTCAGCCGCAGCATCCATACCGATATGGGACATGATGAGCACAAGGGCCGCTGTCGGAACAATCGTTGTCGCGAGAGCCGTCATCAGGTAGAGACCAATCACGATTCCCCATATTCCAAAGGGCCCGGCAACCGTGACAACGCCCTCGGCGAGCCATTTTGCCGCTCCGGTTTCCTTCATTGCGGCTCCTAGCGGGATCATACAGGCAATGAGAAAAACCGACTTCCACTCGATAGCTCGATAGGCTTCCTCGATGTCGATACAGCGCGAAATGATCATCAGGGTCACCCCGGCGATAGCGGCAATCGCAATCGGAAACCAGTTCATGAGCACAACAAAAACGACGGCGAGCATAATCAACGCCGAGATCCACGCCTTCACAGCCGAGCGTTTTTCGGGCTCCTTGTATGCCGCGCTGGAGAGGATGAGAAAATCAGAATCAGCAGAAAGCGCATCCAGTTTTTCACTCGGCCCCGACAATAGCATCGCATCTCCGAACTGGAGGCGGAAATTCCGCAGATGCGATCCGTATGATTTACCTTTTCGCCAGATCGACATCACCTCTAGGCCATAGCGATTTCGGAAATCGAGTTCGCGGAGCGTATTGCCAGCGAGGGAACTCCGAGGGGAAAGGGTGGCTTCGGTGTAACCCTCACCCGGCGCTCTATCGAGTTCGAGATTTTCATCCGAATCAGTTAACTCAAGCGACTGGAGCCCTATCATCAGGCGGATTGCTTTGCGCCCTCCATGAACGAGAAGTTTATCGCCGACTTTGAAGGCCTCTTCCGCGTCGGGAAAAAACATCGAGCCCTCTTCTTTTCTCCCTATCGCAATGATCCGCATATGCAACGTGTCACCGATTCCACTCTCGGCGATAGTGAGGCCGGCGAGGTGCGACTCCGGGGGGATTGCGAGCTCAAGTAGCGAGTCAGATTCACGATAGATGTCGCTGAAGCTTTCTTCGCTGATAACGGAAACGCTTTCGAATTCGTCGGACTCGGTCACTGCCTCCATCGACTCCTTTTTCATCTCGATCTGAATCGAATCACCCACCTCGAATTTGAAACCCGCAAAAGGACCTCGATTCACTTTCCCATCACGGCGAATCGTGATGATGTGGCCGCGGAAACGGCGGCTGAAGTCGGCTTCGGCAACGGAGAGCCCTTCGATCTGGGCGCCTTCGCGAACGGTCGCCGAGAGAAGGACGAGGCGATTCAGGGAAAGCAGTTCCACAATTTCAGATCCGGAGGCCATTTCGAAAGCCCGCCATTGCATAAAATCACGATAGTCATCAACCCGGCCCTGCACGGAAAGCATGTCGCCAGCCGCGAGCGGCATGTCGGGATCGACCTCGGTAATTTTTTCTCCTCCCCTTTCGACTGATTTCACAACGAGACCCAGAATCTGGCCGAGTCCGGATCGAGAAAGCGGTTCACCGTCGAGAGGAGAATCCTCAGCGATCCGAAGATGAAATCGATACTGCTCCAGATCGTGGGCAAAAGGAAATTCCTCTCCCGCATCTTCGCGCGACGCCTCGAAACCTTCGGGCATCGTTTTAGGCAAAATATGACGTCCGACGAAGGCAACAAAAAGAGTGCCGACGACCAATGCCGGGAATCCGATTGGTGAAAAGGAAAAGAGAGTGAAGCCCTCTCCTGTCGCTTGGGCGAGCGCTTCCGAAGCAACCAGGTTCGGAGGCGTGCCGACCATTGTTGTGAGACCCCCCAGCAAAGTCCCGTATGCCATTGGCATGAGCAATCGACTTGGCGACGTATTCGTCCGCCGCGCGATGTCCATGACCACTGGCAGCATTAGCGCAGCGACACCTATATTGTTCATGAAGGCCGAAAGGATACCGCCCGTCAGCATGATGACGATGATGATGCGGGGCTCACTTCGTCCTGCCATTTTAAGCACCTGCCGTCCGATGATATCGGCAACTCCCGTCGCGCTGAGTCCGGCACTGAGAATAAACATCGACCACACCGTAACCACTGCCGGATTGCTGAAACCGGCCAGTGCTTCTTCAATTTCGACAAGACCTCCTATCGCAAGCGCACTGAGAACCAGCAGCGCAACGACATCCATGCGAAGCTTTTCCGTGATAAAAAGCACCAGCGAAATAGCAAGTATCGTGAGGACAGCGGCAATCTCGAAATTCATATAACGGCGCAACATATTGACTATGCTGACCGTGTCTGCCTAGTCTTTTTCACAATTCGTCTATCGCCAGATACTGAATCACCCCCACAGAAAACAATCGTTCGACTTTTCAGGCATCGGGATCCTGCTCAGCAATGTTTTTGCGATCTTACTGGCACTGGTTCAAGACTGGGACTTACGCCCGATGCTCGCCATTTACTGGGCGTAAAGCGTCATCATTGGCGTGTTTCACTTTTTCCGAATGATAAAACAGAAGAAATTCTGTACTTCGGGTTTCACATCTAACGGAAGGCCCGTGCCGGAAACAACTTCGGGAAAGCGCAGCACGGCGTGGTTCTCTGCCATGCACTTCGGATTTTTTTCACTTTGTGTAACTGATCTTTGTGATCGGGATTGCGTCTAGAGGAGTCGGCGGTAATCGATTCGACGCGTGGGATGCAAACCTTGTCGACTTCATCTGGATCATTACAGCAGCAGTCGGCTTTCACTTGGGCACCATGCATTCCTTTCGGAAAACTTTCAAAAAAAGTCGAAAGCGATCTGCAAGGCAGACTGAATCTCGGAGTGATGACATTACTCCCCAACGCCCTCATCCCACCGATACATCTGACTATCATTTTGAGTGGGCATGGGATTCAACCGTCTCGCCGTCCTCCTCTTTTCTGCTAGCAAAACCGTGGCAGATTATCTGATGCACATTGTTGAGCACAAGGTGTTGCAGAGGAAAATTCCGAAAGAATGAGACTCGCCAGATCGCGGCGTCGATGCCAATCTCTCGCCATGAAATTCTGGCTTTCCCTGGCAACGCTCACAATCGCGCTTTCTCTACCGGCAAAAGAGAAGCCGAATGTTCTGTTCATCGCTTCCGACGATCTCGCCTGTTCGCTGGGATGCTACGGAGACCTTATTGCGCAAACTCCACACCTTGACCGGCTCGCGGCAACAGGTGTCCGCTTTGATCGCGCCTACAATCAACTTCCGCTCTGCAATCCAACTCGAGCCAGCGTCATGACCGGGCTGCGACCTGACACAATCAAAGTCTATGACCTCGACCGTCACTTTCGCGATGAAGTGCCTGACGCCGTAACGCTTTCCCAGCAATTCATGAAGGCCGGATACTTCGCATGTCGCGTCGGCAAAATTTATCACTACAACGTCCCCGCCAGTATCGGTACAGACGGCTTCGATGATCCCCCTTCCTGGCAACAGACCATCAACCCAAAGGGCAGGGACAAACACGACGAAGCTCTGGTCTTCAACGCCGAACCTCATCGCAAGATCAGCGGCGCTCTGAGCTGGCTCGCCGCTGACGGAACCGACGAGGAACAAACGGACGGCATGATCACAACCGAGGCGATCAAGTTGATGGAAGAGCAAAAAGACGAGCCCTTCTTTCTCGCAGTTGGATTCTTCCGCCCACACACTCCCTACGTTGCACCGCGAAAATACTTCGATTTGTATCCTCTAAAAGACATGCGTCTTCCCTATGCGCCGAAGGACGATCGCGAGGACATTCCGACAGCTGCCTTTGCTCACAACTGCCCTGTTCCGAATTACAACCTGCCAGAGGAAATTCTTCTAGAAGCTCTGCGAGGATACTATGCCTCTGTCTCTTTCGTTGATGCACAAGTCGGCCGCCTGCTCGATGCGCTGAATGAAAACGGACTCGCCGAAAATACCATCGTCGTTTTCTGGAGCGACCACGGCTACCACCTCGGCGAACACAATGGGATCTGGCAAAAGCGAACCCTTTTTGAGCAAGCAAGCCGCGCCCCTTTGATCATTCGCTCACCTGGTGCCGCCGGAAACGGAACTCCGAGTCCGCGCATCGTTGAATTTGTCGACATCTACCCGACGCTCACAGAAATCGCGGGAGTGAGAAATCCCAAGGGGCTCGAAGGACGCAGCCTCGTTCCACTTTTGCAGAATCCCAACGCTGAGTGGAATGGTCGAGCGATTACCCAGATCCTTCGGCCCGCCGATGACCGCCTCTCGGAACCTGTCATGGGCCGCAGCATTCGAACGGACCGCTGGCGCTACACGGAGTGGGCCGAAGGAGACAAAGGGGTCGAACTCTATGATCACTGGGCTGACCCAATGGAGTTCGATAACCTGGCCCTCAAACCATCCAAAGAGGACGAGGCTGTGATCAAGAAACTACGCCCCATGCTCACGAAAAGAGCCAGCGGAAAAATTCCAACGACCCCTTTCAATCAGCCGCGCCTGTAACCAAAAATAGCCACCTCGCGAATCGTTACTAATCACCGCTTTTTTTCGGGCGCAAAAAACTTGGCCCCCACTGCCTGAATCCCAGTCGATGGCCGGATAATGAGACGAGGGCGCTCATTGTCATCAAGATCAATGGTAGAACGATAATCGCCCCGAGAAGGGGGAATGTAGTAAGAAGGTCTTCGTAAAACAGGGCGCTTCGAAAAGCCAACCGCGCCAGCGGTAGAGATTTCGCGCTTTCTTGCTTCCCGAAGACTCCGGCTGTCGCCCCGGGTTTCCTGCACGAACTTCGTCTCGTCGAGTCGGATTTCGTCTCCCTTTTCCCAATGATCATTGATGCGCAGTTGGGTGGTCGTAATTTTTTGCTCGTCCGCGGTGTCGATGGGAATGGAATTTTCGAGACTCGTTTCATCAGCTCGCTTTGAGTCGCGAGAGACGCGGATTTCATCCGATCTTTTGTATTTTACCGGCTCGCTACCTACATTCTGCTCCGGCCAGTATTTACCCTCCACCTTTGCCGTCATTCGTGCGATTGCTTCCCGCAGATCCTCGTCCATGACTTGCACCTCGGGTGGCATTACGACGAGTTGCGGCTCCTCCTCATAGGCTCGCAGAGATTCTTTCATAACCTCATCATCAGCCATGAATGCGTTGCGGATCGTGTCGACGTGTTCTGGCGCTGCCCCGAGAGCTGCTTCCGCAAAAAGGCTCTGGTCAGTAGGGAACTCCTGCCGAGCGATGAAAATCAGATTCTTAATCATCGCGGAATCTGCCTTGGAAGCCTCGACAGCGGTGATGAGAAGATTTCGGCGGCAGCCGGGATTTGTCCGCAGGGAATCAAGAAACAGGACCAGCGTATCGTCAGGCTGGGCTTGCAGGCCCGCAGACAGAGTTTTCGAAGCCGACTCGCAGTCGACTGCAGATTCCGAAGCAACGACGCGAGAGGAAGTAGAAAAAACCACGATAAATAGTGAAATCGAAATTCCAATCGGGCGAAAAAATGATGCGAGCTCCATAATGGAAGGGGTGAGAGGTGGAGCGGGTAGTGGGAATCGAACCCACATAACTAGCTTGGAAGGCTAGGGCTTTACCACTAAGCTATACCCGCACTCGCATACGATCCTCGAAAGTTATAAAAATTTCAATAAAGTTTTAGAATTTCTAATAATTTAGAGAAACTGAGAAAATCGGAGGACCGATTTCTCTCTAGCCAAGGCCAGAGAGGGGCGAGAATGTAACGATGTCTTGGGAATTGCCAACCTCAATTTTGCACAAATCGCGAGAAATTTTTCGTCGGCCGTGGTCCGCGGCTGGTATGAAGCTGAATCTGGCTGTTTTAAGGAACCCGCTTATGCCGGTACTTATCGTCGCTGGAGCAGGAATTATTGCAGCGGACTATGGATGGTGGGTTGCGGCCGCGATCGCCATGTTACCACTCTCTTTTCTCGCAATGACCGTAGCGGGAACGAAGCCCCGCCGTGTCATTATCGCAGGAGCATTGGTTGCTTTCCTGGTTTTCGGCTGGGTGCATCGGCTCCATTTGGAAAAGGTGAATACCTTTCCCCTTGCGAGCGAAATCGCAAAGGGCAGCCGCGTCGAAATCGAGGGCAACGGTTGGATTGCCTCGCGGGCGAGAACAGGGGAGCGATCCTCAAGCGCGACCCTAGAGATTGTGTCTCTGCGCATTGGCGGCAAAGAAATCTTCTGCGACCATCGCGTTCCTGTATGGATTCAGAAACCGGGAAAGGTCATTCCCTATGGAAGCGTCATCGATTTCTCTGGACTTCTCCTTCCGCTGGAGTCGGCCGATGCCCCGGGAGGTTTCGACCCAGCGGCGTTTCACTATCGTAAATCAGGGTCGCTGGCGCGCCTCGAAATTCGAAGTGGTGATGAGTTCGAAATCCTCGAAGAGAAGCGCGGTTCCCGCCTCATCTCGATTGCTCAAAGACTGCGAGATCATTTTGAGTCAGGGCTGCTTTTTGATGTTCACCCAGCCAATGAATCCTACGCCAGACTAATCGCGGCGATGTCTCTCGGTGCTCGGGAAAACTCCCCGGAAGACCTGGAGGAAGCGTTCCGCCTCAGTGGCACGATGCACCTGTTCGCCGTATCGGGACTGCACGTTGGAGTCGTGGGTGGCGCGCTCCTTTCCCTTTTCTGGTTCCTCCGCGTTCCAAAACGATATGCCGTTCTCATCGTAATTCCGCTGGTCCTTTTCTACGCCGTTCTGACTGGGCTCCGGCCCTCGGCAGTGCGTGCTGCCATCATGATGTCGATTTTTCTTGCCGGATATGCTTTCCGCGAGAATCCACGACTTCTCAATACGCTAGCTCTCGCGGGCATCTTGATCCTTGGCTTTCAGACCTCGCAGCTTTTTCTTCCCGGTTTTCAATTGTCCTTCGCCGTCCTGCTTTTCATCGCCTTGTTTGCCGAAAAAATGAGAGATGGTCTTGCACGACTCTGGGTTTCCGATCCGTTTATTCCACCGACATTGCTGAGCCCGCTTCGTCGGGGAAGTGATGTCGCGATCTACTGGGTTACCGGTGCCATTGCTGTATCGATCGTCTCCTGGCTGGGGTCGCTTGGTCTTTTGACGTGGCACTTTCAAAGCATCGCCCCGATCGGAATCATCGCGAATCTACCACTCGTAGCAATAGCCGGCGGAGCCGTCATCCTCGCGATGATCACCCTGTTTTGTTTTTCGCTGAAACTTCTGCCCCTTGTCAGCTTGCTAAACAAAGCCAACGTCGGAATGGCAATAGCCCTAACTACGACGGCGGAGTTTTTCGCGGCACTTCCCGGAGCGCATCTTCACAGCGGGGAGATTGGGAGGGAAAACTCTTCGCAGGCTGCTGTCATCTTGGACATTATGGGAGACCGTGGCGACGGCGCCACTTTACTGACGAACCCTGACTCTCGATCAGGTGATCCCGCATACTGGATGCTCGACACGGGGAGCGAACGCACCTGGAAACGCCATGTCCTCCCCACCTTGCGAACCCGAGCAATCAATCGACTCGACGGCGTTGTCTTGAGTCACGGAGACGTCGGGCACATCGGCGGCGCACCCGACACGATCTCTCAAATGCGTCCCGGTGCCATTTTTGAGCCGAGGTCAATCATTCGATCTTCGGTCTACTCCGAAATCCGCGCCCTTGCCGATTCCCGAAACATCCCCCTCGTCGCTCTCCGCGCCGGACAGCGCATCACCCTGTCTCGCAGTAAGCTGGACGAAAATCTTGTCCTGCAGGTCCTCGCACCCGCAAAAGGCAACGACGAGCGTCTTGCCGACGACCGCAGTCTCGTGCTGCGCACGAAAATCGGGGAATTCACCTTGCTCCATACTTTTGACTCCGGATTTCACACCGAGCGGGATCTTCTCCGTTCTGGTGCCGATCTCTCAGCCGACATCTGGATTCGCGGACAGCATGTCGAGTCCCCTTCCGGTTCGCCCGAGTTTCTGGACGCGATCAATCCGAAAATTGTCATCAGCAGTCATTCCAAATTTCCCGCTTCTCAAAGGGTCCTAGACGCGTTTCGAGGTCTCCTGAAAGAGCGAAAGACACGCCTGATCACAACGGACGAAACCGGGGTCGTTACCATGACCTTCTTCCATGACCGAGTCGATCTCTACTCCCATCGCTTGAAGCGCTACCTCCAGCCCCTGCTGATTCGATAATATTTTTTACAAACTTTCTAAGAAAACGAGCCTGTCCCCCGTCTTTCCCCAGGCGAATCTGTAGTCGACCTAGAGTCAATTACGCGTTACGATGTGATATTAAGGAACTGAGACGGAGATTTACAACCCATTATCCCGGAATAAAAAATACCGCCCGATCATGCATACACAGATCGAAAAGACCTCACTGCTTTTGCTTGCCGCAGGAATTATTGTAGCCCTGACAACAAGCTGCACCAGCACATCGAACCTCTCCTCTTTTTCCCAGTCGAGCACCCAGGCTGTGAATCGCATCGCGAAGGAGGCCGAGCCGCCAAACGCCTCCGATTCAATCCCGGCCACGGCCAGCGATCTCAAACCGGCAGAAGAACCAGCTCCGAAACCGGAGAAACCCGCCGAGACGAAGCCAGCTTTTACTCTCGCCTCCGTCCCACTCACCTCTGTAGAAAGCCAACCAACCAATCAGGTGATGATGGTTCGGACTACGGCATACAGTCATCTTCAGGCTGACAGTCTCCCCTACGGTCGCCTCAGCGCCGCCGGTAACACTCTTCAGTATGGTGATCGCGTTCGCAGCGCTGCGGCAGACTGGTCCAAGTTTCCGATGGGAACGCGCTTCGTGATTGAGGGGCTCCCATACGAATACGTCATCGACGATTACGGTAGCGCTCTCACCGGCACGAAGACCATCGACATCTACAAGCCAAACCTCGCCGGAATCGGCAAGTGGGGTGCGAGAAATGTTCCCATTCGCGTCATCGAGTGGGGATCATTCGAAAAAAGCCGCAAGATTCTCGACGGTCGCAAGCACGTCCGTCATGCTCATCATGTTCGCAAAATGCTCAGCGAAATCGAAAAGCGCGGCGAGTCCGACTACGTGAAGAAAAGCACTGACACCAGTGCTTGATCCGATTGGCGTCGTTTCCTGAGCCCTTTGCAATGACCAAGGCGGAGCGCGCCGCGCATATTCTCACGCGACTGGAGAAATTGTATCCGGAGACTCCGATCCCTCTCGATCACAAAGATTCTTACACCCTGCTCGTTGCCGTTTTGCTCTCCGCCCAGTGCACCGACGAGCGCGTCAACAAAATTACACCGGCCCTTTTCAAGCGAGCTGACACGCCGCAAAAAATGAGCGCCGTACCAGTCGAGGAGATTCGCGAGATCATTAAGCCCTGCGGCCTTTCCCCTCGCAAGTCAGTTGCCATTTCCAAGCTTTCGAAAATCCTCGTTGGAAAATATGGGGGCAGCGTCCCCGAGGACATCGAAGCCCTTGAAGAGCTCCCCGGAGTCGGTCACAAAACGGCATCCGTTGTCATGAGCCAGGCCTTCGGCGTCCCTGCTTTCCCGGTCGACACCCACATTCACCGTCTCGCGCAGAGATGGAAAATGACGAACGGAAAAAACGTCGTTCAAACCGAAAAAGATCTGAAGCGCGTCTTTCCAAGAGAACTCTGGAACAAGCTCCATCTTCAGATCATCTTCTACGGTCGCGAGTATTGCACCGCTCGCGGATGTGATGGGACAGTTTGTCCGATTTGCACCGAGTTGTTTCCCGAACGCAAGCGCGGCGTGAAGACGAAAAAGTGATGGAGAGGTCTTCCAATCTCATTTGCACTATCGCACTTCATAGTTACGGTGCGACAAATCGAAATGCTGCATTTTCCCATGAGCGAAAACATCAACAAAATTGTCGTGGCCTACTCCGGCGGGCTGGATACTTCCGTCCTTCTGACCTGGCTGCGTGACACCTATCAGGCCGAGGTCATCGCCTATTGTGCCGATGTCGGTCAGCAGGAGGAGCTCGACGGTCTCGAAGAGAAAGCCCTCAATACCGGTGCGTCGAAGTGCATCATCGATGATCTCAAAGACACCTTCGCCGCTGACTTTATCTTTCCCATGATTCAGGCCGGTGCGATTTACGAAGGCCAGTATCTTCTCGGAACCTCGATCGCACGCCCCTGTATTTCTGAAGGAATGGTTCGCGTCGCACGGGAAAACGGAGCCGATGCGATCGCCCACGGGGCAACCGGAAAAGGTAACGACCAGGTCCGCTTTGAACTGTCCACTGCCTCGCTTGCGCCCGATATCGAAATGATTGCCCCATGGCGGCAGCAGCGCTTCCGTGATCAGTTCCCCGGCCGAGCCGAGATGATCGACTACGCCGCCGAACACAATATCCCCGTTCAGGCTTCCGCGAAAAAGTCTTACTCGATGGACAGAAACCTTCTTCACATCAGCTTTGAAAGTGGAGTGCTTGAGGATCCCTGGTACGACGCTACCGGAGAGGTCGACCGCGACATGTATGTGCTCAGCGTCTCGCCGGAAGAGGCTCCCGACGAGCCCGAATACCTGCAGCTTCTTTTCGAAAAAGGAAACTGCATCGGCCTCGCCGCTGATGGCATGGAAGAGATACTCAACTCTGTTGGTGATGTGACCCCACAGGGTAGAGAGGGTGACTATACCCTGTTGAATCCCTACGGCGTCATGCGTGTCCTGAACTTCCTCGGTGGAAAACACGGCATCGGTCGGATCGACATGGTTGAAAACCGATTTGTCGGCATGAAAAGCCGTGGCATCTACGAAACTCCCGGAGGCACCATCCTTCTCGAAGCCCATCGCCACATGGAAAGCCTCACTGTTGATCGCGAGGTCATGCACATTCGTGACGGATTGATTCCCGAATACGCAAAGCTCGTCTATAACGGGTTCTGGTTTGCCCCTGAGCGCGAAGCTCTCCAGGCACTTGTGACCGAATCACAGAAATCGGTGTCCGGCGAGGTTCGTGTGAAGCTCTACAAAGGCAACATCATTACCGCAGGTCGTCGCTCCAAACTCAGCCTCTACAATGAGGACGTGGCTACTATGGAAGGCGGCGCCGAGCACGCATACAATCAGGACGATGCCACCGGCTTCATCCGCCTGAATGCGCTGCGCCTCAAGAGCGAAGCAACACGGCGCGATTCGCAAGGTAGCTAACCTGCGACTCGCAGGCAGAACCAGCCGACGATTCCTCTGAGAACGAGGAATGCAAACATAGACGATCCACATCCCGTGGATTGAAACTGCGGGTGTGTATCACGCTCCGCTTTTTTTCTTTTGCCCATCGGCTTACCTGTTGATTTAGGAGCAAGCATCGGCAGCTCCTTGCCCATGGTAGATGTATCAGATCACTTCTTCTTTGCCCGCGGATTCCCGTTCGGCCAGTGGATTTTATCAAGTTCGACCCACTGCTCTTCGGTAATGCGTCCTGGCTCGCGGTTGCCTGATCCCTCACGTTTAGTGAGGCGATCTCCGAGTTCAGCGCGAGCGGCTTCGACTTGCTTCATCAGTTCGGCGACTTTCTCGGGATTCTCAGCGGCGACATCTTTGCTCTCCCCGATGTCCTCAGCAATGTAGTAGAGCTCGGTTCCAGTTTTGTTGTTCTCGTATTTCACGGGTAAACCCCCGGTGCCGCCTGATCGTCCGTTAAGAGTTCGATAGGTATGAGGAAGAACTAGCTTCCATCCGTCGTCGATCACGGCATGAAGTTCGTTTTGCTTGTAGAATACCCAGTAGGAATCGTGAGGGTTTTTAGCCCCTTCTTCGCCAGCGAGGATGGGCCAGATATCTTTGCCATCGATTTCTTTCTCCGGCAGCTCACCTCCGATGAGTTTCGCGAAGGTGGGGAGAAGGTCGATATTCATCCCGGAAGTGTCGCAGACAGTTCCCGCTGGAATTTTCCCAGGCCAGCGCATGATGCATGGCTCACGAAAGCCCCCTTCCCATCCCGTTCCTTTCCCTTCGCGAAGCGGACCCGAGGATCCTGCATGCGTTCCGTAGCTGAGCCACGGACCATTATCGCTCGTGAACATGACGAGGGTATCTTCGTCGAGGCCGTTTGTGGAGATCGCATTGAGAATCTCCCCGACGGACCAGTCGATCTCTGCAATGACGTCTCCGTAGATTCCATTCTCAGTCGTGCCCGCAAAACGATCACTCACGTAAAGCGGGACATGTGGCTGCGGATGCGGGACATAGAGAAAGAAGGGATTGGTTCGGTTTCGGTTGATGAAGTCCACGGCCTTGGTCGTCAGCCAGGTCGTCATCATTTTCTGGTCGTGTTCATCGGCAGTTCGAAGCCGATCATTCCCGGAAAAGAGCGGAAGCGGTGGGAAATGTTTCGCGGTCGGGTGGTGCGGCCACATATCGTTGGAGTAGGGAATTCCAAAATACTCGTCAAAGCCGTGCTGTAGAGGGAGGAACTTCCTGTGGTCGCCGAGGTGCCATTTTCCAAAAATCGCAGTGGCGTAGTCTTTGCTTTTGAAAACTTCAGCCAGAGTTGTTTCCTCAGGATTGAGCCCGTGTCGGCTCCCCGGCCCAAGGGCACCGTGCATACCTAGGCGATTCGGATAGCAACCTGTGAGAAGACCCGTTCGCGAAGCAGAGCAGACGGCTTGGGCAGCGTACCATTGGGTGAAGCGTCGACCTTCGGAAGCCATGCGATCGAGATTGGGCGTCTCGTAGCCTTCCGCGCCGTAGACTCCGACATCTCCGTACCCCTGGTCATCGGTAAAGATAATGACGATGTTAGGAAGTCGCTCCTCCGCAGAGAGGAGGTGATGCGACGAGAAAATTCCGAGGAAAACGAGCAAGGAAAGAATTCTCAAAACCATGGAATAGGAATTACCACACAACGCGAAATCTCGCGACGGCGCATTTCTTGTTATTTCATAGAAACACTTTCGTAGAAAATGCGTAGAAAAAGACAGGAAAGTGAATGCGCCCGAACGGTCACCCATGAGAAAGCAACCTAACTCCCTGAATTTCAGAAATAGAAGCGCTTGTCCATGAACACTCCAGAACCCAATCCCATTCCACCAGAAGACCGAGATGATCCCGGACTTCATCCCAAAATCTTTCAACAAAATGGTAAGCTGTATGCAGCAAGGAGCACAGCTCTCCCCGACGACACCTGTATTCGCTGCTGAAACAAAACCTTAAAGGACGTCAATGAGGCCCTGCGAAGCCCCTACAAACCATTTACCTGGTTCGGTGGCCAGATTCGTGAGGAGGTCGGCCTCTGCAAGAGGCCTCTCGAAAGATATTGCACCGCCCTTGCTCTGACCTATTCGCTACTGGTCTTCGGGATTATGTTCATAGGGATAGGATTTTACTCCAAAAGCTACGGAGTCGCCGCGTTTGGCCTGCTTGGCGTCCTCGGTTGTGGAGTTTTTCAGGCCGCCGTTCCAATCTGGTCCCCGAATACAAGAAGAGAGCCGCTCGAGCTTCGAGGCGTGGGCAAAAAGTATATCCAGCTCTTTCCCGAGTAGAATGGTGATGTGCCCAACCGGAAACAGAAAAAGCCCGAATCCTGAAATTGCTTGTCTCTCCACTGTCCTCGGTCGATTATTATTCTGTGTTTCAGGTAATCTTCAACGAAATCAGTGCAGCCGAGATCTCCCAACTCTCCACCTTGGAGCAGTTGGAAGTCCTCAATGAATTTAAAGTCCGCCCGGAAGATCTCGAAGGACTGGAAGAAAAGGATCATGACTCTCCTTTTGGCCAAATCGAGCGGGACGGGAAAACGCTCTATCGGTACCGGGCGAGCGATGTTCGCCTCTATTTTGAGGTTTCCGACGATCACCAATCTGTGATCGTGCACCGGGTCCTGAACCGAAATACATTTCAAGATTTCCTTTTCCGGGCCAACCTGCCGATCGGTGATGAAGAGGATGCTCTGGCCAATTCCAAGCAATTCTGGGCACTGATTGAAGAGGGAGAACGTGCTCGCCGTGTCTAGTTGCACGAGAGCCGGCTGGCTACTACATGCAATTCCCTCTCGCCTTCCGCTTGACGAATCGAAATCCTGCTGCATTTATCGGGGCGTTTTTCCACTGGAAACCGCGCGCTAAATGCGTGACACTTGGCAACTCACAACCGATCAAAGCTCTTCGGAGAAATCGGAAAATGAAACTCAACCGAATCGAATCGCCGTGGACTTCAAAGACATCAAACAAATCGTCGAGCTCATGGATGAGCACGGACTCTCGCAGTTCAAGCTCAAGCAGGAAGACACTATGCTGGAACTAAAAAAAGGTGGCGACCTTGACATCGCTGCCGTTCAAGCCCTGCTTGCTGCTGCGCCCGCTCCACAAGCTCACGCCGCTGCTCCAGTCGCCGGTGCTGCCCCAGTCGCCGGTGCTGCTCCAGCGGAGGCTCCCGCTGCAGATAGTGGTCCCCCAGCTGGAACCGAGGAGATCACCTCACCTATGGTAGGAACGTTCTACACGGCTGCCTCCCCCGATTCCGATGCCTTCGTGCAGGTGGGAGACAAGGTGTCTGCAGACACCACGGTCTGCATCGTTGAAGCGATGAAAGTGATGAACGAAATCAACGCGGAAACCAGCGGCGAGATCGTCGAAATTCTCGTCGAGAACGGAACAGCCGTTCAGTTTGGCGAGCCACTTTTCCGAGTGAAGTCAGCCTGATTTTCCTCGCGCTTTCCAAACGGACTCTCCGAAGGAAGGAAACACAAGCGGATACATCATGTTCAAGAACATCCTTGTCGCGAACCGGGGCGAAATCGCTCTGCGCGTAATTCGAGCTGCCAAGGAATTGGGAGTTCGCACCACAGCAGTCTACTCTGAAGCTGACGTTGACTCGATGCATGTGCATCTTGCCGACGAAGCTGTCTGCATCGGACCTGCTTCGAGCGCAGAGTCTTACCTCGACATGCAGGCGATTCTTTCGGCCGCCGAGATTGCTAATGTCGACGCGATCCATCCCGGTTACGGCTTCCTTTCAGAGAATCCGCGCTTTGCAGAGCTCTGCGAGGAGTGCAACGTGAAGTTCATCGGCCCATCCGCTGAAGTTATCTCGACGATGGGAGACAAGAATCAGGCCCGTGCCACGGCAACCAAGTTTGGTGTCCCGGTGACTCCCGGATCGGAGGGCATTGTTCAAGGTGAGGAAGACGCGATCAAGATTGCCGAAGAAATTGGCTTTCCCGTGATGATAAAAGCTACCGCAGGTGGCGGCGGACGTGGCATGCGCCCCGCCTTCAATAAAGCTTCTTTTGTCAGTGCCTTTCATGCTGCCCAGACTGAGGCGGAAGCCTGTTTCGGTAATGGTGACTGCTACATCGAGAAGCTGGTCGAAAATCCTCACCACGTCGAATTTCAGATTGTGGCTGACCAGCAAGGCAGGGTGAAAGAACTGGGGGAACGCGACTGCTCGATGCAGCGGCGTAACCAGAAGATTATTGAAGAAACACCATCTCCCCTGATCAGTGAAGATCTCCGGAACCGCATGGCCGAAGCTTCGGAAGCGCTCGTCAAGAACATCGGCTACGAGAATGCCGGGACGATCGAATATCTCGTCGACGACAAGGAGAATTTCTACTTCATGGAGATGAACACCCGGATCCAGGTGGAGCATCCCATCACCGAGGAAGTCCGGGGTTGCGACCTCATCAAAGAGCAGATCCGCATTGCCGCCGGCATCCCGCTTTCCGAGCACGTCATGGAAAGCAGCCCGCGCGGGCACTCGATCGAGTGCCGGATCAATGCGGAAGACCCCTACAACAACTTCATTCCCTCTCCCGGAAAGATCAATTTGTTCTACGCACCCGGAGGCCGCGGTGTCCGTGTCGACACTCACGTCTACAGCGGATACGAAGTGCCACCTCACTACGATTCCATGATCGCCAAGTTGATCGTGACCGGCGCGACGCGTGACATTGCAATCGCACGAATGATCCGCTCCCTGAACGAGTTTGTGATCAAGGGAATCAAAACGACGATTCCATTTCAGGTTTCCATCCTCAAGCACAACGCTTTCCGGACGGGTGACTACAACATCGCCTGGGTCGAGAAATTCCTCGCCTCAGAGCCCGGTCCGCCCGATGTGCCTGAGATCATGCTGGAAGAGGATTGAGTTATTTGGGCAGAGCCCCAATAACCTCCCCTGGCTCTATTCAGACCTTCCCGGGTTAAGCTTTTAGCTCGTAACCCGAGCGCGAGTAATTTGGGCCAATTCCGCGTCGCCCCGAGCCGGATACAAAAATAGGGCAAAGCTTCTCAGCCCTGCCCCATTTCCTAGCGAAATTGCCAATCAGACGGCAATTCGCTTTCTTATGTGCACTCCTAGTGATTGTGTCCTGCGTGACTTCCGCCTTGGCCGCCCCACTGAATTTGGATTTGAAACCATGCTGCATGTTCCGAACCAATAGCATCTGTATCGCTGTGGGTATAGTCATACTGCAATCGAGCACGAATGCGGTCGCCAGGTCCAAAATGGGTTGAAATCGCAGGAGAAATTCGATGGCGCTCATCCAGTTCGGCCATCTCAACTCCGGATACCCAATCGTGACGTAGCGAGAGAGTCGTCACGTCGGTGAGGCCGTAGTGAATACTACTCGACAGGCCCTGGTCATCAAAACTGACAGTATCTCCGTCCTCCGTGAATCCTTCGACATCGCGTCCAATAAACTCTGTGCGGAACATAGTCGCTCCTGTGCAGAAATCGGGACCGCCATGTCCGTGGTCGCGGCCATTCCAGACTTTCTGCACTCCAACTCCAAAGGCTTGAGTATTTTCGCCAAATCCGTTCTCACCAGTAGCAACGGAAAGTGCGGCAGTGATGCTGTCGTCGAAAGGCAACCGAAAACGGTAGTCGGCTGTAAATACACTGTTGTTAAACCCAGCTCCATCCGCTTCGAGGTGATGCTCTTCATCCCCATCTTCTCCTTCGGGTTCACCATGCTCGTGAGCGTGGGAATGAGTTCGAACCCCACCGGCACCAAGCGTAAGCCGGCCACTGTTTTGTGGTGTGTTGAAAATAATCTCCCCACCCTGCGTGATGAGTTCGCCCTCGTTGAGAGTCCGAGCATTAACGAGGTTCTGATTTACGAAGAACCAGTCGTGCAAGTGGGTCCCACCCTGAAATCCAAACTGATTCAGGAACTGACCACCGCCAATGGTGATGAAATCATTAACCTGAAAGTGGAGAAAAGCCTCTTCCAACTCGGCCTCCCATTCATCCTCACCCTGATAGCCAAAGCCGGAAATCAATCCTGAGACATTTTCTCCGAATTGAAGGCCGATATGAGCTTCGATCGCCTGGATGCCGAACTCGTTAAGTGGGTCATGCTCCGAAGAAGCAAAATCTCCGGGATTCGCAGCGGGTTCGAAAACCCCGCCTGTGCCAATGAAGTAGAGAGACGGGAAAATAAAGCCTCCAACATTGGCCCCTTCACCCATGTATTGTTCCAGCCCTCCAGCTTCGTATTCGAAAACTTCTCCACTAGTTTCCTGGGAAAATACGAAGGTGGAAGAAAGAAATACCAGCGCAAAACCGGCAAGATAGGTTCGAATTTGATTCATTTTCATTTATAGTGATTTGGATTTTTAATGCAAAAAGCTTGCATTAGTAGCCCAATGAAGCGCTATTGCAATATAATTGCAATTATATTGCAATAATTTTTCATTTATCTAGAATATATTATGAATATAGAAAATAATCAACATTTCGCCTTCATCCTTGCTTTCGCGCTTGCTCTCTTTGCTCCAACAGTCCGAGCTCATGATACGGATGGAAAGCACTCTCACAAAGTGACTTATGTCGCCAACATGTCCGGTATCGACTGCGCTGCCTGCAAAAAAACGATTGCACGGTCGATCGGAAAACTCAAAGGAGTCAAAACCATTCGCATCGTAAAAATTTCCGAAACATCCCATCGGCTCTTTGTCGAAACCGACGGATCCAAGTCCATCAGCATGGGAGATGCAAAAAAAGCTCTGGGGAAGAATGTAGAGCACTACAAGGTCAATTCTTGGTCGAAGAGCTGATCTTCCTACCCAGGAAAACGAGGCTCTCGTTTCCAAAAGGGCGCAATTTTGTATCGATTCAGCGGAAAAGGTTTGTCAGGGTTTGCTACAATGCCCAACTCTGACAGATGAAACATTTCGCTTTTCTCACACTCGTCCTTTTCTGCTTCGGCATCAGCCTTGCTGACGACCGACCCAACATCGTCTTTTTCTTTACCGACGATCAGACGACCAGCACGATTGGTTGCTACGGGAATCCCGTTGTTCAGACTCCGAACATTGACAGGCTAGCAGCCGAGGGAACGCGTTTCGAGAATGGCTTTGTCAGCCACTCGATCTGCTGGGTCAGCCGAAAGACAATCCTGACAGGCCTTTACGGACGCAGCCTCGGCACCCCGGAAAATCCCGACACCGCCCGACCCGAAGTCGCCAAGGAACTTTACTCCGACCTTCTTCGCACTGCAGGCTACCGCACCGGCTACTTCGGAAAATGGCATGCCAAAATGCCAAAAGGTTTTCAGCCGGCTGACCATTTCGACGAATACGAAGCCATCGGCCGAAACCCCTTCTATAAAAGGATGCCCGACGGTTCGCTCCGTCACGAGACAGAACTGATCGTCGACCGCGGCGTCGAATTCGTGAAGAATCAGCCCAAGGGCAAACCCTTTGCCCTCAACATGTGGTTCAACGCCTGTCATGCAGAGGACGCCGACCGCCGCCCTGGTATCGGACACTTCGCCTGGCCCCGCGCCGTTGATGACCTCTACGTCGATACGGAAATCTATCGTCCCAAGCTCGACGATCCTGCAACCTTTGACGCACTCCCCGACTTTTTCAAAACCTCCATCACCCGTGAGCGCTACTTCTGGCGTTGGAACACCGAGGAAAAATACCAAACCAACATGCGCGCCTACTTTCGGATGGCGACCGGCATCGACGGAGCGATCGGACGATTCATCGAGGCGCTGGAGGAAGCGGGAATCGCCGACAATACCATCATCGTATACTCAGCCGACAATGGCTACCACATGGGCAATCGCGGGCTCGCTGGCAAATGGTCACACTACGAGGAAAGTATCCGCGTTCCTCTTATAATTCACGATCCCCGTGTTACCGAGGCGCAGCAGGGACAGGTCACCGACGCGATGGCACTCAACGTCGATCTGCCGGCCACCTTTCTCGACTGGGCAGGTGTCGATATTCCCGAAAAATACCAGGGTGAAAGCCTTCGGTCCGTGGTTGAATCCGGAAAACCGGACGATTGGCGAAGCGAAACATTTCACGAGCACTTTGCCGTCCGGAATCGCATCCCACCCTTTGAAGGTCTGCGAAACGAGAACTTCAAATACGTTCGTTACTTTGACCACGACTACGAATTTCTTCACGATCTGAAGAATGATCCCGATGAACTCGTCAATCTCGCCGACGATCCCAAGCATGCCGATACCCTAAAGGAAATGCGCAAGCGTACTGACTCCCGCGTAGCCCAGCTCGGCGGTTCACTCGCACCAAGAAAGGGAGAGTTCACACAATCCACTCCTCCCCACCCCGAAGCCAGCGCCGCCGTTTCGGTGAAGCCCGGCCCTGACGGATTCGTCAATCTGTTCTCAGGCAATCGCATCCGCGGCTGGGACGGCGACCCAAAATACTGGTCAGTCAAAGACGGCGTTCTCATCGGAAAGACGGACGGCTCGCTGAAAATGAATCGCTTCATCACCTGGAAAGGCTCAACGATTCGCAACTTCGAGATCCGCGTAAAAGTCCGCGTCAGTCCCGGTGGGAACAGCGGCATTCAGTATCGCGGGAAGATGGCTCCCGAAATCGATCTTGATATCGTCACTGGCTACCAGTGCGACGTCGTCGCCAACATCCCGAAATACAACGGCATGCTCTACGAAGAAAAAGGACGGCGCATCCTGAGTCACACCGGAGAAAAGGTCATCATCGATACCGAAGGCCAGCCCTGGGTCATCGAGGAAATGCCGAAGAAAGAATTCAAGCCGGGAGAATGGCACGACTATCGGGTCCTCGTTAAGGGTAACCATCACCAGCACTGGATCGATGGCCATCCGACCGCCAATCTCATTGATCTCGATGAAAATGGTCGAGCTCTCGAAGGCGTCCTCGCCGTGCAAGTCCACGTCGGACCCGCGATGACGATCGAATACAAGGATTTCAAAATCAAACACCTCCCTGACGATCTGCCACTCATCTCTCGAGACGAAGTCACGATCCCCGACACCGCCCACGGCGTTCGCCCCCAGGGTAAATTGCCGAAAAACTGGAAAGCGCCCATCTACGGCAACCGCAAGAAGTAAGAAAGAATCTTTCCAGATATTCGTAAAGCACTTCGATCTGAAGTTCTAGCGAGGCACAAAAAAAGCCGGCCCCTAAAACGGGACCAGCTTCCAATGCGTTGGCGGGAGATTTTACTCTGCTGATACAGCGATCGCTTCATCACCACGCTCACCCGTACGAATACGGACAGCGTCAATGACCTCAGAGACGAAGACTTTGCCGTCACCGATCTTGTTGGTCGATGCAGCGCTCACGATTGTGTCGACGACAGAACCAGCGTCGTCATCTTCAACAACGATCTCCAACTTTACCTTGGGCAGGAAGTCGACCGTATACTCTGATCCACGATAGATCTCGGTGTGACCTTTCTGGCGGCCAAATCCTTTGACCTCGCTCACTGTCATTCCGTGAACACCGGACTCGGTGAGGGCTTCTTTTACTTCCTCCAATTTGAAGGGCTTAATGATGGCTTCGATTTTTTTCATAATAGCTTCTAAGAATAGGTTTCTCGGATGTGTCACTCAAAAGCATGATGCGTGCCAAGTCGCAAAAATGAGCTGAAATGCCCATTTTTAGTAGATTTTTGGCAGATTTTGCTTGAAACACCTCACTCTTTCGGTAAAAATATTACCATATAATGAAAGGTTTTTTACCATCTTTGCATGGCTGACACCCGACGCATTCTCCTTGTTGGAACGAATTCCGAGACAACACAGGCACTCGCTGAGGCACTGCGAAACGACGACATACGCCTCGCCTCGGTCTCCGATCGGGAGTCCGCTGAGGAAGAAATTCACCATCACGACTACCATGCAGTGGTGCAAAAGCTTGATGCCGAAGAAAGCCCCGGACTGCATTTGCTGACAAATCTCCGCAGTGATGAGAACAAACTGCCCGTTATTGCGATCAGCGAATCCCGGGAAAGCAATCTCGCAATTGAAGCGATTAAGGCAGGTGCCTTCGATTTTCACTCCCATCCCGTGCACCCCTCCGAGCTAGCCAAGTCGGTCATCGATGCGCTTGAATGCTCCCGGAATTCCAACGAGACAGTCGAGATCGACCCCCACGATGAATGGACCGAATCTTCAGACGCTCTTGTGGGAAACAGCCGGGCCATGCTCGATGTCTACAAAACCCTTGGTCGACTCTCCCCCACTCCGGTCACTGTGCTGATTCGAGGAGAGACGGGGACAGGAAAAGAACTCGTCGCCCGAGCACTGTATCAGCACGGGCATCGTGCTCACCGCGAACTGATTACCATCAACTGCGCAGCAATCCCGGAATCCCTTCTCGAGTCGGAACTCTTCGGCCATGAAAAAGGCGCCTTCACCGGAGCTGTATCCACCCGAATCGGAAAGTTTGAGCAAGCGAACGGAGCGACTCTTTTTCTCGATGAGATCGGCGACCTTGATCTCTCTCTGCAGGCCAAATTGCTTCGAGTGCTGCAGGAAAAGAGATTCCAAAGAGTCGGAGGAAACGAAGAGATTTCTGTCGATGTCAGGATCATCGCAGCGACTCATCGATCGCTGGAGCGAATGATCTCAGATGGTTCCTTTCGGGAAGACCTCTTTTACCGCCTTAATGTTGCTACGATCAAGCTCCCTCCCCTTCGGGATCGGGCAGGCGACATTCCGCTGTTGTGCCGTTTTTTCCTGAAACGATTCAGCGAAGAAATGGGTAGCCCGCCTGCCTCCATGACGCGCGAAGCCATCGCCCGTCTCGAGTCGGCCAGACTCCCGGGTAACGTTCGGCAATTGCAGAACATGATTCGCAAAGCTCTGCTTCGGAGTCGGGGCTACGCAATCGATCGAGAAATGATCGATGAACTGCTCATCGAAACTGAGCCGCCGGAACAACAACGCACAACCAGCGAGTCCGTCGAGGGATTCTGCCGGGAGCTTCTTGCTGGCGCAGCAGCCGGAACAATCAACAATGCCCACCAGCAAGTCGTCGAAGAGGTGGAGGCCACCCTGATTCGACTCGCTTTCGACCAATCTGACGGCAACATCAGCCAGACGGCGAAGTGGCTCGGACTTTCCCGTCTCACAATCCGAGAGAAAGCGAAGAAATACGGGATTTCCAGATTACGCGTTTCCTGTTAGAAGCACCTGTCAATCATCCATGATGAGAAGCCTTCACCTAACGTTCATTTTTCTGTTCTCGTCCGTGATTGCAAACGTTGTCGCAGAAGCCCCACGCCTGAAGCCGGCCGACCAAGCCTTGTCAGCGGAGCAATCACTCGCCAAGATCGAGGTTCCCGATGGGTATCGTGTCGAACTCGTCGGAGCTGAACCACTCGTTATGGATCCGGTTGCTTTTGACTGGGGAGCGGATGGCCGACTCTGGGTTGCAGAGATGAGGGACTACCCAAACGGATTGACGTGGAACGGCCTCGACGATCCTCTCAATGAGCCGGGCGGGCGTATTAAAGTGCTCACGGATACCGACGGCGATGGTCGCTACGATGAGGCAACCACATTTCTGGATGGGCTCAGCTATCCAACCGGGGTCAAGGTCTGGGACAAAGGCATCCTCGTCACTGCCGCGCCGGAAATTTTTTACGCCGAAGACACCGATGGCGACGGGAAAGCGGATAAGCGCGAGACCTGGTATTCCGGGTTCGCCCGTTCCAACCAGCAACATCGCGTCAACGGGCTTGCCTGGGGCCTTGATAACTGGCTGCACGTCGCGAACGGCGATGGAGGCGGCATCATCTTGTCGAAGCAGACGCGCGACGAAGTCGATATTCGCGGGCTGGACCTGCGTATCGATCCGATTACCAGAAAGCACGAACCACTTTCCGGCCGAACCCAGTGCGGACGCTACCGGGACGACTGGGGCAACTGGTTCGGTTGCAACAACAGCAATCCCATCTGGCACTACCCCATGTTGTGGCATCGCCTGCAGCGAAATCCTGATTTGTCGCCGCCAAGCCCAACCGTCAGCGTCCCCAAGACTCCGGGTGCCGCTCCCGTCTTTCCGATCAGCAAAACCGAAGTACGTTTTAATCAGCCCGACCGAGCCAATCGCTTTACCTCCGTCTGCGGACCGAACGTCTATCGCGACGATGTGCTGGGCGACGAGCTTCAAGGAAACATTTTCATCTGCGAGCCAGTTCACAATCTCGTCAGTCGCCAGGTCGTGAAGGCACGCGGAGCAACATTTGTCTCAGATCGACATCCGTCAGAGAAGGAATCCGAATTTTTCGCATCGACCGACAACTGGTCCCGTCCCGTTTCCATGCGAACTGGACCCGACGGTGCAATCTGGATCGCCGATATGTATCGTCGCGTCATTGAGCATCCCGAGTGGATTCCAATTGATCGAAGAAAGGGAGTTGAGATTCGCGCCGGGGATAATCTAGGGAGAATTTATCGGATTGTGCCCGACGATGAATCCAAACTCGTAATACCGAAGCTGGATCAACTCGATAACGCCGCACTTGCCGCCCGACTCGACACGAGAAACGGCACGGTCCGTGATTTCGTTCATCAGATGCTGTTGTGGAGAAAGGCAAACGACACTGCGCCGGCGGTTGCCGCTTTGGCAACAAAAGCGGCCTCCCCGGCTGTTCGAGTTCAAGCTCTCTGCACTCTCGACGGATTGGGAATGATCGAGGAGAAAATCGTCGCAGCCGCCCTAACAGACTCCCATCCAGAAGTCATTCGCCACGCCATCCGCCTTTCCCCCGGGCATATCGACGAGACGACTCTGATCGAATTAGTTGCTCCGCATCTTGGCAATTCCTTCGTCGCGATGGAAATTGCCGGATTGCTCGGCGATGCCGAAACCAAGGAGTCGCAAGACTTGCTCGCAGCCCTGCTGCTTCGCCATCGATCAGATCCACACGTCTCTGCGATCGCACTCAGCTCGGTGAATCGGGAAAACATTGCCAACATCGCTGAGGCGCTGTCCCTTGCCTATTTCGATCCTCCTGCGTTTCGCGAGCGACTTTCAAAATTTGGTCACGGACTCGAAGCTCCGACCAACGATCTGACGCGAACTCTCGCCGGATTCGCAGTGAAATGGAAAATCCCTGAAGCAGGGAACGCCTATGTCGACGCACTCGTTCGCACCGCTGACTCCGAAGGCAATCTTCCAAAAGCGTGGCGTGTGTCGCTTCTTCTGGGATTGCTCCAATCAGCGCCTGATCTCGACGCTGTCTCCAGTAATCCGACTGCGCAAAAAGTTATCCGCGACTTGATCAAAAAAACGCGAACACTCTCCCTTTCTTCGAATGCTCCCACCTGGAGTCGCCTCGAGGCCATCCAATTGCTGGGAGCGTCCGCCGTCTACTCCGAGGAACTCGACCTGCCACTGCTCACTTCATTGTTACAAACGAAAAACGATCCTGCTCTTCGCGAAGCTGCCTCCAGCACCCTTTCGAAAACGCGAGGAATCGCGACGGCCACTTCTCTTATCGGACAATGGGAGCATCTACCTCCTGCTGATCGCAGCAAAGTGCAGAACCTCCTTCTTGGGCGCGGCGAGTGGGCCGAAGCGCTTCTATCTGCTGTCGAGGCGGGGACAATTCCTCCTGCACAGATCGATGCCGCCGGGAGAAGCCGACTCATGGAATCGGAAAACGAGGAATTCAAAAAACGAGCCGAAAAACTTTTCGCAGCTGCCTCCAACCCAAACCGCGAAAAAGTGCTCTCAGAGTGGAAATCCATTATCGATATGAAAGGAGATGCCGGACGCGGAAAGCAGGCCTTCGCCACCGCCTGCATCGCCTGCCATATGGCGGAAGGACAAGGAAATGCGATCGGGCCTGACCTCGCCGCCATCACCGATCGCTCCCGCAACGCCCTACTCGTTGCTATCCTCGATCCCAATCGAGCAGTCGAAGACAAGTTTGTTACCTGGAATGTAAAAACCAACGCGGGAGCATCCCATCTCGGACTCGTCGCCAACGAGAGCGCGAACGATTTCACTCTGCGCGGTCCGGACGGGAGTGAGTTAAAAATTCTCCGCTCCGACATTGAATCGATGTCTTCTGTGGGCATATCCCTCATGCCTGAGGGTCTCGAGGCGACCATGACAAAACCACAAATGGCAGACCTCATTACCTACGTCGCTTCGCTCGGGGCTCCCGCAAAACCGGAACCAGTACTTTCCGCACGAGTTGGTCCCGGAGCAAAGGGAATCGTGGAACTGCGCGCATCTAAATGCCGATTCGCCGGGGATAAAATTGAATACATGCCTGACTTCGATGCCCTCGGTTGGTGGACCTCGGAAAAAGACCGCGCCGGATGGACCGTCGTTCTCGACCGCCCTGGAACCTATCGAGTCGAGTGGAATTACTCCGTTTCTCCCGAATCCGCCGGGAACAGCTGGCAACTCGTCGTAAATGGGAAGAAAGCACTCGGCGGAGAAGTGAAAAGTACTGGGAGCTGGGAAACATTCAAGACCCAGAGGCTCGGTGAGATCAAATTGCCAGCTGCTGATAATTCCTTCGTCATTCGTTCCGAAGGCCCGGTCGATCAAGCGCTTCTGGATTTGCGGTCGGTAAAGCTGATACCGGTTGGAGAGTAGGAACTTCTGATGCCCGGGCGAAAGAGGGTTGTGTCACCGAACTGACCCTGTTGACCTCTGTATCAAGGACTCATCACGCCCTTGTCATGAGGCATCGCAAATGCGAAACGTTTCCATGCGTTGGATTCTTTTTCTTCTCACCTGCATCACAACTTCGGCATTCGCTGCCGATCGACCGAACATCCTCTGGATCTCGGCTGAAGACATCAGTGCTCACATCGGATGTTTCGGCGATCCACACGCCATCAC
>Ga0181574_10000426_pt1 | contig 39178 bp, 36 predicted proteins | sample 101ome_24_FD_145600 | JGI IMG/M metagenome (GOLD analysis project Ga0181574, IMG submission 145600) | Coastal salt marsh microbial communities from the Groves Creek Marsh, Skidaway Island, Georgia - 101410AT metaG (spades assembly) | ecosystem: Environmental > Aquatic > Marine > Intertidal zone... | reverse complement strand
TCAACAATGCAATACTGTGAACAGGTTCTTAAAATTTTAAAAGTTAAATTTGAAACTAAAATTGTCTCGGCACATAGAACTCCAGATAGAATGTATAAATTTGCTAAAAGTGCTGAAAAGAATAATATTTCTGTAATAGTTGCTGGGGCTGGTGGATCTGCTCATCTACCAGGAATGATAGCAGCTCTTACTAGTATTCCTGTAATTGGTGTTCCTATTGAAAGTAAAAAATTAAAAGGCCTAGACAGTTTGTTATCAATTGCACAAATGCCAAAAGGAATCCCGGTTGGAACAGTTGCAATAGGAAAAGATGGTGCGATTAATGCCGGATTATTTGCAGCTTCTATAATTGCTAATTCAAATAATCAGATTAAGAAAAATCTCAATAATTGGCGAACTAAACAAACAAAATCAGTTAAAAAAAAACCTAAATAAATGTCAAATATCACATTGGGTATAATTGGTGGTGGTCAATTAGGCTGTTTATTGTCACAAGCTGCAAATAAGTTAAATATAGAAACTGTTATTTTCAGTGATGACAAAAATTCCCCAGCAAAAAATTTAACAAAAAATTTTATTATTGGAAATTATGATGATGAAAATTTGATTAAAGAATTTTTAAGCAAAGTAAATATTATTACTTATGAATTTGAAAATATTCCTTATAAAATTTTAAAAAAACTTAATGAAATTAAACCTGTTTTACCTAAGCCTGAAATTAATAAATTAATTCAAAATAGGTTTACTGAAAAAGATTTTCTAAACAAAAATAATATTAGAACAACTAGATATGCGTTAATTAAAGATGAGGATGATATTAAAATTAATGATGGATTAATTCCTGGATTGCTTAAAACTTGTACTCTTGGGTATGATGGAAAAGGACAATTTAAAATAAACAAAAAAGATGATATTAGCTCAGAAATTGATTTTTCTAAGGAATATATCTTAGAAAAATTTATCAATCTTAAAAAAGAAATTTCAGTAATAATTAGTAGATTTGGTCATCAAAGATATGAAATTTATGAGCCAATAGAAAATGTCCATCAAGATCAAATTTTAAAATATTCAAAAATACCAGCAGAAATATCTGATAAAATAAAAAATCAAGCAATAGACTGGTCAACTATCATAGCTGAAGAGCTAGACTATATTGGAACGCTTTGTGTTGAGTTTTTTATAGACAATAAAGATAATCTTTATGCAAATGAAATAGCTCCAAGGGTTCATAATTCTGGTCATCTAACTATAAATTCTCACAACATTAGTCAGTTTGAAAACCATGTAAGAGCTGTATGTGGATTAGAAAAATTAGAAACAAAAAAAATTCATAATGCAAGAATGATAAATTTAATTGGAGCTGATATTGAAGATTATAGGGGCAAATCATTTAAGGACAATGAGTTTTTCTTTGATTACTTAAAAAATGAAATAAGAGACAAAAGAAAAATGGGTCACTTCACCATTGTAGAAAAATAAATTAAACTTTTTGTATTAAAGATAAACTATTATTTGTAGGTTTATTTACTTCCTTAGAAATTTCATAAAAGTTTAAATTTGGTTTACTGCATTCATTTAAAAAATTTGAACCTGAGAGTTCTAAATTTAAATATTTGTTTATATCATTTTCATTAATAATAACTGGTTGTCTGTGGTGAATTTCGGCGACATTTTTTGAAGCGTTTTCAGTTATTAAGCAAAATTGATTATTTTCAAATATTGCAGGAAAATATATAAGTTTTTTGTCTTCCCTTTGAAAGTAATAAGGAATTTTGTTTTTTTCCTCTCTTTTCCATTCATAAAAACCATCTGCAATTGCAATACATCTAGAAACTCTTATCAACTTTTTAAAAGATACTTTTTCATCTATTGTCTCAAGCCTTGCATTAGTTAAAGGTTTAAAATCTTTCTTTTTTGACCAAGATGGAACTATACCCCACGTCAAATTTTCAAGTGTATTACCATTTGTGTATTTTTTTATAACAGGAAGTTTCTGATAAGGGTGGGCATTATAGTTCTCTCCATCTTCTACTTGTATAGCTGATTTAACAATTTTTTTTGTCTTAGAAACTGGATTGGTAATTACATATCTACCACACATAAAATCAATTTATTCTTGGCTAAATTTATTTTTAGATTATATGTTCTTCAAAATAATGAAATCAATAGAAAATAATTTTGATGATCCTAAAGTAAATGAGCTTTTAAATAAGCATTTTATTGAGTTAAGATCTGTATCTCCGGAAGGCAGTTCGCACGTATTAGATATTCCAGGACTAAAAGATCCAAGTATTAGATTTTGGAGTTTGTGGGAAAATGATGAGTTAATTGGATGTGGTGCTTTAAAGACATTAGAACCAGATCATGGTGAATTTAAATCAATAAGAGTTGCTGATAAATTTAGAAAAAATAAAATTGGTCAAAAAATTATTTCCCACCTAATTGATAGATCGCAACAGTTGGGATTTAAGAAATTGAGTGTTGAAACTGGATCGGGGGAATTTTTTGCACCTGCAAGAAAATTATTCAAAAGTTTTGGTTTTGAACCTTGTGAACCTTTTGCTCATTATAAAGAAGATCCAAATTCTTGTTATTATTCATTAAAATTATAAATTAAATATTTTGAAAAAAGATCTTTCACTCCCATTAGTTCTATATGTTGCTGAATTTATATACTTAAAAATTCATGAAATAAAAAATAATAATAATGATTTAAATAATATTGATGCATTTGAAATATTTATGGGAACTAATGAATTTGATGAAATCAGTTCAGGTAAATTTCATGATGTATGGTTTGAGCACCTTAAAAATAATAACTTCATAGATAAATTGACTGGTAAAAAAGTGAGCGAGGAAACTTTAAAATTATTAGAAATTCAAAAAAAATCAATGATTAAAGAATTGCTAAAAATTCCTAAATTATATTATGCCAAAAGTCATTTTCCTTTAGAATTGTCACAAAGAGCCTTTAACCATCTTTGGCGTGTATGTGAAAGCTATGAGCTTTGGTGTAAAGAAACTAAGCAAGATAAATTAATTTTATTAAATCTTGCGTCCTAATTTTTATTTTTTTTAAAAACAAATCAGTTAAGATAAATACATGTCTAATAAACTGTTAAATTTTATTGATAGCACTCTGTTTGATCTCGGAAGGCAGTTTAAGTGGAGTTACTTACCTCCTTTGATGATTTACGTTGCAGCAGGTATATCTGGTTTAACAGGAATTGTTGGTACTTTTTTTGTAAAAGATTATTTAAATTTATCCGCAGCTTTCCTTGCCGGACTTGGATTTTGGGCTGGAATTCCTTGGGCATTAAAAATGCCTCTTGGTCATTTAGTTGATTTAATTTGGAATAAAAAAAACTACATGGTTTTTGTAGGAGCTTCACTTATTTCAATAAGTTTACTAATAATGTATGGATTAATCATTCATACTGAATGGATGTCTACCATATTAACTGTTGAAACTTGGTTTGTAATAAGTGTTTTGTTATCTCCAATTGGTTATGTTGTTCAAGATGTGGTTGCTGATGCAATGACAGTGGAAGCTGTACCTTTGGTTGACGATAATGGAAAAAATTTTTCAAAAGATGAAATTAAACTCATGCACACAACGATGCAAACGCTTGGAAGATTTGCAATTATTGGGGGCACTGTATTAGTTGCGCTTGCAAATGTTGTTTTATTTAAAGGAGTTGATGATCTACTTCAGGCTGAAAAAATATCACTTTATGGATCGATTTACATTTATGCATTAATTATTCCAATTGTATCTGTTCTTGGGATATTTTTGGCTTCGTTTCTCAAAAAACAAAAAAGGAAAAAATTAATAAAAAAAGGTTTATCAGGTTTTGAAAGTGAATTACCTAAAGAAAAAACAGAGGTTAATTGGTGGATATTAGGTGGTAGTTTAGTTTTTGTAATTTTTACCTTAAGTGTTGGATCCTTTAAGTTACCTTTTGCTCAAGAAATTGTGTTTTTAGGTTCAATGGCAATAATTCTATTTTTAATGAATAAGTTAATTAAAGAACTTCCAAAAAATTTGAGGATGACTGTAGTTGGAACAGCAGTGATTATTTTTGTTTTTCGAGCAATGCCTGGACCTGGACCTGGATTATCGTGGTTTGAAATAGATGAACTTAAGTTTAACGAACAATTTTTCTCAGTATTATCATTAATTGCATCAGTTCTAACTTTAGTTGGAATAATTGTTTTAAGACCATTTATGGCTAACAACTCTATAGCAAAAATAATAGTTATTTTATCTATAGCTGGTGCCGTTCTGTTCTTACCTAGTGTGGGAATGTATTATGGTTTTCATAACTGGACATCGTCATTAACAAATGGTGTTGTTGATGCAAAATTTATTGCAATACTAAACACTGCTCTTGAATCTCCTTTGGGCCAAGTTTCGATGATACCGTTACTTGCTTGGATCGCTAAAAATGCTCCTTCTCATTTAAAAGCAACTTTTTTTGCAGTTTTTGCATCATTTACAAATTTAGCACTATCAGCAAGTTCTTTGGGTACAAAATATTTAAATGAAATTTTTACAATCACCAGAGAAGTTAAAGATAAAGTAACAAATATAATTCAAACAACTGCTGATTACTCAGAGCTAGGGTTATTATTAATTACTGTTACAGTTTTAACTTTGGTTGTTCCAATTTTATTTGTTAAAATTATTCAAAATACAAAATTTAAAACTGACGAATGATATTTAAGCAATTCTTCGATAAAACTTCATCAACGTATACATATTTAATAAGTTCTGGAAAAGGTAGAGAGGCACTTATAATTGATCCTGTTTTAGAAAATGTTGAAAACTACATAAAAATTCTAGATGAATTAGAGCTAAGGCTTGTGAAAGTTGTTGATACACATATTCATGCAGATCACATTTCTGGTATGGGTGAATTAAGAGATAGAACAAATTGTGTAACTGTAATGGGGGATCAAGCCCCAGCTAATGTGGTATCAATGAAAGTATCTGATAATGAAGAATTAAAGATAGAAAATATTAAACTTAAAGCTTTATTTACACCTGGACATACGTCGGAAAGCTTTAGTTTTTTAATGAATGACAGAGTTTTTACGGGCGACACATTATTAATTAAAGGAACAGGAAGAACTGATTTTCAAAACGGAAATCCAAAAGATTCTTATAATTCAATATTTAATATTCTTCTTAAATTGCCAGAGGAAACTCTAGTATACCCTGCTCACGACTATAAAGGAGAAACAGTAAGTACTATCGGAGAAGAAAGAATGTTCAATCCTCGACTTCAAGTTAAATCAATTGATGAATACGTTGAAATAATGAACAATTTAAATTTACCTGATCCAAAAATGATGGATATCGCAGTTCCAGGTAATTTAAATTTAGGGATCAGTTTAGAGAAACAAAAAGAAAATAATGGTTTAATATCAAAAGATTTTTTAAGTGAAATCAAAAATGAAAATAGTTTATTGATTGATTTAAGAGAAAAAATTGAAATTGAAAAAGGTGGAAAAATTGATGGTGGAATAGAAATCCCTTTTCCAAAAATAAGTGAATATTTAAATCTAAACCATAAAGAACTTAAAAATAAAAAAATACTTTTTTATTGTAGAGTGGGTCATAGATCTACGTTGGCTGTACAAATTTCAAAAAAATTTAAATTAGAAAATTGTTATCACTTAGTAGGTGGATTTAAAAGTTTATCTTTATAATTTAAAATTAAACTGCTTTATAGCCAAACTCTAAACATGCATCTGTAATTGAATGATGTAATGAGTCTCCAAAACTTCTAAGGGCCAGAATTCTAATTACCTGTGGGTTATCAGAAATAAAATCTAATGTTATTGTTATTGCATGAAAAATCGAATTTGAGCAATTTCCCTCTTTTAAATCATTAATATTTAATGGACATCCTTTTTTAATTACTTCTCGAGCTAGTTCGCCCTCAATCTCAATTATTGTTCTTGAATGAGAAAGATCTGTTATTGCAAAATCTGTATCTAGAAAATCATTTTTGAAAGTATCATAAATATTTTTTTTATCAGAAATAACCAACCAATTATCTGGCCCCATCCATAAAATTCTTGTACTAGAGTTGGATTTTACATTTAAAGGTTCTGGTAATCTTAAACCGTCTAAGTTCATTTTTGATATATCAGCTGTTGATTTTTTATATTTTACAAGCTGATATATAGTTAAATCTTTTATTTCTCTTAGTTTAATAAGTTCATTTTCTTTTTTATTTTCATGATCACCAAACAAACCTTGTTTATGGACAGTATTTAGTGAAGAAGTGTATGTCATGATCGAACTCTCTTTCCTTCAGGATCTACATAATGAGAAGAAATTATTTCAACTTCAATTGATGTATTTTTTAGTGGTGACACAGCAAATAATTTTTTTCCAATCATATTTTTACCATCATGAACTATTGCAAGTGAAAATGGATTGTTATTTTCAACACTCCAACAAGAAGATGATACGTGTCCTAGTTTTGGATTTGGTAGTTTTGCTTTTTCATCAGCAACAAGATGAGAGCCTTCTGGTATACTTGATTTTCTATCTGTAGGAACTAATCCAACTATTTTATTTCTGTTCTCTAAAGTGAAAGCTTCTTTTCCAAGTGAATTCTTGCCTATAAAATCTTTCTTCTGTGAAACCATAGAATTTAAAGCAACATCTTGTGGAATTGTTCTTCCATCTAATTCTGGACCTGCAACATGTCCCATTTCAATTCTCAAAGTTGATAAAGCCTCAGTTCCATACGGCTGATTGTTAAATTCTTTTCCTATTTCCATCATTTTTTCCCACATAAACAATCCATAATTCGACTCAACATTTACCTCGTACGCAAGTTCACCTGAGAAAGAAATTCTAAATACTCTAGCCTTAACACCAAATAAATCTCCTTCTACATAACCCATAAATGGTAATCCCTCATTTGAGACATCTAGATTAGGAAATAATTTTGCAAGCATATCCCTAGATTTAGGTCCGGCTAATGCTGCACCTGCCCATTGTTCAGTTGTTGAAACAACATTCACATTTAATTCTGGCCATACAATTTGAAGATAATACTCTAAGTGAGATAAAACGTTTGCAGCTTGAGCAGTTGTTGTGGTCATATGATAATGATTTTCGGAAATTCTTGTAGTAGTACCATCGTCCATTATCATTCCATCTTCTCTTAACATTAATCCATATCTTGCTTTACCAACTGGCAGTTTTAACCAAGCGTTTGTATAAATTCTGTTTAAAAATTCTGCAGCATCAGGTCCTTTGATATCTATTTTACCAAGAGTTGTTACATCACAAATCCCTACATTGTCTCTTACATTTTTTGCTTCACGCTTTGAAGCTTCAAATAAAGTTTCATTTCCTTGTTTATAATATCTTGGTCTCTTCCAAGCACCAGCATCAACAAAAACTGCATTGTTTTTTTCATGCCATTCATGCATGGGTGTTTTTCTAGTTGGCATAAATTCCATACCAACTTCTCTTCCAACTATCGTTCCAATAGTGACTGGTGTAAAAGGTGGTCTAAAAGTTGTGTGACCTACTTCAGGAACTATTTTATTTTCAATATTAGAAACCATTTGAAGACCATTTAAATTACTTGTTCTTCCTTGGTCGGTTGCCATTCCTAATGTTGTATATCTTTTTACATGTTCTATTGATCTGTAACCCTCTCTTAAAGCTATTTCTATATCTGAAACTGCAACATCATTTTGAAAATCCACAAATCTTTTCGGGTTTTCATTTTTTGGTAATGGCATGCACCAAAACTTATCATGAGCATTATATTTAGTTTCTGTAACCGTTGGAACTTTACTTTCATTATTCTTTTCAGTTATTTTACTTGATAATTCTGATCCAGTTTTAAATCCACTTTCTATTGTCTCTTGCAATGTAAAGCTTCCGTTTGCAGCACCAATTGTTTTTTCATTTTGTTTCGATTTATCAGGAATAAATGCATCAATTTTCTCATCAAACTTTAATTTATTTCCTGATTGTGAAGCTAAATGAACAGTTGGTGTCCAAAAACCAGAAACACAAATACAATCACAATTTATCGTTTCAATTTTTTCAAAAGATTTTTTATCTTTAGTTAGTTTTCCAATTTTTGCAGATTTTACTTTTTTATAACCATTTGCAACTATCACTCCATAAGAAAATTTAATTTGTATACCTTTGTTTTTTGCTTCTCTTACAACTTCAGACTCGTGTTCTTCTCTACTATCTAAAATTATTGGCTCAATGTTATTTTTTTTAAACTCAAACGCGGTTTCATATGCGGTGTCATTGTTTGTAAAAATGATTGGTTTTCTTCCAACTAAAACTCCATAAACTTTCATATATTCTTTTGCAGCTGAGGATAAAACAACACCTGGTGTATCGTTGTTACCAAAAACAATTGGTCTTTCAATCGAACCAGTTGATAAAATAGTTTCTTTGGCTCTTATGTACCAAAGTCTTTGTCTTGGGGTATATTTTGATTTTTTAGATAAATGATCGCTAACTCTTTCAAACATCACCATCATATTATGATCATAGTAACCAAAAACTTGTGACCTATTCTTTAAAGTTACATTGGGCATTGTTTTTAACTCTGAAATAATTTTTTCAGACCAGTCTTTTCCTGACATATTGTCTATACTTACTTCGTCAGTAAGAAGGGTTCCTCCGTATCTAGGTTTATCTTCAGCAAGTATTACTTTTGCTCCATTTTTTGCAGCTGCATATGCACTTGCTAGTCCTGATGGACCTGATCCAGTGACTAAAAGATCGCAATATTCAAACTTGTGTTCATATCTTTCGTTATCTTTCTCTAATGATGCAACACCAAGTCCTGCTGCCTTTCTGATAAATGGTTCATAAATTTTGTACCAAAAGCTTTTTGGCCACATAAATGTCTTGTAGTAAAAACCTGCTGGAAAAAATCTTTTTAAAAAATTATTTATGGCACCAACATCAAACTCAACTGAAGGCCAACAATTTTGGCTAGTTGCAGATAATCCCTCTACCAATTCTATCTCAGTAGCATTTATATTAGGCTCAGAGTATCCATTGATTGTTACTTGAAGTTTTGCATTTGGCTCATCAACTCCGGCACCTAGGAAACCTCTTGGTCTGTGATATTTAAAACTTCTACCAATCAAATGTACTCCGTTTGCAAGTAATGCTGAAGCTAAAGTATCTCCTTCATAACCCTGGTATTCTTTTCCATTAAAATTAAAAGAAATAGGTTTGTCTCTATTTATTAATCCAGCATTATTTAATCTATGTGATTGTTTCATTTAATTTCTTCACTCATTTTTGCAGTTTGGAAAATTTCGTGTGTTGCTGTGTCTCTTTGTGCCTTAAACCATTGTCTACATCCTGAAATATGATGCCAAAGTTCAATGTGTTTTCCTCTTGGACTTTTTCTCATGTAAACAAAATTGTTCCATTCTTCAGAAGATACTTCTTTATTTAACTCAGGTCTTTTAACTGTTGCATCTCCACCATATGCAAATTCTTTTTGCGCTCTTAATCCGCAGTAGGGACACTTAATATGAAGCATAATTTATGATATCCAAGTTTTAGTACCCAAACCTTTTTCATCTAAAAGATATCCACTAGAAAATCTATTTAATGTAAGATCAGCATTTAATTCGTGTAATCTATCTTGTGCAATTGTATGTGCAAATGTCCATCCTGAAATAGGTGTTGATTTAAATCCACCATAACACCAACCACAATTAAGATATAATCCATCAATATGTGTTTTATCAATTATAGGTGAGCCATCCATAGACATATCCATAATACCACCCCATGTTCTAAGCATTTTTAATCTACTTAAAAATGGAAACAGAGCTAACCCGCCAGTTAATACGTGTTGAATTGTAGGAAGATTTCCTCTTTGTGCATAACTATTATATCCATCCAAGTCACCACCCATAACCATCTCGCCTTTATCAGATTGGCTAATGTAAAAGTGACCTGCTCCAAACGTAACAACTCCATCTAAAACTGGTTTTACTGGTTCTGAAACACATGCTTGAAGAAGATGTGTTTCAATTGGAAGGGTCATGTTTAATTTTTCAGCAAGAATATTTGTGCTTCCAGCAACACATAATCCAACTTTTTTTGCTTTAATATTACCCCTTGAAGTTCTAACACCTTTTATTTTTCCACCTTCAATATCAAAACCTTCCACTTCACAATGTTGTATAATATCAACACCCATACTATCAGCTTGTCTTGCATAGCCCCAGGCAACTCCATCATGTCTTGCTGTTCCTGCGCTTGGTTGCATTAATCCACCAAATATTGGAAATCTAACATCATCGGAAAAATCTGCCATTGGTATTAGTTTTTTTACTTCTTCTCTATTTAATAATTTTGCATCTATTCCATTTAATCTCATGGAATTTCCTCTCCTTGCGTAAGCATTCATCTGCGCATCTGAATGTGCAAGATTAATAATTCCTCTTGGAGAAAACATGACGTTAAAATTTAATTCTTGGCTTAAGTTTCTCCACATATCCATTCCAGCTTCATTAAATCTTGCATTTGCATCATGCATAAAATTAGAACGAACTATTGTAGTGTTTCTTCCAACGTTTCCTCCACCAATCCATCCTTTTTCAATTACTGCAACATTAGTAATTTTATGTTCTTTTGCTAAATAGTAAGCTGTTGCAAGACCATGGCCACCACCACCAATGATAACAACATCATATTCACTTTTTGGCGTAGGATCTTTCCATGCAACCTCCCAGTTTTGGTGATCACTAAATGCATTTTTAATTAAACTAAAAACAGAATATTTTTGCATAGGAGGATTTTATAGCAAGAAATGTATATTTTTCTTATTTTTTATATATATATTTTTTAGAAGTTTAAAAACTTCTTAAAAAGAGTTAAGAATTCTCCACATTAACTTAACCTAGAGAAAAATTCTTATGTCTAAAAGTGATATCCAAATAGCAAGAGAAGCTAAAATGAAACCTATAAATGAAATTTTAGCTAAAATAAATGTGCCAGATGAACCAAATGCTTTTAGCCCGATGGGACGTCACATTGCAAAAATCAATTTGGAATATTTAGATGAACTCAAAGATAAAAAAGATGGAAAGCTAATATTAGTAACAGCAATCACTCCTACTCCAGCTGGAGAAGGTAAAACTACAACATCGGTTGGATTAAATGATGGATTAAATAAAATTGGAAAAAAATCTATTGTTTGCCTTAGAGAACCAAGTCTGGGTCCATCTTTTGGTATGAAAGGTGGTGCAGCAGGCGGAGGATATGCGCAAGTTGTTCCAATGGAACAAATAAATCTGCATTTTACAGGCGACTTTCATGCGATTACTTCGGCGCATAATTTGTTATCTGCATTAATTGATAACCATATTTACTGGGGTAATAAATTAAATATAGATGTAAGACGAGTTGCTTGGAAAAGAGTAATGGATATGAATGATAGAGCTTTAAGATCTATCAATATCAACTTAGGTGGAGTTGCAAACGGATTTCCAAGAGAAGATGGTTTCGATATTACTGTTGCATCTGAAATTATGGCTATCTTCTGTTTAGCTAACAATTTAGAAGATTTAGAAAAAAGAATTGGAAACATTACTGTTGCATACACAAGAGATAAAAAGCCAATCTTTGCAAAAGATCTCAACGCTCATGGTCCTATGACTGTATTATTAAAAGAGGCGATAAGACCAAATGTTACGCAAACTTTAGAAAATAATCCTGCAATAATTCATGGTGGTCCCTTTGCAAATATTGCACATGGTTGTAACTCTGTTATTGCAACAAAAGCAGGTCTTAAACTTGCTGATTATGTTGTAACAGAAGCAGGATTTGGTGCTGATCTTGGAGCAGAAAAGTTTTTAGATATAAAATGTAGAAAATCTAACCTTAAACCTTCATGTGTTGTTATTGTTGCAACAATTAGAGCATTAAAGATGCACGGTGGTCTAGCAAAAGATGAACTAAAAAATGAAAATGTTGATGCTCTTAAAAAAGGTTTGGTGAACTTAGAAAGACACATAGAGAATGTTAAGAAATTTGGGCTACCTGTTGCAGTAGCTGTAAATCACTTTGTTGCAGATACAGATAATGAAGTTAAAGAACTAATTAGCTCATGTGAAAAAATGGGAGTTAAAGCAACTTTATGCACTCATTGGTCTAATGGCGGCGAAGGAACAAAAGATCTTGCATCACATGTTGTTGAATTAATTGATAAAGATGAAGCTAAATTTAAGTTTTTATATGAAGATGCAACGCCTTTATTTAAAAAAGTAGAAACAGTTGCAAAAGAAATTTATAGAGCAAGTGAAGTTACTGCTGATAGCAAGGTTCGAGATCAATTAAAGTCTTTTGAGGAAATGGGATACGGAAATTTACCGATTTGTGTTGCAAAAACACAATATAGCTTTTCAACAGATCCAAATCTAAAGGGCGCACCTTCTGGACATGTATTGCCAATTAGAGAAGTAAGATTATCTTCTGGTGCAGAGTTTATAGTTGTTATATGTGGAGCTATTATGACAATGCCAGGGCTACCAAGGGTACCAGCTGCAGACTCGATCAAGTTAAATGAAAAAGGTGAAATTGAAGGTTTATTTTAATTTATAAAATAACAACTTTTAAAATCGCTATAAACGAAATTAAAATAAGTAATTGCAGAACTATTTTTCGAAATTCATTTTCTTTTGATTTTTTAAAGTATCTATTTCCAATATAAACACCGATTGGAAGAATAAAAATCAAAGGAAGTGCTCTATAAAAAACTACTTCATTTACAATACCAGTATAATAACTTATCGTAAAAGCATAAGTATCAGTAAAAAAGAATAAGGCGGCTAGTGATGCTCTAACAGATGCACTCTGCATCGATATTACTAACAAATAAATAGCAACTGGCAATCCTCCAATTGTACCAATACCATTACAAACCCCAGAAACTAATCCTGTTAAAACTTTAAAAAAATTATTATTTAATTTCCTATTAGTAAATCCTCTAAATAATAACAAAGAGAGTATAATTACTGAACTTGCAATTATTAAATGACTAATTTCATACGAGGTATTTCTTAAAATATACAAACCTATTGGCGATCCAAATAAAATTCCTGAGAAAAATAAAAATACAAATTTCCACTGAATACTTTTTATTATAACTGGCAACATCAATATTGAAAGTGATACCTCTAAAATTAAAATTATTGGAACTATTTGGATTGGTGGAAGTATGAAGCTTAATGTTGAAATAGTTAAGGCAGAAAAGCCAAATCCTGTATAACCTCTAACTATTGAAGCAATAAATATTACTGAAAAAACAAGAATTAATTCATAAATATTTAATTCAAGTAAATTAAAAATTTCCATTCTAAACTATATTAAAGACGAAAAATCCAACCAATTTTCAACCTCTTTCATTCTAATTTCTTTTTTGGTTTGATTGTTTATTTCATTAATATTTTCAATATGAGTGTCTAGATCACTTTCATTTTTAAAAATTTCTTTATTTGATAACAAATGTTCTCTTCTATAATTAATTAAACTAATCATTTTTTCATAAGTAATTTCTGGGTGATATTGGATACCCCAAATATCACAATTATTAACTTTAAAGTTAATTCCTTGAACATTATTAATTGAATTAAATGCCAAATGCTTAGTATCTTTAGGTAAGGTTACTACCTCATCATAATTATAAGCCGGTGTGTTAAATTTTTTAGGCTTGTCTTTATATAAAGGATGCATAATTCCTTGATCAGTTAATTCAATATTATTTGATATTCCAATATTTGTTCCATTTGTTGCTCTTTTTACATCTCCTCCAGCTGCTGTAACAGCTACTTGCATACCCCAGCAAATAGCAAAAATTTTTTCAATTTTTTCAAAACATTTTTTCATAAACTCAATTTGTTTTTTTATTTCAGGCTTATCATCATAGACATGCATGCTACCACCACCCCAAATAAGTCCATCATATTTTTCAAGTTCATTAATTTTATTATCTAGTTTTTCGGATGAAGGATTAAAAACATCCATTTCTAATTCTTTTGTGTAATTTGATATTGTTTTTTTTAAACTTTCTGAATGAGTTTCAATTCCATAATCTAATAATTTTTGATTATCTTCTTGTATATTTCCTTCAACTATTAATATTTTACTCATACCAGTTTATGATTAATTATTTATTTTGAAGATAATTTGAAGCTATTACCAGCTAATTACAAGTTTTTTATTGTTACAGATAGCATCAAGCATACTAAATAATAAAGGAAATTCTTTTTTATCGAACTCTGCAAGTATCTTTGGTCCAATTTGAAATGCCAATTCAGCTCCCTCTACTGTAATTTCTTTCATGTGATTTTCTTTTGCATCTTTATATAATAATCCTCGCCCAAGATAATTTCCCATTTTACTATTTCTTCCTCCAGCAGCGCTTACATGTAAATCACCAAGTCCTGATAAACCATATGCAGTTTCTTCTTTGCCATTTAATTTTTTTGTAAGTTTTTTCATTTCAGATAAAGATTTATAAAATAAAGAAGCCGCTGTATTTAAAAAATATTTATTCTTAATTTCATCGCTAAGATTATCTCCACTTAGTCCTTCGGATGCACCAATCAACATTGAATAAATATTTTTTGTAGCCGCACATACCTCGACACCAATTAAATCATCTGAGTATTCTGTAGAATAATAATCAGTTGAAACGTATTCACCAATTTTTTTTACAATTTCTATATTTTCATTTGCAAGAACAACGCTACTTTTAACCCTGTTTGCCAAACCATTTGCAAGACAAGGACCACCTACAGCTGATATTTTTGCATTGGTTATACCTTTATCAATTAAAATTTTATGCAATTTTTCAGCTAGTGTTTCAAATTTATTATCAATTATCGCTAATCCTTTTGTAAGTAAAAGAATATCAGTATGATCCTTATAAAATTTTGAAAGCTCTTCCCCTATCCATTCAATACCCTTTGAGCTAACTCCAACAACTAATAGATCTATATTTTCTTTTATCTCATCATTAAATTCAGAAAATTTAATTACTTTTATATTTTTTGGTAATTGGCAATTTAAAACTGGATGAATATTATTACTGTTATTGATGTTTTCTATTACATTATCTTCTAAAAATGACCCAACCAGATAAACATCATTAGAGTTATCAGCACATGGTACGGCAAAAGCAGAACCCATTGCTCCAGCACCAATAATAACAATTTTTTTCATAATTTTTAAACGTATCTAAAGACAAAGAATGCAAAGATAAATGAAATAATCGTTGCAATCCACAACATGGGCCCAATTAAACCAAGCCAACCTAGATGAATATAAGCTGCGCTTAATAAAGAGACAAATAATCTATCCCCTCTTGTGGTATCTAATCCTAAAATACCTTTTCTTGGGCTTCCGCCTGGTTTTTTTTTCTCCCATATGGTCATTGCAATTAAACAGCATGCTATAAAAATGAAAAACGCTGCAGTTTGCCATGTCCATGCCATCCAAGTAATAAATTCAAAATCAAAAAAACCTTTCTCTTTTGCTTTACCAACAGAACCCCATGTATTTGTTTCAGCGGCAGCGTATAATTTTGTAAATATCATACTCGTCCTAATGCGAAACCTTTCGCGATATAATTTCTTACAAAGTAGATAACAATTGCACCAGGTACTATTGTTAAACTTCCAGCAGCAGCTAATAAACCAAGTTCATAGCCTGAGGTACTGGCGGTCCGTGTCATCGTTGCTGCAATTGGTTTTGCTGCAACAGCTGTTAATGTTTTTGCTAACAGCAACTCAACCCAAGAAAACATAAAACAGAAAAACATTGTTATTCCTATTCCTGCAGTGATTGTTGGAATAAATATTTTAAAGAAAAACTTCCAGAAAGAATAACCATCCACATATGCAGTTTCATCTAATTCTTTTGGAACAGCAGACATAAATCCTTCTAATATCCAAACTGCTAGAGGTATATTGAACAAGCAGTGAGATAAGGCTACTGCAACATGAGTATCAAATAAATTTACTGATGAATAAAACTGAAAGAATGGTAATGCAAATACCGCAGGTGGAGCCATTCTATTAGTTAGAAGCCAGAAAAATAAATGTTTATCACCTAAAAATTTATATCTTGAAAAAGCATAAGCAGCTGGCAAAGCAGCTGCAACTGAAATTACAGTATTTAAAACCACATAATAAATTGAATTTAAGTAGCCTGTGTACCAAGTACTATCAGTAAATATTTTTTTGTAGTTCTCTAATGTGAATTCATTTGGCCAAAGAGTATAAGTATTAATAATCTCTGTCGTTGTTTTAAATGACATGTTTAATAACCAATAAATTGGTAACATTAAAAAGATTATGTATACGGTAGGCACTACCCATTTATATTTCTTCATGATTGACCCTCATTTTTCATCATTAAATTATAAAATACCCAACAAACTGTAAGTACAATAAAGAAGTATATTAAAGACATAGCAGCAGCAGGGCCTAAATCAAATTGTCCTAAAGCCATTTTAACCAAATCAATTGATAAAAATGCTGTGGCGTTACCAGGACCACCTCCTGTTAAAACAAATGGTTCTGTATAAATCATGAAGCTATCCATAAATCTTAATAGTATTGCAATTGTTAAAACTTTTTTCATTTTAGGTAACTCAATATGTCTAAATACAGACCATCTACTTGCACCATCTATCTCTGCTGCTTGATAATAAGCTGGCTGGATTGATCTTAGTCCTGCATAAGATAAGAGCACAACTAAAGAAGTCCAATGCCATACATCCATTAAAACAGTTGTAAACCAGGCATCTCCACTTTGTTGAGTAAAATTGTAATCAAATCCTAAAGCATTAAGGGAGTGACCTAAAAAGCCAATGTCTGGTAATGCAAATATATTCCACATTGCCCCAACAACATTCCAAGGTATTAATAAAGGCATAGACATCAATACTAAACAAACCGATACCCCTATACCTTCTTTAGGCATTGTAAGTGCTATGAAAATTCCTAATGGGATCTGTATAAATAAAATAATTAAAGTGAATAATATTTGTCTACCAAGTGCTGCATGAAATCTTTCAGATAATAGGATTTGTTTAAACCATCTGGTACCTTCCCACATAAATACATTGTTTCCAAATGTTTCCTGAAACGCATAGTTTACAACCGTCATTAAAGGAATAATTGCATTGAAAGCAACCAATACAAAAACAGGAATTACAAAGAACCAAGCTTTTTGATTAACAGTTTTATTCATTATTCAATTATCCAATTATCTCCATAAACATATGTATAATCTTTATTAAAATTTAAAAATGCTGATCCAGATGGAATTTCATCTGATGGTTTTGCTATAACTTTTATTTTTCCGCTTTCACTTTCTGTATCAATAATTTTATGTCTTCCAGTATTGCTTACTTTTAAAATTTTAACTGGTAACCCTTCTTTATTAAATTCAACAAACTCAGGTCTAATACCAACTTCAGTTTTCGAAAAACTATTTCCTTTTATGTTTGCTTTAGTTTCAATTTTATTTCCATTAATTGAAATGTTTCCATTATCTATTTTGCAAGGCAAAATATTCATACCTGGTGAACCTATAAAGTGACCGACAAAAGTATGTTTTGGTTTTTCAAATAATTCAACTGGAGTACCTACCTGAACGATTTCTGCTTCATGCATTACCACAACTTGATCTGCAAATGTTAATGCTTCTGTCTGATCGTGTGTTACATAAATCATAGTTCTATTTATTTTTTGATGAAGTTCTTTTAATTTTGATCTTAAAATCCATTTTAAGTGAGGATCAATCACAGTTAATGGCTCATCAAACATAATTACATTAACGTCTGATCGAACAAGACCTCTTCCCAGTGAAATTTTTTGTTTACCATCGGCTGTTAAACCTGAAGCTCTGTTATGCAGAGTAGAGGTAAGCTCTAACATTTCTGCAATTTCATTTACTTTTTGATCTATTTCTTGTTGAGAAATTCCTCTATTTTTTAATGGGAAAGCTAAATTATCAAATACTGACATTGTATCGTAAATAACTGGAAATTGAAATATTTGAGCAATGTTTCTTTCAACAGGATTTTTATTAGTTACATCTTCACCATTAAATAAAATTTGTCCCTCAGTTGGTTGAAGCAATCCAGAAATAATATTTAACAAAGTTGTCTTTCCACAACCAGATGGTCCAAGAAGAGCGTAAGCTCCTCCATCTTGCCATTCTATATTTACATTTCTAAGTGCCCAATCCTCTTTTTGATTTTGTGTTTTTAAATAACTATGGCTTAAATTTTGAAGTGTAATTTTAGACATTGCTTACCAATTTGTTATTTTCATCAAAATATAAAAACTCATCTGAATTCATAAAAAGTTTAGTTTCTTCTCCAACGTTTTTTTGATGTATTCCATTTGAAAGAGATACCCAACTTAGATCTCCATTGGTAAAGTGTATAAGGCTCTCTGAACCACTTAGTTCAGATATCAAAACTTTGCCTGATATCTCTAATGAGTTTTGTCCTTCTTTATATGTAGTAATATTATGAGGTCTAATACCAACTTTGTATTCTCCATCTTTAAGGTTAGAGTTAATTTTCCATTTAACTTCATCTGATAAAAGAGAGCATGTATCTCCACTTTTTTTGATTTTGGCAATATTCATTGGGGGATCACTAAATACTTGTGCAGAATGCAAACTATTAGGTTTGTTATAAACGTCTAAAGTTTTTCCATGCTGAACAACTTTTCCTTCTAATAAAGTTGCAGTATATCCGCCAATCAATAAGGCATCTGAAGGTTCTGTTGTTGCATATACAACAATACAATCTCTATCCTCAAATAGTTTTGGTAATTCCTCTCTTAATTCTTCCCTTAATTTAAAATCTAAATTTGCTAAGGGTTCGTCAAGTAAGATTAAATCAGAGTCTTTAACTAAAGCTCTTGCAAGAGCAGTTCTTTGTTGTTGTCCTCCTGATAATTCATTGGGTCTTTTGTTAAGCATTGGTGAAAGTTTTAATAATTCTGCAACTTTACCAACTCTATTTTTAATCTCTTCACTTTTAACTCCAGATATTTTTAAAGGAGATGCAATGTTGTCATAAACATTGAAATTTGGATAATTGATAAATTGTTGATAAACCATTGATACATTTCTTTTTTGAACTTTTACTCCTGTAACATTTTTATCATTAAACCAAATCTCTCCGTTGGTTGGTTTATCTAAACCAGCCATTATCTGCATCAAGGTTGTTTTTCCTGCTAAAGTAGATCCTAACAATACATTAATTGTATTCTTTTCTAGTTTTAAATTTGTTTGATAAATATGAGTTTCTAATCCAACTTTTTTTTCAACGTTTTTAAGTTCTAAACTCATAATTTTATTTAGATTAAATTTTGAAAGAAGGGCGTGTTTACGCCCTTCTTGTATTTGAATTTATTTACAAAATAAAATTAGTTCCAAGCTTTTTCGTAAGGAACTGTTTTACCTTGTGGTTTTTCATCACGTTTTGCTTTTGGTGATCCAGGTTGACCTAACCAGTAGCTTGCGCCTTTTGGTTCAGACAATCTTGGTCCACATCCACCGTACGTATTGTTAGCTTTATCAGCAGCTTCCATACGTGACATAACTAAGTTCATCTCTTCTGCAAGACGATCCATAGCTTCTTGTGGGCTAAAAGCACCAGAGTTTACATCTCCAATTTGTTGCCACCAGATTTGTGCAAGTTTCGGATAATCCGGAACGTTAATACCTGTAGGTGACCACAATACTCTGTTAGGTGATCTGTAGAATTCTACTAATCCACCTAATTTTGGAGCTCTCTCTGTGAAAGATTTGTGGTTGATATCGCTATCTCTAATGATTGTTAAACCAACGTGGCTTTTCTTTAGAGACACAGTTTTTGATACAACGAACTGAGCGTATAACCATGCAGCTTTTCTTCTTTCAACTGGAGTAGACTTGAATAAAGTCCATGATCCAGCGTCTTGATATCCAAGCTTCATACCTTCATCCCAGTAAGGACCTTTCGGTGAAGGACCCATTCTCCATAAAGGATTACCATTGTCATCAACTGTTTTGTTTCCAGAACTCTTAGGCGCTACCATTGATGCTGTAAACGCTGTGTACCAGAAAATTTGTTGAGCAACGTTACCAGATGATAAAGCTGGTAGTGATTGGTAGAAGTCCATACTTGCAGCCCCTGGAGGTGCGTATGCTCTTAACCATTCATCCCATTTTCTAATTGCATAAACTGCTGCTGGTCCATTAGCTGCTCCACCTCTTGCAACGTCTGCACCAACTGGATTACAAGTTCCTGCTTCCATTCTGATACCCCATTCATCAACAGGTACACCATTAGGTTTTCCAACTGACCCTGCTCCAGCCATTGATAGCCAAGCATCAGTCATTCTCCAACCTAAGTCAGGAGCTCTTTTTCCGTAGTCCATGTGTCCGTAAACTCTTACACCATCGATTTCTTTAACATCGTTAGTAAAGTATTCAGCAATATCTTCATAAGCTGACCAGTTTACTGGTACTCCTAAATCATATCCGTATTTAGCTTTAAAGCCTGCTTTTATATCTGGCTTATCAAACCAATCTTTTCTAAACCAATAAAGGTTTGCAAATTGTTGGTCAGGTAATTGATATAATTTTCCATCAGGACCAGTTGTGAATGATTTACCAATGAAATCATCGATGTCTAATGTAGGTAATGTTACTGCTTTACCTTCACCAGCCATCCAGTCTGTCAAATTAACTGCTAACTGCAATCTTGAGTGCGTACCAATTAAATCAGAGTCATTGATATATGCATCATACAAGTTTCTTCCAGTTTGCATTTGTGTTTGTACAGCTTGTACTACTTCACCTTCACCAAGCAGCTGATGATTTACTTTAATTCCAGTAATTTCTTCAAAAGCTTTAGTTAAGACTTTAGACTCATATTCGTGAGTAGGAATTGTTTCAGAAAGAACGTTAATTTCCATTCCTTTGAAAGGTTTAGCAGCTTTTTGAAACCACTTTAATTCCTTTACTCTATCTTTCTCAGATAATGTAGAAAGACTGAACTCACCAGTTGCATACTTCTTAACTGCATCAGCATAAGAAGATGTAACCATTAATGAGAATGAAACAGCAAAAGCTAAGATTTTCATAAATGATCTTGTCATTATTTATTCCCCTCTTTTGTTTGTTTGAAACAAAAGATAACAAATATTAATGATAAGTGTAAAGGTTTTATATTGTCTTAATCAATTCTTAGTTGAATTATGTTATTAAAGTTCTCTTAATTGCTTTTTGCCAACCAGAAATTAATTTTTTTCTAGATTGATTTTTCATTTTTGGTGAAAATTTTTTATCTAATGACCAATTTTTTGAAATATCATTTAATGATTTATAAACACCAATTTTAAGACCGGCCATAAATGCTGCACCAAGAGCTGTTGTTTCATCAACTTTAGGTCTTAATACTTTTACATCTACGATGTCTGAAAGAAATTGAGAGAACCAGTTATTTTTAACCATGCCTCCATCAACTCTTACTATCTTTGGACGAAGACCATCGTTTTTCATTGCCTCAAATAAATCATAAGTTTGATATGCAACAGACTCTACTGTTGCTCTAACAATTTCACTTATTCCTGTATCTCTAGTTAATCCACTTAGAACTCCCCTTGATTTTGCATTCCAATATGGTGTTCCTAAACCTGTAAACGCTGGAACAAGATAAACTCCATGATTATTTTTTAATTTTTTAATAATTTTTTCAGAGTCTGATGCTTTTTTTAAAAATTTTATTTTATCTCTTAACCACTGAACTCCAGCGCCTGCAATAAATATTGACCCTTCCAATGCATAAGTTGTCTTTCCATTAATTCTATATCCAATTGTAGTTAACAATCTATTTTTTGAATAAATTATTTTGCTTCCTGTATTTAACAAAACAAATGCACCCGTCCCATAAGTGCTTTTGAGAGATCCTGGTTCAAAACAACATTGGCCAATAGTAGCTGATTGTTGATCTCCAACCATACCTGTTACAGAATAAGACTGGCCTGTTATTTTTGGATCAGTATGTCCAAAATCATCAGAACAATCTTTAACTTCTGGCAATATATGACTTGGTATTTTTAAAATATCTAAAATTTGTTTATCCCATTTATTTGTAGAGATATTAAAAAGCATTGTTCTGCTAGCATTTGTTGCATCTGTAAAATGATTGGTGCCTTTTGTTAATTTCCATAATAAAAAACAATCAACTGTCCCAAATAATAATCTTTTTTGTTTAATTAATTGTTTTGCTTTTGGAACATTGTCTATAATCCACTTAATTTTTGTTGCTGAAAAATATGCATCAATTAGCAGTCCTGTTTTATTATAAATTAAAGTCTCTTTTTTTTGTTTTATAAGTTTATTGCAATAATCTACTGCTCTTCTATCTTGCCATACAATAGCATTATAAACTGCTTTTCCTGTATGCTTGTCCCATAAAATAGTTGTTTCTCTTTGATTGGTTATTCCAATTGTTAAAATTTTTCCTTTAAGTTTTTTGCTCTTTTGAATTACATTTTTTAAAACTTTTTGAGTAGTTGACCATATTTCTTCTGGATCATGCTCTACCCATCCATCTTTTGGAAAGTATTGAGTAAACTCTAACTGCGATACAAATACAGGTTTTCCTTTAAGATCAAACAATATTGCCCTGCTGGATGTAGTTCCTTGATCAATTGAAATAATGAATTTTCTCATATTTTTAGTCTAATATTTTTTTTCAATTAATAATATATTTTTTTAATTTTAATTAGTTAATTAATTATGATTTAATTTTGCTGATTTTGTTAGTAAGATTAAAATTATAAATTATTTTTTTACGGAGAAATTTAATGACAAAAGTTGCAATTATTGGTGCTGGACCATGTGGTCTATCGATGCTTAGAGCTTTCGAGCATTTGGAAAATAAAGGTGAAAAAATCCCTGAGGTTGTTTGTTTTGAAAAACAAGAAGACTGGGGAGGTCTTTGGAATTATAGTTGGAGAACAGGATCAGATCAATACGGAGACCCAGTTCCAAATAGCATGTACAGATATTTGTGGTCTAATGGACCAAAAGAATGTTTGGAATTTGCTGATTATTCTTTTGATGAACATTTTGGTAAACCAATTCCATCATTTCCGCCAAGAGAAGTTCTATATGATTATATTCTTGGAAGGGTAAGCAAAGGAAAATTAAAAGATAAAGTAAAATTTAATACGAGAGTTGTAAGCACAGTTTATAAAAATGACAAATTTGAAGTTAGCTATCAAGACAAAGTTAATGACAAAATTTTAAAAGATACATTTGATTATGTAGTAGTATCTACTGGTCATTTTTCTGTTCCATTTATTCCTGAATATAAAGGTATGGATAAATTTCCTGGAAGAATAATGCACTCTCATGATTTTAGAGATGCAGAAGAATTTAGAGGAAAAGATGTTATCGTTCTTGGAAGTAGTTATTCTGCAGAAGATGTTGCTCTTCAATGTAATAAGTATGGGGCTAAAAGTGTAACAATTGGTTACAGACATAATCCTATGGGTTTTAAATGGCCTAATGGAATGAAGGAAGTCCATTATCTTGATAGATTGGAAGGAAAAAAAGCAATCTTCAAAGATGGAACAGAGCAAGATGCTGATGTAATAATTTTATGCACTGGATACCTGCATCATTTCCCATTTATTGATGAAAGTTTAAGATTAAAAACTTCAAACAGACTATACCCACCAAAACTTTATAAAGGTGTTGTGTGGCAAGATAATCATAAACTTTTATATCTTGGAATGCAGGATCAATTTCATACTTTTAATATGTTTGATTGTCAGGCTTGGTTTGCTCGAGACGTTATTATGGGTAAAATTAAAATGCCAAGTGATAGTGAAATTGATAGCGATATTAATAAGTGGGTTGCAATGGAGGAGAAGCTAGAAAATCCAGATCAAATGATCGATTTTCAAACTGAGTACACAAAGGAGCTCCATGAAATGTCGGATTATCCAAAAATTGATTTCGAATTAATTAGAAAACATTTTAAAGAATGGGAACATCATAAAGTTGAAGATATTATGACTTATAGAAATAAATCATTTTCTTCTCCTGTTACTGGATCTGTTGCGCCAATTCACCATACACCGTGGGAAACTGCAATGGACGACTCTTTAAAAACCTTTTTAAATAAATAATAAAATATAAATTAAGGCTGCTTAAAAAAATTAAGCGGCCTTAATTATCTTCTTTTTTAAAATAAGGAATTAGAAATACAAAACAGGCAACTAAAAAAAATAAACTTCCAAACATTGCCCAAAAACTTCCAATACTAGAAATAATAAATCCAATTGCTGAGATAATAAATAAAACCCATCCAATTATATTAATAGTTTGGTTTTTCATTTATTATAAAAAATTAATCTATTCCAAGATGTTTTTTTCTTTTTCCAACCCAAGTTCTAATTAGATTGTCAAAAATCAAACCAATAAATGCAACGCATATTCCAAGTGTCAAACCAATACCCGCTCCATTTTTATCTGAAAGTGCTTTTAAAATATATTGTCCTAAGTCCTCCGTTCCAATAAATGCACCAATGATTACCATGAACAATGCAAATACGATTGTTTGATTTAATCCAAGCATCATATGTGGAAAAGCTAATGGGAATTCTATTTTAGTAAGTCTTTGAAATTTATTTACACCTGACATGGTTGCAGCATCATGCAATCCGGCTGGTACACTTCTTAATCCTTCAATTGTATATCTTGTTGCAGGAATAGTTGCATAAACAATTACAGCAATTAATACTGATGTATCTGTGATCCCAAATAACATCATTACTGGAATTAAATATACAAACGATGGGAATGTTTGAAAAATATCGCACACACCCAACATAAAGTTTGCAGAATGTTTGTTCTGAAAGCACAAAGTTCCAACTGTAAATCCAATCATACATGAAATAATTACACCAAATGTTGCCATATAAGTTGTAACTAATGCTCTATCCCACCAAGGGCTTAGGGCAATAAATAATGTCAGTGCACAAACTACTAGTGCTGAACGAATTCCACCAATTAAATATCCAGCCCCAACTACTAATACTAAAGTAGCAACAGCAGGCATTCTTAAATATAAAGCTCTCATTGGTTGAAGAACTTCTTTAATTAACCACGTATTAAAAGCTTTGATGTAAACAAAGAATGTTTCAAATATCCAATCAACTCCTTTATTCCAGAAGTCCGCAGTTGATATTCCTTTATTATGTGGAACTTCAAATAAATAATTAAAACCTTCTTTAAAATAAAAAGAACCAATATAAGCAGATAAAATTCCAATTATTACTGCGCCACCAAAAAATATTAAATTCTTGTTTCTTTGATAAAAAGTTAGGTTTCCAAAATAATCGATTTGTTTATTTGCCCAAGCTAAAGACATTTTATCTAATAAAATCGCAATCAAACTGATGCAAAGACCTGCCTCTAATGCTAAACCAATATTTAATTGGTTAAGAGCTAGTAACAAATTAAACCCTAAACCTTTAGCACCAATAAATGCAGAGATCACTGCCATAGAAAAACAAACCATAATTACTTGGTTTACTCCTATTAGAATGTCTCTTCTTGCAGTTGGAATTAATACTTTTGTCATCAATTGCCAATTAGTGCATCCACTCATCCTGCCAGCTTCTATTACTTCAGGCGGAATTGCTCTTAATCCCAATAAAGTTAATAAAATCATAGGAGGTACAGCAACTACCATGGTTATAATTACAGCTGCGTGATCGCCTACTCCAAATAAAACAAGTGCAGGAACTAAAACTGCATACTGAGGCATAGTCTGCATAACTAAAAGTATTGGATACAAAGCTTTTTCAACACGCTTACTTTTAAAGGCAGCAACACCTAAACCTAAACCAAAGATAAAGGATAATGGTGCAGCAACTAATATAAAAGAGAGTGTTTGCATTGACGGTTTCCACTGTCCAAATATTGAAATGTAAACCATTGTTAATCCTGCAAATATCGCAAGACCTGGTCCACTTAATTTATAAGCAAGGATTGCAAAACCTGCCGCAACAATTGTCCAAGGCAAACCAGGTAACTCAGCCCAAGGATTTGCATCAATATAATCCCAACTTGTAAATGCAACAATTGTCTCAAGACCTCCAAGTAAAACTTCTCTAATTAAACTTATTAGAAAAGTCATAAAGGAAGTTAAGTTTCTACTTACTTCTAAAAGTAAAGGTCTGGTTTTAAATTCTTGAACATCTGGATCCCAAAATTCCATTGGCATCCATTCATTCATTAAGAAGAATAAAGAGTCGTTTATCCAAATAGGCAGCCAACCAAGAAGTGGTGGTAATCTCCAAAATACATCGAAGGCGTAATATCTAACTTCTTTACCAAGAAAAACAAATGTACTTTGATTTGGGTCTTTTACAAATTCTGCTTGTCCTCTGATAAATTTATAAGTCTCAGGAACATCGATAGAAAAACATAAAGCAAAAAATACAACTAATAAAAATAACCATTGAAAAAGTTTTGGATATTTTTTTATTAGTTCCATAATTAACTGTGATTTTTTCTGCCTCCAAAAACTGTTTGAATAATTTTAGATGGGTTTATAGATCCAACAATTTTATTATCTTGATCTACAACTGATACTGTTTTTTCTTGAGTAAGAATTTTTTCAGCTACATTTTCAATTATTTCATCTTTTAAAACTTTAAAATCTCCTGAACTTTCAGAAGTTAATTTATCCATTACATCTTCAATTGTTAATACTTTTTCTCGTGGAACTTCTTCTGTAAATTTTTTAACGTATTCTGTTGCTGGGTTTAAAACGATATTTGCAGGTGTATCCAATTGCTCAATAATTCCATCTTTCATAATTGCAATTCTATCTGCAAGTTTTAATGCTTCATCGAAATCATGCGTAATAAACATAATAGTTTTTTGAAGTTTTTCTTGAAGTCTTAAAAATTCATCCTGCATTTCTTTTCTAATTAATGGATCTAGTGCTGAAAAAGGTTCATCTAAAAACCATATGTCTGGTTCAACAGCTAATGATCTTGCAATACCTACTCTTTGTTGCTGACCTCCAGAAAGCTCTCTTGGAAAATAGTTTTCTCTTCCATCTAATCCAACTAATTTTACCATATTCATTGCTTTAGCAATGCTATCTTCAGTTTTGATACCTTTGATTTGAAGAGGGAATGCAATATTTTCTACAACTGTTTTATGTGGAAGAAGTGCAAAACTTTGAAAAACCATTCCCATTTTATTTCTTCTAAGTTCAATGAGTTCTTTATTTTTTAATTGGAGTAAATCTTGTCCTTCAATAAAAATTTTTCCACCTGTTGCATCTGTTAATCTTGAAATACATCTTAGCAACGTTGATTTTCCTGAACCTGAAAGGCCCATAACAACCAACATTTCTCCTTTAGAAACTTCAAACGATGCATTGTTTACACCAACAATACATCCATTTTCTTGAAATGTTTTAGCATCTACATTGCCGTTTGCTTCTTGAAGCATTTTTTTGGCATTGGTTCCAAAAATTTTATAAACATTTTCACATTTAATTACTGCTTCAGACATAAAATTCAAATCAAGTTATATGAAATTCAGATAAAATTAAATCTATATAATTGATGCTCTCCCATTTAAAAATTTTTAATAAAATAAACCCTTGTATCAATTCCAGTACTTAAAAAACTTAATGCTTCACCACTTACTGTTATAGTTTCATCAACACCAACGTTATTCCCACTAACTGTAAAACCTGCAAAACACTTGCTTTTTTCTTTATCCCACTTAACAAATGTTTCGTCTATTTTGTTTCCATTAATTGTATAAATTTCGTGTGCTCTAAAATTTAAAAAATTTGCACCCATAATTGCTCTTTGCGGAATAAGTTTTGTTGCATTGCAAACTGCTTCATATAATTCATCTGTTAATCTGTAATGATCTGTGCCATCAAAAGTTACTAAAATACCTGAAGGTAGTTTAGATATTAATGCACTAAGTTTCTTTTCTTTTGCAATTCTTTCTTCCTCTAATTTCATTTTTTTTACTAATTCATCACCTTGTCCAAACATTTTATTCAAAACTGTAAAAGATAAGATTATAATTATTGTAATAAGCACTAAACCACCAAATTGTTTAATTGGCTCTGGTAACTCTTTCAGTTTGTTAAAATAAATTTCCTTTGACATTATTCTTGTAACTTACCGTTCTTCCAAATTCCTTCTTTTTGAGTTCCATCAGACCAAGTAAAAGTTCCTTGTCCGTTCATAAATCCATTAGCCCATTCTCCTTCATACTTAGATCCATCTGGAAAAGTTAAAATTCCTTGTCCACTCCACACACTATTTTGAAACTCGCCTTCATAAACATAACCATTTGGCCAAGTCTCAACTCCTTGACCTTGTTTTTTGGTTTTAACCCATTCACCTTCATAAGTTGTCTTATCTGTGTAAACCCATTTGCCATAACCATTTTCACAATTTCCTTCTTTGCATCCTGTGCTACGTGCAAAAACTGAAGTGCTAATTAAGGTGCTTAAAAATATGAAAAGGAGATATTTTTTCATAAATATATTTTACACAAGATTGAATAAAAAAAAATCCCCCCCAACATAGTTGGGAGAGATTTCTAAATTTTCGGAATTAATCCTTATTTAGTAAACGCTTGCCAAACACTCTTGTTGTCAGCTAACCATTTTTTAGCTGCATCTTCGTGAGTCATTTTGTCAACGTCAACTAAAGCAGCCATTGCTCCAATTTGACTTGTAGAGAATGACATTTTTTTGAACGCCGCTGCTGCTGCAGGGTGAGTTTTTGGAAAATCCTGATGAACTGCTTTTTTCAAGTATCCATCTGGAGAACCGCATTTACCATCACCACCGTCTTCTGGTCTGCAACCTGCTGTGTATGGAGGGAAATCAATAAATGTAAAACCAGCACCATCTGTAAAGTTTGGTGTCCAGTTAAAGATTATAGTTCCTCTTCCTTCTTTTTCAGCTGCTGATAATTCAGCCCATAGTGCATCAGCACTTCCAGCGAATTTAACCCACCATAGATCTCCTAAACCTAAAGCGTCAACTCTTTGAGGGATTAAGTCACCATGCCAAGTTTGTGGACCTTCTAACATTCTTCCTTTTCCATCTGGTGAATCAGGAGTTGTGAAGTTCTTAGCACAATCTGGGTTTTTTAAAGCTGTCCAGTCTGGTAGACCTGGGCATAGACCTTTTTCAGCAACCCAGTTAGGATATCCCATATCCTCTAGAGTTCTTGCTTCATGATCACCCCAGTCAAGTAAACCACCTTTATCTAAAGCTGTTGTAAATGATTTACCAAAAGCTGATTCCCAAACTTCGTGTGAAATAGTTACATCACCTATTCTAATAGACTCGTATACTGCTTGTGAGTCAGCGTTTACGTATTTAACGTTGTTACCCATACTTTCAAAAATTCCACCAATAACGTAAGCCATAACAATTTGGCTTGACCAGTTATGAGTTGGGATAACAATCGGCTTTTTACTATCTGCTGCATTAGAGATACCTGCAAAACTTACTGCAGAGATAACTACTGCTGATAGTAGAGATATTAATTTTCTCATTAGTTCCCCTTTCTTAATATTAAGTATTTAAAGTATCCTTAAATTCGAAGTTATAGTCAACAGCAGTTAATTATAATATATATATATAAATTTTATGAGTACTGTATTATCTTAATTGAAATAATGTTTTTCTTATAAAACTTTATGCAAACAAGTTTAAGTATTAAAGAACCGGGACTAAATGCGCTTCCACCTGGAGTTGAACGCTATGTAATTAATGGAGGTGGTTTAACTGGAATTCAAATTCTTCCTGATGATGAAATTGAAATTATAAATAATGAAGGAAATCAAATTTGTGAAATATCTATTTTTAATAAAGATGGAAAATCAGATTTAGCAATTTTAAATTTAAAAGAAAGTAGAGACAGTTCTGAAATTAAAAAAATTCTTTTCAAAAAGGATGAAACATCTTTGCAAGCTTTATATCAATTAAAGAAAAGAAACTTAGATATAGAAAAATCTAAAGCAGCAATTGTTTTTGATAAAGATTGTATTGCTGGTGAAACTATAAAATTAAAATCAAAAGATAAGTGTTACGGTATTTTTGCAGCACCAGGAAATGCAATGCTGGTTCATGAGCAAAATCCTTCTACAGATTTAACTGTAATGGTTAAAAGAGCAGAAATTAAAGCTGATAAAGAATTTTCAATCATTCCTGATCCCGTTTATGATCCATCAGGTGAAATAGATATAAAAAGAACAACAGCAGACTCTTATCAAGTAAAAGAAGGAGATTATATTCAAGTTATAACTCCAACTGGAAGACAGTGTTCGGACTTTGTTGCTTTTGATACAGCCAAACTAGATAAAGGACAAGAAAACGGATTAGATTGGCAAACAACAAGAACTTTTATGGGTCATACTTTTCCTGGCCCTGGTTTATTTTCAAAATTTTATGATGTTGATCACGAACCCTTAATTGAGGTTGTAAGAGATACGGTTGGCATACATGATACTTTTAATTTAGCATGTACATCAAAATACTATGAAGATGCTGGTTACTTTGGACATGCTAATTGCTCTGATAATTTAAACGATAGCCTTGAAAAATACGGTGTTCAAAGAAAAAGAGGGTGGCACGCAATCAACTTATTCTTTAATACATCTGCGGGTGGTCAAAACTCAGTTTTATCTGACGAGTCTTATGCAAGACCTGGCGATTATGTAATATTTAGAGCTTTAAAAGATTTAACTTGTGCAACAACTGCTTGTCCTAGTGATATTGATAGCTGTAATGGTTGGAATCCAACTGATATTTTTGTTAGAACTTACGACAAGAAAAAAGAATTCACAAAGTCATTTGGATTTAGAATGAAAACAGATTCAGAAAACAAACTCACAAGAAATACTGGTTTCTATGAAAGAACATCAAAGTTAACTAGAAACTTTGTTGATGCTAGAGGTTTTTGGTTACCTAACGATTATACAAAGCACGGAGTTATTAATGAATACACTGCTTGTAGAGAAAAAGCAGTTGTAATTGATTTATCTTCTTTGAGAAAATTTGAAATCATTGGTCCAGATGCAGAAGAATTAATGAATTATACTTTAACTCGTAATGTTAAAAAATTATCAGTTGGTCAAATAGTTTATTCTGCAATGTGTTACGAAAATGGAATGATGTTTGATGATGGAACATTATTAAGATTAAGTGAAACTGGATTTAGATGGGTATGTGGTGATGAGTATGCTGGAGAATGGTTAAAAGAACAAGCTAAGAAAAAAAATTACAAAGTAATAATTAAAAATTCTACAGATCAAATTAATAACATTTCATTACAAGGACCTAATAGTAGAAAAATTTTAGAAAAATTTATTTTTACACCGCCTACTCAACCAACTATTTCTGAACTTCAATGGTTTAGATTTACAATCTGTAGAGCAGATGATTTGAAAGGAATTCCATTAATCGTTTCAAGAACTGGTTATACGGGTGAACTTGGATATGAAATTTGGTGTCACCCTGATCATGCTCCTGAAATTTGGGACAAAGTTATGGAAGCTGGAAAAGATGAGGGATTAATTCCAGCAGGATTTGGGGCATTAGATTTACTTAGAATTGAAGCTGGTTTAATTTTATTCGGAAATGAATTTGATGGTCAGCAAGATCCTTTTGAAGCAGGAATTGGTTTTGCGGTTCCATTAAAAACAAAAACAGATGATTTTATTGGTAAAGAAAATTTAATTAAAAGAAAGGAAACCCCACAAAAGAAATTGGTTGGTCTTGAATTAATAGGAAAAGAAAAAGCTAATCATGGAGACTGTATTCATATTGGAAGAGCACAAGTTGGTATAGTAACAAGTGCATGTTTATCTCCCACTCTAAATAAAAATATTGCATTATGTAGAATTGATGTTGGTCATTCTGAAATTGGAACAGAAGTCGAGGTTGGTAAAATTGATGGTCATCAAAAAAGAATTCCAGCAAAAATAGTTGGTTTTCCTCACTACGATCCACAAAAAACTAGAGTTAGATCATAAATGTCAAAAGCAACAAAAGACTTATTAGAATTTTGGGAGGATCAATTAAAATTATCTCACACATCATCAAATTACTTTTTTAGAAAATCACCTTCTCATTATCATATGATGTTGTTAGTAATGACTGCTTATAAATTAAACCAAAACTTATCTGTCGAGGAATTAAAAACAAAGCTATTTAAAACATCTAGACCTAAGTCAGCTTTAATCATTACAGAGGCATGTGAAAAAGGTTTCTTTTATTTAGAAAAAACTTCAGAGGATCAAAGAAAGAAACATATAAAACCCAGCCAATCATTTATCGCAGAATTTAACGATTATTTAAGCACTCTTAAAAATTTAAGTTTTTAATTAAAAACTTAATAACTTTCAGGTTGTATATCTTCTATATTTATAAAAATTATATATAAAAAAAATTATATATTTCACCTATGCAAAAAATAAAGTCCAGCTATGTCATTACCAACAAAAGCAAAAGTAGTTATCATCGGTGGAGGAATTCACGGATTAAGTACAGCATGGAAGTTATCAGAGACTTATAAAAATCCTGGTGACATTGTAGTTTTAGAAAAAAAAGATACAGCGGCAGGTGCAAGCGGAATTGCTTGTGGAGTAGTTAGAAACAACTATTTCCAACCTGCAATGAGAGAATTAATGGCCCATTCAGTTTCTGTTTGGGAAAGTGATCCAAAAGCATTTAAATATAATCCAGTAGGTTACATGCAAATCTCACCTGAAGTTATGCATGAAGATGTAAGAAGTATTTACGAACAACAAAAAGCAATTGGTTACGAATCTGTTTTCATCGAAGGTGAAAAAGATTGCATGAATTACATGAAGGGAATTTTTGATGATTGGCAAGCACAAGGAATTACTTCTGTGCTTCACGAAAAAAAAGGTGGATACGCATTTAATAAAGATTCAATTAAAGCATTAGAGAGTAAAGCAAACAACAACGGAGTAAATGTTCACAAGGGAGTTAAGGTTACAGGATTTAAAAGAGGAAGTAACAGTAATGCTGTTACAGGCGTTGTAACTGATCAAGGAACAATTGATTGTGATCAAGTTGTAGTTGGTGCTGGACCATGGGTTAGAGATTTTTGGAATATGTTAGAACTTCCAAAGACAACTGAGATTAAAGGTAAAGATGGAAAATCACATGAAGTTGAAATGTGGAAATACTGGTTTTTACAAGAAGGTGTTTTAGGAGTTGATGCAGATTATTTAAGAACAAACGAAGGTAAACAACCTCCTGTAATTCACGTTGATACAGATGCACCTTTGCATTCTGATGCAACAGGAAAATTAATTACAGATGAACTTTGGGGAATTTATTACAAACCTGATATTGAAGGTTTAGGAGTTCAAGGTGGAACTTCTCCTTACATTGTTCAAAAACATTTTGATGAAGTAAATGTTGATCCATATGGAATTGAGTCTCCAGAGTTTCAAACAACAGATAAGTTTGCAGATATGTGGACTTCAGCACTTGCACACATTCAAAAAAGATTTGTTGGAAAATCAAACTTATACAGAAAAGGTCCATCAGGTGGACTTGGATGTTTAACACCAGATAGTTTTCCAATTTTTGATAGATTTTTTGAAAACGTTTACATGATTGCAGATGCAAACCATGGTTACAAAATGATCGGTGTCGGTCATTTAGTTGCGCAGGAAATTTTAGGACAAGAGAGTGATTTGTTAAAACCGTTCAGATTCAATCGATACGCGAAAGGTGAATTACACCCCACTTCGAACAGTCCGTTTCCTTGGAGTTAACCGTTCTAAGTAGACAGACGTTTTTTTTTCAGTTACTTTTTCGTACTTAAAATTCTTAAAGGGGGACAATGACTGATCTAGAAAAACATGTAAATCAACCAGGTAGAGCTAAACTTGTAAAAAAAGTTAGAGAGAAAATTAACGAGTTAGGAATAACTTATATTTACTTTCAATTCATTTCTGTAACAGGAAGAGTTGTTGGTAAAGGAATTCCTGCAGACCATTGGGAAAGAACTGCAGAGAAAGGTTTTCAATTAGTTTACGGTGCAACTGCAAACTTATTTTTAGATCGTCACAATAATTATATTGGATATGGACCAGAAGCGATGGAGCTTGTTGGTATACCTGATCCAGAAACTTTTGTTCAGTTGCCTTGGGATAAAAGAGTAGGAAGAGTTTTCTGTACATGTTTTAGAAATAGAGAAGAAAGAGAGAATCCAGGTGGTCATTTAACATCTGACTGCAGAGGAAATTTAAGAATTTTCATGGATGAATTTAAGAAGAAGCATGGTCTTGAATTAAGAGTTGGAACTGAACCAGAAATGATGTGGTTAACTAAAAATCCAGACGGAACACCTACTGGACAAGGATTTTCAAAACCATTCTGTTATCACATTGATCAGTTCGAATCTTTAAGACCTGTCTTTATGAAGGTTATTGAATATTCAAAAGCAATGGGTCTAGATATGATCCAAGGAGATCATGAAGATGCACCAGGTCAATTAGAATTGAACTGGACTTATGATAACGTTTTAAGAAATGCAGATAGACTTTCAACATATAGACAAATCTGTGCGCAAGTTGCAAGAGAAAATGGATTGATAGCTTGCTTTATGACAAAACCATTTATGGGAGTTTCTGCAAGTGGATGTCATACAAACATGTCTTTATGGAAAGGTGGAAAAGTTTCAGTCAATAAACTTGGACATAAAAAATTACCAGGAGTTGATGAAGTATTTAGTTATGTATCAGGTGGAACAAATACTTTTATGCCTGATACTAAAGATATGCAGATGCCAGGTAAAATTGGTTTACAATCAATTGCTGGTATCATGAAACACTTACCTGCATTAACAGCTTTAGGATCTTCAACTGTAAACTCATATAGAAGATTATGGGATCAAGGTTTCTGGGCGCCGGTTTATGCAGACTGGGGATATCAAAACAGAACTTGCGGATTAAGAGTTTCTGCTCCTGGAAGATTTGAATACAGATCAGTGGATAGTATGCATAATCCTTATCTATTAGGTGCTGCATTACTAAAGGCTTGTGATGAAGGTATTTCTAAAAAAATGAAACCTGCAGCTCCAGAGTCTAGAAATATTTACGAGGCTCAAAAAGCTGGTAAGGATGTTAAAAAACTTCCATTAAGTTTAGGGGAAGCTTTAGAAAGATTAGCGGAAGATGAAGTAATTAAATCTGCAATGCCAGATGAAATGTACAAAGTCTTCCACTGGTATAAAAATGATGAGTGGGAAAGATTCTTGGGTGCAACAACTCAATGGGATCTTGATACTTATTTAGATTGTTTACCATAATTATTATTAAGAAAGGAAAAGTATGTGCGGGATAGCTGGACTTATTCACAGAGGAAATACCTCTAAAGTAGGTTTTGAACTACAAGGTATGCTTCAAGCCTTAAAACATAGAGGCGAAGACTCTACTGGATATGCGTTGTACGGTAAGACTGATGGTCAAAACTTTATAATGCGTTTTAAGGTTGGAGAAAATGTTGGAGAAGGAAGTACTTCTGTTATGGAAGATGTTTCTGTTTATGACGAAAGAAAGAAAGTTGTAGATAATTATTTAAAAGAGTTAGGAGCAAAAATTGTAAAAGAAGAAAGAATTCTTCCCTACTCTTTAAGATATGAAATCCAATATGATAAAGATCTTATGGAATTTTCTCAAAGAATTGAGAGTGTCCCAGGTGTTGAAATCTTATCAATGGGTAAATCTTTAGAAGTAATTAAGGATTTAGGTAATGCAGAAGCAGTATGCCAAAGATACAGCTTAGATAAGGTTGAAGGAACGCACGCTATCGGTCATGCTAGAATGGCAACAGAATCTGGTGTAGATATTAAATCAGCTCACCCTTTCTGGGGATATCCATTTAGTGATGTATCTGTTGTACACAATGGTCAGCTTACAAATTACTGGAATAATAGAAGAGTATTAGAAAACAAAGGCATGAGATTTATGTCAGAGTGCGACTCTGAATTAATCGCAGTTTATTTAGCTGAAAAAATGAGAAATGGCGCAACACTTGAAGAAGGCATGAAAGAGTCTTTAACAGGTTTAGATGGTGTCTTTACTTATTTTGTAGCAACAAAAGACTCATTAGGTATGGCTAAAGATACAATGGCAGCAAAACCTTTAGTTTTATACGAGTCAGATGATTTAGTAGCAATGGGATCAGAAGAAATAGCAATCAGATCTATTCTTCCACAAGAAATAGATACGTATGATCCGTTTGATGGGATGGTAAAAGTATGGCAAATCTAAAAACAGGAGACAAAAAAACAAAAGCCCAATCAATGGGTCTTCATACTGAAGTTTTAACAGGAAAAACTCAGCAAAAGTTTTTTAACCCAGATGAAGCAGAAAACTTCTACTACTTTGGAACATATGATGTTGATTTCAATAAGAGAACTGAGATTGATGTTAAAGACATGGATTGTAGAGAAGCAAATAAAAAAATAGATGACCTAATGAAAGAGGGTTATGGAACAATTGTTATCAAAAACCCTCAAGGTAAACACAGCTTAGGCGTTGGAATATTAAATAAATTAAATTTAATATTCGAAGGAAGTCTTGGTTATTTTGGTTGCGGCTCAATGGATGGTCCAATTGTTAGAATTAATGGAAGAGTTGGATGGTCTTGTGCAGAAAATATGATGGCAGGAAAAGTGGTTATTGAGAAAAATGCTGGATCATGTTTTGGCGCAGCTATTAGAGGTGGAGATTTAATCTGTAAAGGTAGTGTTGGTGCGAGAACTGGAATTGACCAAAAAGGTGGAACAATTATCATTGGTGGAGACGCTGGTGCATTTACTGGTTTTATGATGCAAAGAGGACGAATTATAATTCTTGGAGATGTTGGAATTAACCTGGGCGACAGTATGTACGATGGGACAATTTTCGTCGGCGGTAAGATCGGTTCTTATGGTAGTGATGCAGTAGAAGCTGAACTAACAGATTCAGATATTGGTTGGTTAAAAAGAAAACTAAAAGTAGCTGAGATCGGTGATAACTTTGATGTTTCAAAGATGACCAAAGTGGTAGCAGGTAAAAAACTTTGGAACTACGATGCTCTTGAGCCTACAGAGAAAAAAGGAGCAATTTAAATGGCAAAGAAAAAAAACGGAAAAGCTAAATCAAACGGCCATTCAAATGGGAATGGAAACGGAATAGGATCTAGAAACAAAAGTTTATTGGGTCACAATGCGATCTTCACTCCTGAGGTGATGGATGACATTCATATAAAAGCAGAACTTGGAAGATACAGAATGCGTGGAATGGCATTGATGAAAAAAATTCCAACATTTGATGATTTAGTTTTCTTACCAGGAACTTTAACAAGATTTGTAATCGAAGGTTACAGAGAAAAATGTGAAACAAAAACAATCATTGGACCAAGATGTGAAAATCCAATTGAATTAGATATTCCTGTTTACATTACTGGAATGAGTTTTGGTGCATTATCTTATGAAGCAAAAACTGCTTTAGCAAGAGGTGCAACAATGGCTGGAAGCGCTACTTGTTCTGGTGAAGGTGGAATGATCCCAGATGAAAGAAGATATTCTGAGAAATGGTTCTATCAATGTATTCAATCAAGATACGGATTTAACCCACACCACGCACAACTTGCTGATGGAATTGAAGTATTTATTGGACAAGGACAAAAAGTTGGTATGGGTGGTCACTTAATGGGTCAAAAAGTTACTGATCAGGTTGCAGAAATGAGATCATTGCCGGCTGGTATTGACCAAAGATCACCTGCAAGACACCCTGACTGGTTAGGTCCAGATGACCTTGCTCTTAAAGTGCAAGAGTTAAGAGAGTTAACAAAAAATAAAGTACCAATTCAGTTAAAACTTGGTGCTGCAAAAGTTTACGATGATGTTCGTATGGCAGCAAAATGTGATCCAGACTCTATTTATTTAGATGGAATGGAAGGATCAACTGGAGCAGGTCCTCACATTGCAGCAGCAAACACAGGTATTCCTGGTATTGCTGGAATTAGAGAAGCAAGAAGAGCTTTGGATGATGTGGGTAAAACTGGAAAAGTTACTTTAATTTATGCAGGTGGAGTAAGAGATGGTGCTGATATGGCAAAAGCTTTAGCATTAGGTGCTGATGCAATTGCAATAGGAACTGGTGCTATGGTTGCTCTTAACTGTAATAAAGAAATACCAGAGTCTAATTTTGAAAAAGAGATGGGAGTTCCAGCAGGTCATTGCTACCACTGTCATACAGGTAGATGTCCAGTAGGTGTTGCTACTCAAGATCCAAAATTAAGAAAAAGACTAAACCCAGATGATGCTGCATTAAGAGTATATAATTACTTACATGCAATGACATTAGAAGCACAACTTCTAGCAAGAGCATGTGGTAAAACAAATATCCACTCTTTAGAGCCAGAAGATATGGCTGCATTAACAATGGAAGCATCAGCTTTAGCGAAAGTACCTTTAGCAGGAACTAATCATACAGTTGGTGTTAAAGACTTTCATAAAATATAGGATCACTTATGGCTAAAAAGAAAAAGAAAGTTGAAAAAACAAATAACCAAGGTCAGCTAGGTAAAAAGAAAGAGACAGCTAGAGAAAAAATGATCGGTCAAACGATCGGTTATAGATATGACGTTAATCTTTTACCAGATTACTCAAGACTAACTCCATTTCTTAAAAAATACATTGAGGCAATGGGTTGGGATGATTTAAACTGGTTGGAAGATGTTCATATGGGTTATGAAGAAAATAGACCTGCTGTATTTGATAGAAATGCAAATGGATGGGTAACTATTCCAAGTAAAATAAAATTACCTAACAACCAACAAGACAGAGACATGATTGCAAGAGAGCTTCTTGTTAAGTTTCAAATGTCTCCAAATCATCCGCTTGTTGATTTGAAAAAAGCTTACCTAAAATTTTAGAATCACACAGTTAGTTTTAAAAAGTAGTGGTTGATAATTTGTTAAAGTTATCAACTATTGCTTTGCTTTTT
>Ga0181574_10000423_pt1 | contig 39284 bp, 33 predicted proteins | sample 101ome_24_FD_145600 | JGI IMG/M metagenome (GOLD analysis project Ga0181574, IMG submission 145600) | Coastal salt marsh microbial communities from the Groves Creek Marsh, Skidaway Island, Georgia - 101410AT metaG (spades assembly) | ecosystem: Environmental > Aquatic > Marine > Intertidal zone... | reverse complement strand
AAATTTGCTGACTGCTAACTGCTAAAAGCAAACAGCGACCATTCAATCATTCAGTCACCCAATCATTAAATCATCGCATCAATGTATCATTGAGGCATTTATCGTTTCTTTGAACTATGATTTCGGTAGTAATCCCGATTTACAACGAGGAAAAGAATATCCTGCCCATGTATGAGCGGCTAACCGCTGTTATGGATAAGCTTAATTTGAAGCGTGAATACATCTATGTGAATGATGGAAGCCAGGATGAGAGCGCTTTAGTGCTAGAGAAGCTCGCAAAAGAACATTCGGAAGTGAGGTTCATCCATTTCAGTCGCAACTTCGGTCATCAAATTGCCGTGAGTGCCGGATTGGACTACGCAGAAGGGGAGAAGGTAGTGATAATAGACGCCGATGGCCAGGATCCACCTGAAGTGATTGAAGATTTGTACCTGAAAAGCCTTGAAGGTTATGAAGTTGTTTACGCTCAGCGAGAACAACGAAAAGGAGAGTCCTTCCTTAAAAAGGCAACCGCCAAATACTTCTATCGAATCCTGAATAGGATTACCAATATCGACATACCTGTGGATACCGGAGATTTTCGGATTATCGACCGAAAGGTAGTCGACGAGCTAATCAATATGCCGGAGCAACATAAGTTCTTGCGCGGTCAGATAAGTTGGATTGGGTTCAACCAAACATTCGTCACCTACAAACGAGATCAGCGTATGAGTGGCCAAACAGGCTACACGTACCGAAAAATGATTCGTTTTGCATTGGATGGGATCACATCATTTAGCAATTGGCCGTTAAAGATTGCAACACTATCCGGGTTCTTATTTGCGTTTATTGGTTTCATTCTGATTTTATATACGCTCTGGTCAAAATATTACAGCGAAGGATATGAGCCGGGTTGGGCGTCGCAAATGATTACCATGATTTTTATAGGTGGCATCCAGTTAATTGGTATTGGGATTATCGGAGAATATGTAAGTCGGATTAATGAAAACATTAAGGGCCGACCATTGTATATCATAAAAGACTCCAATATTCCGCATGCATCAAATTGAACCACATTATCTATGGCGACACCTCTACAAGGCGTCATCTGATAAGCGGAGCCCGTTCTATCGCACGGAGCACAGTCAGTTTGAGTACACCAACAAAATCTACAACTACGCCATCCACCCACAATGGGATTCATTTGGTAGCGAAACATTATTGCTCAAGGTGCTTTACACCGATTATGAGCAAGGCTATGTTATTATTGAGTTGATAGGCGAGTGGAACGATACTATTGGAAACGACATCGCTGTTCTCAAGCGTGAATTGATTGATGACATGCTGGACTATGGCATCGAGAAATTCATCTTACTCGGAGAAAATGTGCTCAACTTTCATCCGAGTGACGATAGCTACTACCAAGAATGGTGGGAAGATACACCCGGAGGATGGGTCGCTTTTTTGCACTTTCAGGACCACGTTTTAAATGAAATGGAAGCTGCAGGAATTCATAATTACATTTGTCTTGAAGAAGAGGACGATACCACTTGGGCATGGAAAACAAAAAAACCTGAACAACTCTTCCATGCGGTTGATGAACTAGTAGGGCGAAGATTTTTAAGCGAGGTGTAGTCTTCATCCGATCAGATTCAAGATTTACACACTCACACATTCAATCATTCTTGCACTACAGTAGTTAAAGGTTTGTGTTAACGGTTTACGTTTCTTACGATTCCGAAGTATCGATCTTCAGATGTACCGTTTCAATTCGGTGATCTTCAGACGTAAGAATTGTGAAAATGAATCGACCTAAATCAATGGTTTCTCCTTCTTCTGGGATGCTCTGATACTCTGAAATTATAAATCCTCCCAACGTCTCGTATTCGCCCTCCGGCAGTTGAAGATTATATTTCTCGTTGAGGTAATCTACTTCGAGTTTGGCCGACAGTTCGTACTCTAAATCCGTAATCTTTTTTTCGATGATGTCAGTTGAGTCATCATGCTCGTCTTCAATCTCACCAAAGATTTCTTCGATGATATCTTCGGTAGTCACGATTCCGGAAGTTCCTCCAAACTCATCAACCACAACCGCAATACTTTTACGGTTAACGGTGAATTCGTTCAACATATCGTTGGCCAACTTGGATTCCGTCGTAATCAAGATAGGTATTAGGATGGAAGAGATGGTTCGTGGTTCCTTAAACAAATCAATGTGATGAACGTAACCAATGATGTTATCAATGGTCTCTCGATACACCAAAATCTTACTATGCCCCGTTTCCATGAACAGTTCCTGCAAATTGTCGACCGTATCATTCAAGTCAATTGCTTTTAACTCAGTTCTGGGGACCATGCAGTCTCTAATTTGAACCGACCCAAAGTCTAAGGCATTCCGCAAAATTTCTGTGTCTACGTCGCGTTCGTCTTCGTGTTTGTGCTTTTGACTTTCAGTAATGTAGTGATCGAGATCTACCCGGCTAAACGTTGGGCTCTCTTCGGTGAATTCCTTTTTAAGTAATAACTTCAGAATAGCTTTCGCCAGCCACAATGCAAACTGAACAATGGGAGATAACAGTTTGGCGAAGAATTGAAACGGATATATCAGAACGCTGATGATGCCGGTAGGATTGATGCGGAACAACGCTTTTGGCATAAACTCAGCAAAAATCAACACAACCACAGTTGATGTTAAAGTAACCGCAATGAGTTTCCCAAAACTATCACCCATGCTTTGGAATACGGATTTCCCCAATAGTCCTTCCATGGCCAACCCGTAAATTACGATGGCGATATTGTTCCCTACTAGGATGGTGCTGATGAACTTCGAGGGAGTCTTAATGTACTTGGCACAAATCTGTGCCCAGCGAACACCTTGAACGCTTTTTAATTCAATCCGAAGTTTATTGGCCGACAAGAATGCAATTTCCAAACCGGAAAAGAATGCGGACAATAAAAGAGTAAGAAAAATGACCAGAAAGGCTGATTCCATATGCTGTAAGCAGTAGCAAAGTTACGCTTTTCCATGAATTGGCTCTAGCCGCATTCCTCGCAAATCATAGCGGTTAGACGATTAACTCATGTATTTTTGCGCCGATTTTAAACATGGATAACAAAGTACGCGTTCGATTTGCTCCAAGCCCTACCGGACCACTTCACATTGGAGGTGTTCGCACGGCATTGTACAACTACCTATTTGCACACAAACACGGAGGAGATTTTATTCTCCGAATTGAAGACACAGATCAAAAGCGATTTGTGGAAGGTGCAGAAGACTATATCAACGAGGCTCTTGCTTGGCTCGGGATCTCACCGGACGAAGGTGTTCGTGAGGGAGGGGCGTTTGCACCTTACAAGCAAAGTGAGCGTATGTCGATGTACAAGCAATATGCAGATCAATTGATCCAATCGGGTCATGCGTATTATGCTTTTGATACCCCGGAAGAACTGGATGAGATGCGCCAAAAACTGGAGGCTGCTCGAATGTCTGCAAAGTATGATGCGACGTCTCGCATGAGTATGAAGAACTCGTTGAGTTTGAGTGCTGATGAAGTTCAGAGACGAATAGATAATGGCGACCCATATGTGGTGCGAATCAAACTTCCACGTCAAGAAGAAGTGCGTTTTCACGATGAAGTTCGAGGTTGGGTGGTTGTTCACACCAATCAAATGGACGATAAAGTACTGTTGAAACAAGATGGTTTGCCTACGTACCACTTGGCTAACGTGGTAGATGATCACATCATGGAGATTTCTCACGTTATCCGTGGTGAGGAATGGTTGCCATCGGCACCGCTTCATGTACTCCTTTATCGTTACTTGGGCTGGGAAGACACTATGCCCAAATTTGCACACTTGTCTCTTTTGCTGAAACCAAACGGTAAAGGGAAGTTGAGCAAGCGAGATGGTGATGCGGGAGGTTTTCCGGTATTCCCACTTGAATGGAAGGATCCTAAAACAGGTGATATCAGCTCGGGATATCGTGAAAGTGGATACTTACCTGAAGCAGTGAACAATATGCTTGCCTTGTTGGGTTGGCACCCGTCTGACAACCAAGAGCTGTTTGCATTGGAAGAGTTAGTTCAAGCATTTTCGCTTGAAAAAGTTTCTAAAAGCGGTGCGAAATTCGACGTAGATAAAGCGCGGTGGTTCAACCACAAATACTTGCAAGAACGCAGTAGCGAAGACATAGCGTCTCTTATTGCGAGTGACATAGAAGCACGAGGCTGGAATCCTGAAGCAACCTATTTGCATCAGGTTATCGATATGGTGAAGGAGAAAGTCAACTTTGCGAAAGACATCCCCAATGTCGCTAATTTCTTTTTTGAAGAACCTACGTCGTACGACGAGAAAGTAGTTCGAAAGAAATGGAAAAATGACGTTCCCGGATTGATTTCAGAGCTGGGAGACGCACTTGCACAAGTGGAGGATTTCAACGCAAGCTCAATCCAATCTGCTTTCGAAGCATTCGCAGCGTCGAAGGAAAAATCACCGGGATCGATAATGCAGCCCATGCGGTTAGCGGTTAGCGGTCAGGCCGGCGGACCTCCAATATTCGAAATGTTGGAATTGCTTGGAAAAGATACCGTTGTAAGACGCCTGAAGACTGCTTCTGAAGTTATTCCTTCCGGAGAATAAGACAACATTTGATTCTTGTGGATTAGCTTGTCCGCTACACCACAACTGATGTAATAACTTCGCGACTATGTCGCGCCCATTTTATAAAAATCGATATTTCATAGTAGGTTTTTCCTCACTATTCTGGTTGACGTTTTTCGATCAGAACAATTTCATCTATCAGTATAAACTGGGACAGCAAATCGAGGAACTCGAAACAGAGAAGTCTTATTACAAAGAACAAATCGAGAAGCTCAACGAACAAAAAGAACTTCTGACCAACGACGAGGATATGCTGGAGCGATTTGCTCGCGAAACTTATCTCATGACAAAAGATGGGGAGACGCTATTTCTGCTGAAGGAACGGGACTGATTTGAATGTCGAATATCGAACAACGAATGTCGAAGGCAGATATAAGTTGAGATTATTATCCAACAACCCTACACTCTATACCCCTATACCTTACTACGAATCACCTTCACAATTAACTTGGATCAACTAACTTTACCCTATCAATACAGAACCATGGGAAAAACTCTTTTGATCGCAATAATTGGTTGCTTTCTATTTCTAGCACCCAATGATGCATGTGCACAGAATCCAATGTTTACTCAGTTTTATGCAACGCCTTTATACACTAATCCGGCTATGGCAGGAACCGCACAATGCAACAGAGGAGGTGGCCGGGCAGTGTTAATCTACAGGAACCAATGGCCTAGTTTGCCGGGAACCTATGTCACAAGCACCATTTCTTATGATCAACATTTTGACAAAATCAAAGGAGGACTCGGGCTTCTAGTTTTGAGAGACATCGCGGGGGAGGGCTTGTTGACCTCAACGCACGCCGGAGCAACGTATTCACATCAAGTGAGTTTAAATGACGACGTTTATATGCGTTTTGGTGTCGAAGGCCAGATTATACAGCGAGCGCTCGATTGGAGTCGATTGCTTTGGGAAGATCAAATTGATGCAACTCGAGGTTTTGTCGCTTCTACACTGGAGCCTTCAGGGCCAAGTGCAATTACCTCGCTTAATGTGAACGCCGGTTGGTTGATTTACGCTAAGAGTTTTTATGGAGGAATTGCTGTCCACAATGTTTCTCAACCGGTTCAATCGTTTTACGGTGATCCGGATGCGAAACTCCCTAGACGATATACGGTGCATGCAGGTTATGCGCTACCGCTTGTTCGAGACCAAAGCGCAGATTCGATTGGGCTCCGACCGAACGTTCTGCTGATGAAACAAGGTGGCTTCACTCAGTTTAATGCATCGTGCTATTTTAATCTGAATTGGCTAATAGCAGGTGTTGGTGTACGATTAGTTAATAAGCAGTTGTCTGATTTCGAGTCCTATCTTGGGTCTATAGGTTACCGAGGTAAAAGGTTCAGAATGGCTTACAGTTATGATCTAACCTTGGATGAAAGGAGATCTACAACTCGAGGATCGCACGAAGTGAGTATAGCCTATCAATGGTGTTCGAAAAAGGACTCAAAGAAATTGAGGTCTGATGAATGCCTGGCTTTCTGGTAGTCCATAGCCTCGTAGTTGGGCTGTTGCCACAGACCTTCTTAAACAGAGATTCACTGTAATACGGTTAACAATCATTAGTCGAAATTCATTATTCGACATTCATAAGGCTTACCTTTGTAGCCCTTTATCGAAAACATGGCTAATAAGATTTATTACACAAAGACAGACGAGGCGCCAATGCTGGCAACTCACTCTTTTCTACCTATGGTTGAGGCCTATTTGGCCAAAGCCGACATTGCGGTGGAACTGAAAGATATTTCGCTTGCTGCTCGGGTTCTTGCTCAGTTCCCGGATGTCCTTTCAAGCGATCAAAAAGTTGAAGACGCTCTTACCCAATTGGGTGAGCTCGCAAAAAATCCGGAAGCTAACATTGTTAAGCTTCCAAACATTTCGGCATCGGTTCCACAGCTTAAAGCAACCATAAAGGAATTACGAGCAAAGGGTTTTGCGATTCCAGACTATCCTGAAGATCCACAGACAGCGGAAGAAAAAGCCATTGCATCAAAATATGGAAAGGCGAAAGGTAGCGCGGTCAACCCTGTTTTACGTGAAGGAAATAGCGACCGTCGTGCACCAAAGCCGGTAAAGAACTACGCCAAGAAAAACCCACATCGCATGGGCGCATGGTCGGCAGACAGCAAAACTCATGTGGCAACAATGGATGCAGGCGATTTCCATCACAATGAGAAATCAACAACCATTGCTGATGCAACACAGTTTCGCATTGAACATGTTGATTCAGACGGGAACGTTAAAGTTTTAAAGTCCGAGGCGTCGTTGCTCGCCGGAGAGGTAATAGACTCCACTGTGATGAGCAAGCGAGCACTTATTGATTTTCTTCGAAAGCAGATAGCAGATGCGAAAGAGCAAGATGTCCTGTTGTCTTTGCACATGAAAGCAACCATGATGAAGGTATCTGATCCAATCATTTTTGGACATGCTGTTTCAGTGTTCTTTGCCGATGTAGTCAAAAAGCATGAATCAACTTTATCACAATTGGGTGTAGAACTGAACAATGGTTTTGGAGACTTGATAAATAAGATTACCAATCTGCCTGATGCTGATCGCAAAGCGATTGAATCAGACATCGCAACAGCACTTGAAAACGGACCTGAATTGGCCATGGTAAATAGCGACAAAGGAATTACCAACCTGCATGTTCCGAGTGATGTGATCATTGATGCGTCGATGCCCGCTATGATCCGACAAGGTGGCCAGATGTGGGACAAAGACGGGAAAACTCAAGACACGAAAGCTATTATCCCGGATAGTAGTTATGCCGCCATATATCAGGCGACAATCGACTTCTGTAAGGAGCATGGTGCGTTTGACCCAACAACTATGGGAACAGTACCAAATGTAGGGTTGATGGCACAGAAAGCGGAAGAATATGGGTCACACGACAAGACTTTTGAGATAGAGGAGGCGGGAACAGTGCGCGTGGTTGACGCGTCAGGAGAGACGTTACTGGAACACGGGGTAGAAGAGGGAGACATTTGGCGGATGTGTCAAGTAAAAGACGATCCAATCCGAGATTGGGTGAAGCTTGCCGTTAATCGTGCACGTGCAACCTCAACTCCGGCGGTTTTCTGGCTAAACAGTGAAAGAGCTCACGATGCTGAGTTAATCATGAAGGTGAAAACGTACCTTAAGGATCACGATACGGAAGGGCTTGAAATTCATATTATGAGTCCGGAAGAGGCGACACACTTTACACTTGCGCGAGTGAAAGAAGGGAAGGATACGATATCGGTATCTGGTAATGTGTTGCGTGATTACCTCACTGATTTGTTCCCAATCCTTGAGCTTGGAACAAGTGCTAAGATGCTATCCATTGTTCCTTTGATGAACGGTGGTGGGTTGTTTGAAACAGGAGCTGGCGGATCAGCACCGAAACATGTGGAGCAATTTGTAGCGGAGAACTACTTGCGCTGGGATTCCCTTGGTGAATTTTTGGCGTTGGCAGTTTCGTTAGAGCATATTGCAACCGTGGATGGAAATGTCAAAGCGGGAGTATTAGCTGCAGCATTAGACGAGGCGAATGAGAAGTTCCTCGCAAACGATAAGTCTCCGGCTAGAAAGCTAGGTGAAATCGACAACCGAGGTAGTCACTTCTACCTTGCCATGTATTGGGCTGAAGCAATGGCAAACCAGTCAGAAAGTGCCGAGCTAAAGGAGACGTTTAGTGCATTGTTTGATGCAATGAAAAACAATGAATCTGAGATTGTGGATGAACTAATTTCGGTTCAAGGGAATCCGGTTGACATCGACGGGTACTATTTCCCGGATTATGAAAAAGTAGCACAAGCGATGCGTCCGAGTACAACGTTGAATGCGTTGATCAATAACTTCTAGAAAGATATTAAATCACTTAAAGGCCGACCTAGTCGGCCTTTTTTATTTGGAGGTTTATTGAGAACGATAGGAGATGCAGAAGAGGTGAAATCTCCAGAAAATCTTATACTCGTCTCCATGGAGACGAGTTTAAGCCCACCTCCAATCTCCCTCCGTATCCACCCAATTCAATCCCTGAGCGGAACCAATCAATAGATCTGAAATGGTGTAACAAAAAAGGCCTCGCTCAGCGAAGCCTTTTTTAAATGATGTACCAACTTGGTCTAGCTCACCCCGCTTACTTGAGCAGCGCGATCTACTTTCTTAATCATGCCTTGAAGTGCTCGGCCGGGTCCGACTTCAACAAATTCAGTCGCTCCATCAGCCATCATGTTTTGAACGCTTTGGGTCCATTTGACTGGCGCCGTCAACTGGGCAATCAAGTTTTCTTTTATCGTTGCTGGATCTGTTTCAGCCTTTGTACTTACATTTTGATATACTGGGCAGCTTGGTGTGCTGAAATCAGCATTGTTGATCGCAGCAGCCAATTCTTCACGTGCAGGTTCCATCAATGGACTGTGGAACGCACCGCCTACAGGTAGCGGCAGAGCACGTTTTGCGCCTTTTTCTTTGAGTATTTCGCACGCAGAATTTACACCTTCATTCGTCCCCGAGATAACCAACTGACCTGGACAATTGTAGTTAGCTGCAACCACAACATCGTCGATTGAGTCACAAACCTCTTCAACAACGCTATCATCTAAGCCCAGAATAGCGGCCATCGTAGATGGGTTTTGCTCACACGCTTTTTGCATCGCTTGTGCGCGGATACTTACCAACATTAGTCCATCCTCAAAACTCAATACACCTGCAGCAGTTAACGCGGATATTTCTCCTAAGGAATGTCCCGCAACCATCGTAGGGTTAAAATCGTCCATGGTCTTGGCAAGAATCACAGAGTGCAAGAAAACGGCAGGCTGTGTAATCTTTGTTTGCTTTAAGTCTTCATCTGAACCATTGAACATAGTGTCTGTGATGTTAATACCAAGAATCTCATTGGCTTGTTCGAATAGTGTCTTTGCATCACTGCTCGATTCGTAAAGATCTTTACCCATTCCGGAGAATTGAGCTCCCTGACCCGGGAAAACATACGCTTTTGTCATTATTCGTTAGATTTTATTTGTCCTACTATTTGAAAGGATTCGCTACCCAATACTCGGGTGTCACGGTCAACTTTAATCGTATAACCTACACCTTTGGTGTAACTCAACATGGTGGTAGATGGCGAAAGTTTACTGTCGTCATTCATCACTATCGCAAATCGATAGATCTCGCCACCATCTGTTGTGTCAAACTTTATTTCCCGATACCGCTGCCTCTCGTTTGTTGTGTGAAACACGAGCCCATGTTCATTTACATCGTGCTCATCATCTACTTGTTTGAAATCTGTTTGCCACGCTACTTCTTTGATTTCAATTTCCGTAAATGCGTACAGTTCTTTGTTCCAATCAACTTCCGTAAGCGTATCAAAATGCACATTATCGTCAATCGATGATCGCTTAATGAGCAGGGCATTTGACGTATTTAATTCGGTGATTTCACGCATGAAGAATTCATGGAAATCAAAGAATTTGTGTCCATTGCCTTCAGTTGGCGTGGAGCTACATCCACAAATCATTGCGCAACCAATAATAATAAGCGTGTTGAATTTCACGGGTCAAAAATACGATTGTATCACGACTTGTTTTCGAGTCGATCTATGCCGGCTTTGGCCTTGTATTCCACACTTTTCTTGTATTCTTTATTCGCATCAAACTGCATGGATTTTTTGAAGAACTCACGTGCAAGTTCAACGTTATTTTGATGCTCGTATAGTTCACCTAAGTACAAAGCGGCAAACGATGCGTAGTACTGCGGCAATTCGGAGCCCTCTGCAATGGTGGCCTTGTAGAATGCTTCCGCTAGTTTCTCGTCGGGTAAGGCATCATAGATACGGGCTTTGCGATAAAAATATTCCGTGCGTTCTCTTGATGTTTCGAAGTTTACCTTCTTAAATGGTCTAATCACTTCCAAAGCGCGTTGATAGTATCCTCCATCGTACAACAACCTCGATTTTAAAAGAATACTATCCGGAGTTATTCCGGACTTGGCGTACTTCAAAGCTTGTTCATCCTCTTCTAGTTGGTCACTTCCCTTTGTGGCCGTCATAGCGATGTAGTGATAGTACGTCGACTCATCGTTGAAAAACAGAGCGTGCCAAGAAAGCTTTTGATAAGAGCTTTTGATATAACTGCTGCCCTTTGTGGTTTCCACGAACCGCAAAAGCGGTATGTCTGCATCGGAATCCAGTCGTTGTAATTTTGCCTTGCCTAGTGCAAAATCAAGAAAAGGAATTGAGCCATAAGGACTTTCACGAGGTGTTTGTTCAACTACTCGAATCACCTCTTCGTTAAACTTGCACTTGTCGGCAATATTTACCCGAGCAAAAGCGCTTAAGGTATTTGTAGGATAGTCTTGGGTAATATCGTCAATAACCTTCCAGGCGGTTGTTTTATCATTTTTTAAGTAGAGGTATACCGATGCTAGATAGAACTGAGCTTCTTTGCGCATCAGAATAAATTCAGAGTTGGTCGATTTGTCATTAATGCACGCATTTAAATACGAAATACCCGCATCCATATCAGATGGGTACCCCATGAAACTGACAAGCTTACGATACGTGTTGGGTAAGCTACCAAAGCCACTTTGTAAAAGACCTAGCGTTTTCTTCGCCATGGTGAAGGAGGGGAAATCTTTAATCACATCCTGACCGAGATTATATGCATGGCGCACATCATTAGCAGCAGATAAGGCATTACCGCGTTTGCCATTCACAACCGATGAGTAGAAGTAAACTTCCTCTTTGAGAAAGTCGCGATAACCAGCAATGGGGTCGCAATCCGACAAACGAGTTAAACAATCATCTTTGATGGAGTCAAATACGCTATGTGAAGCGTCGTCTTCTTGCGTGATATAAAGTAACATCGAACGCAAGGTATTCAGGTAGTCTGCAGCTCGATTGTTTGGATTAATGCGCAGCTCTTTGGCAATTAGCTTTTCTGCTTGATTAAGTTTTAGGGTGTATAAACACGCTTGAGCTTGTAAGCAAGTTGATGTGAACTCAATTTTCGGCGCAGCAGTTGCTCGCGTAAAAACGAGCATACAAATACACGCGGCTATGATTAGTTGAATTCGCATCAGCACAAAGGTATTGTAACTGTGTTACGAATGTTGAACGAAAAGTAAATGAAGGTGTTGTGTAAAGACTATTTCGTGGCCTTACGTCTTCTTCTTGATTTTGGCTTTTCTTCTACAATCTCCTCAACGATTCCAGCCATCTCAGCATCTACGTTGATACGACCACAGTGCTCGCAAATAACAATTTTCTTGCGCTGACGAAGGTCTGATTGTAATTGAGGTGGAATTTTAGCAAAACACCCACCACATGAACCTCTAAGAACCGGTGCTACAGCCAAACCATTGAATACGCTTTGACGGATTCGGTTGTATGCTTTCAACAACTTCGGGTCGGCTTTCTTCTCGGTCTTATCACGATTTTTCAAGATTTTGCTCTCTTCCTTCTCGGTTTCAGCAGTAATCTCTTCAAGCTCTTTCTTCTTATTGTCCAAGTCAATTTTACGACCGTCAAGATCTTGCTTCACTTCGTCAATCAACTCTTTCTTTAACGAAATGCTGTTTTGAAGCTCACCAATTTTCTTCTCGGCAGCCATCACCTCAAGACCTTGGATTTCGATTTCCTTGTTCAACGCGTCGTACTCACGGTTGTTCTTAACCTTATCCAACTGCTCAGTGTAACGCTTGCTCAATTGTTGAGACTGACCAATTTTTTCTTTGTTTGCTACAATACCTGATTCGAAATCTGCAATTTCTTGCTCAAACTTGTCAAGTCGAGTTTGCAATCCTGCCAACTCATCTTCCAAATCAGCAACTTCCATTGGAAGTTCACCACGAAGTGCTCGTAGCTCATCTAATCGTTTGTCGATTGTTTGTAAATCCCAAAGTCCCTGCAGTTTTTCTTCAATTGTTGCCATAGACGCTATAAGTATTGTATTGGATTCGTGTTCGTTTGCGTGAAAACGACTGCAAAATTAGGCAAATTTTCGGTTAAATAATCATGTAAAAGTTCAATCGTAAACTGTTCACTCTCGTAGTGCCCAATGTCGCATATCATCAAAGAATCTTCACCGTCAAAAAACTCGTGGTACTTTACATCTCCCGTAACATACGCGTCCGCTCCGGAGGCCTTGGCATTGTGGATTAAGAAGCTTCCGGATCCCCCGCACAACGCAACAGTTTGTATGTGTGTTTTGTCCGTTTCTGTATATCGAACAACAGCAGTTTTCATCTGCTGCTTGAGCATGGTCAAAAAGTCTTTCTTCTGCATCGGTTCGGGTAGTTGCCCAATCATGCCACTACCAATAGTAGGAGAGGAGTTTTCGATGGCATACACATCATAAGCTACTTCTTCGTATGGGTGTGCATCCATCAAAGCCTTTATTACAGCTGATTTGGCATGTCGAGGCAAAACAACCTCGAGCCTTTGTTCTCTCTCATAGTGTCTTTCGCCAAGCTTGCCTACGAATGGATTACTGCCTTCACCGGCGGTAAAACTTCCTTCACCGGTACTTGAGAAACTGCACTCACTGTATTTCCCGATGTGACCTGCCCCTGCACCGAACAATGCATTGAGGACTTGGCCGGAATAGTCATTCGGAGTATAACATACCAACTTTAAGAGTTGACCCGATTTGGGTGCTAAGATTCGACTTTCTTTCAATCCTAGTTTTTCGGCTATCTTGGCATTTACGCCATTCTGCAATACGTTGTCCAAATTAGTGTGAATTGCGTACAAGGCGATGTTGTTTTTTACTGCTTTCATGACAACACGCTCCACGTAATTTGATCCGTTTAGCCGCTTCAGACCTTTGAAAACAATTGGATGATGACTAACAACCATGTTGCATTTTCGCTCAATGGCCTCATCAATAATTGGTTCAATGGCATCTAATGAAACCAATACGCCGGAGACTTCCATACCGGGGTCTCCCACGATCAATCCTGCATTGTCGTAAGTCTCTTGTAGCGCTGGTGGAGCCAATTTCTCCAATAAGTTGGTGATGTCTTTTACCTTCATTGTTTAGGGTGACTGTTAAACAAAACAAAGGAAAATAACAGAAACAGTTGGCGTTCAACAGGGTTAATTGAGATCTAGTACGCAAATTTGTGCATCTTGAAAACGTTACGCCTCCTACTTTATCCGTTTTCGATGCTCTATGGTGCAATCATGGAGTTGCGCAACTATGCCTTTAGAACCGGACTTAAGAAGTCGGTGAAGTTTGATGTTCCTGTGGTTTCTGTGGGTAATCTTAGTGTTGGAGGCTCAGGTAAAACACCCATGATTAAATATCTAGTCTCACAGCTGCAGAAAGACTACACTATAGGTGTGCTGAGCCGGGGATATGGCCGGGAAACCAGTGGCTATGTTCTCGTTGATTCTGGCTCGGAAGCCAAGAAGGTTGGCGATGAACCACTCGAAATTAAAACGGCCTTCCCAAACGTTACGGTTGCTGTATGTGAGTCTAGGGTATTAGGTATCCCACATCTATTGCGAGACAACGAATCAGTAGATTTGGTTCTATTGGATGACGCCTTCCAACATCAGTATGTAACTCCTTCGTTCTCCATCCTTATGTCTAAGATGCGTCGACCGTTCTACTCGGACTTTGTTATGCCTCTGGGCCGTTTACGTGAGTTTAGAAAAAACTATAAACGCGCAGATGTCATCGTTTTCAATGGCAGTGATTTAAGTTTTAAACCCTCAACTGCGCTCGATATTCTATATTTTGTTGCATATCGTGAGAACACCGGTTTAAAGACCGTTTGGGGGCAAGACAATCCGGTTTTTGACGCTCCGGTTGTGGTGAGTGCGTTGGCAAGTAATGATGCCTTCAATCAAGTTTTTGATCGGGAACACCCAATGGCTATTATTCATGCATATCGAGATCATTATCGATATACCGAGCGTGAAGTGCGCGCCTTTATCGAAGAGGCTGTAAATAGAGATGGAGTGATTATAACGACGGCAAAAGACTGGGTAAAGCTTAAACCATACTTTCGAGACTCTGATATTCAAGTAACGGTCCTGGTCCAAGAAGTTGGATACACCTTGCCTCAGGCGGATTCTTTTCTTGGAATGCTAAAAAGTGCAATCGATGAAAAACGTTAGAGCGAAAAAACATTTAGGTCAGCACTTTCTTAAAGACCTATCGGTTGCCCAACAAACAGCTGACTTGGCAACGAAGTCGGGGTTGAATCAATGGCTTGAAATAGGCCCGGGAATGGGCGTTTTAACTCAATACTTGCTCCACTCAGATATCAACCTTAAAGCAATAGACTTAGATCAAGAATCCGTAGAATACTTGTATAAAAACTACCCGGATTTAAATGTGGTTTATGGTGATTTCCTTAAGCAGCCCTTACATACGTGGTTTGATGGTGAATTCGGAATAATTGGCAATTTTCCGTACAACATCTCCTCTCAGATTATGTTTAAGACGTTGGAAAATCGAGATATCATACCGATTTTCTGTGGGATGTTTCAATTGGAGGTTGCGCAACGAATCGTATCGCCACCGGGCAATAAAACGTACGGAATACTCTCTGTACTCATTCAATATTTTTACGACGTTACCATCGAAATAAAAATTCCACCCGGAGCTTTTGCCCCTCCACCCAAGGTGCATTCTGCTGTTATCTTGGCGAAACGCAACCAAAGGAACTTGGAGGTAGACGAGTCTTTGTTTTTTGACGTAGTCAAAACTGCATTTCAGCAGCGGAGAAAGACACTTTCGAATGCTTTGAAGAAATTTAACATCCCCAAAGACCTAGTACTTCAAAACCCTATGTTTAAATTGCGGGCAGAGCGACTTACTGTGGATGATTTTATTGAATTGACACGGTTTATCGCTCAGCACAGAACCTGATATGGAAGACATTCGAATCGACAAAGAGTTCACCACCGAGTTCATCGCAGAGGTGCATGATCGTCGGTCGGATGTGCTTATCGCACGGTTAGAGCGACTCTATCCGGCAGATATTAAAGAGATTTTTGACGAGCTCGATTTGGAGCAAGCTGTCTATGTTACCTCATTGATGGACATAGATAAAAAGGTAGAAGTTCTCGCTGAGCTAGAGCCAGATGTTCGTAAACGTTTTCTGGAAGGTTTTGATGAAGAGCAGACGGCATTGGAATTTATCCAACACATGGATAGTGATGACGCCGTGGACGTACTCAGTGAGTTGAGTGCGGAAGAAGCTTCTCAGGTCTTATCTTACATACCAGATAAAGAACAGTCGTTGTTTTTAACTCGACTACTGCGTTACCCGGACGACACCGCAGGTGGATTGATGGGAGGCGAGTTAATCAAAGTGAACGTCAAATGGAATGTTGCGGAGTGTACCGAGGAAATACGAAAGCAAGCTGAAGAGGTTGCTCGAGTATATACGGTTTATGTGGTGGATGACAGTAATGTTTTGCAAGGCTGGGTTTCACTGAAAAAGATTCTTTTGGCGAAGGAAAAAACACCGATTGCCGATATCTACGACGATAATATCAAGTACGCCAGCGTGAGCACTAACGGTGACGAAATTGCATCGCTGATGAAGAAGTACGATCTCATTGCGCTCCCAATTGTTGATTCTTTGAAGCGGTTGATAGGTCGGGTTACCATTGATGATGTGGTCGACTTTATCAAAGAAGAGGCCGACAGAGATTTCCAAATGTTGTCCGGTATCAGCCAGAGTGTTGAAATGAAGGACCGAGTTTGGGTTCTATCACGTGCTCGTCTTCCTTGGTTAATCATAGGTCTAATTGGAGGAGTGATGAGCTCAATGGTTATCGGGCAGTTTGATGGAGAATTAAAGGAGAATGTACAACTTGCCATGTTCATGCCGCTCATCATGGCGATGGCCGGTAATATTGGAGTTCAATCCTCTTCAATCATTGTTCAAGGTTTGGCGAACAGTTCAATCAGCAGTGATTCCGTATTCGGTAAACTCGGTAAAGAACTCTTGGTAAGCCTAATTAACGGATTGGTTTGTTCCGCAATACTACTTGGCTACGGATTGATATCCGGAAATAGCAATGACATCATGACGGTGGTAAGCATTGCATTAATCGCGGTTATTCTGTTGGCCGCTGTGATTGGAACCGTTGTGCCACTGGCACTAGACCGTTTCAAGATAGATCCTGCGCTTGCAACCGGGCCGTTTATTACCACCAGCAACGATCTTATTGGTCTGTTTCTATACTTTATGATTGGCAAGCTGTTGTTGTAAAATGGTTGCTGAAGAATACATCAATTCAATTCAGAATGGAGATCGAGGAGCCCTCTCAAAGGCTATTACTTTGGTTGAGAGCACTAAGCCTGAACACAGGATTTTGGCTGCCGAGATTTTGGATGGTTGCGCGAGTAATTCAAAACAATCTATCCGAATTGGGGTAACCGGAGTTCCGGGTGTCGGTAAAAGCACGTTTATCAATGCGCTTGGCAAATATCTGGTTGAAGAGAAACATCTTAAAGTTGCTGTACTTGCCGTGGATCCGAGTAGTCAGCAAAGTGGAGGGAGTATCCTCGGAGATAAGACTCGTATGGAGTATTTGTCAATATCGGATAATGCGTTTGTGCGCCCTTCGCCAAGTGGCGATTCGCTTGGAGGCGTGGCAGCAGCCACGCATGAGTGTTTGATGTTGTGCGAGGCAGCAGGTTATGATGTCATCTTGGTAGAAACCGTTGGGGTAGGACAGAGCGAAACGTACGTCTATAATATGGTTGATGCGTTTCTATTATTATTACTTCCCGGAGCAGGAGATGATTTGCAAGGCATAAAGCGGGGTATTGTAGAAATGGCTGATGTTGTTGCGATAAATAAGTCGGACGCACATCCGGCATTTGCCAAGGAAGCACATATACACTACCGAAATGCGCTACAATTGATTCCTTCCGGTAGATCGGGATGGAGAGTGCCGATTCAGCAGATTGATAGTGTAACGGAGAGCGGATTGACTGAACTTTGGTCTACCTTGATGTCATTTATCGAACATCAGAAAAGCTCTAGCGCATTTAATCAGAATCGCGAGAATCAACTTTCTGTATGGTTAAGTCGATATATCGATTTAGAGTTATTGCGTTTTATTAAGAACCGATCCGATCTTCAAGAACTTCGAAATCAAGTGGAATCTCAAGTAGTTTCGGGTAAGTCGTCTGTACGAAGTGCAGCCATGCGATTTGTGAAGCAGGTTTTATCCTAATACCTCAGCCGCAAAGAGTTCTTTGAATGTCTTGATGTAGATCTCTTTAACCTCACCCATATCCATTTTACGACCAAGTTCTACTTCCATTGAAGTGACGTCCTTGTCACTGATGCCGCATGGTATCATGTGTCGGAAAAAACTTAAATCAGTATTAACATTTAACGCAAAGCCGTGCATGGTGATACCTTTACTCACCTTAATTCCGATCGCAGCAATTTTTCGATGGATTCCTTGAGTAATCCAGATGCCCGTAAGTCCGTCTATCCGTTCAGTTTTAATTCCGAATTGTAACAGAGTTTGAATAATGCTGTCTTCAAGTAAATCGACATATTTTTTTACTCCAATGCCCAACTCGTGAAGGTTCAGAATAGGGTATCCTACGAGTTGACCGGGACCGTGAAACGTAATATCACCACCGCGTTCAATTTCATACTTCTCGGCGCCAATGTTCTTTAAGAAAGTATCGTTGATAAGGAGATTATCCCGATTAGCACTTTTGCCAAATGTATAAACTGGATTGTGTTCACATAGCAGAACCGTATCCTGTACTTCATTGGTACTTCGCTTCGAAACGAAATCCTTTTGGAGATCCCAAGCCTCTTTGTATGCAATTCTGTCTAGGTCTTTGAATTCAATACTCATGATAATACAGGATTTCGTTGCCGGATTACTTTAACAATCAAACTTAGACCGAAAAACAAAAAAATAAACTGAGCAATTCGGCCGAGATAGTCTCCCGTTTTAGCGTAGTAGGTTGTGTACTGCAAGGCAGGTATTTCGGCTTGTAGATAGCCTTTCTTCCACCAACCCAGCTCGTCCAGAACATTACCATTGTCGTCGATAACACAAGAAATACCGGTATTGGCACTTCGCACCACATACCTGCGATATTCAATTGCACGCAATCTTGCGTAGTCTTTGTGTTGTCTGTGTCCTACTGTGTTGCCCCACCATCCATCATTGGTAATCACGGCAAGGAAGTCTGCTTTCTTGGCAACAAAGTCGCCTACGTAATCCCCAAACACCGATTCGTAACAAATCAACGGAGCTACCGCGTAGTCTTTGCGATTTGAGTAGTGAAACGACTTCGCTTCTTTGTCGGATCCTAGGTTACCCGATACGCCTCCAAAATCAAGCTTGAGTAGGTTGTCGAACAATTTGAAGAATCGCGGGAACGGCATGCTTTCAACGCCAGGAACTAAACGCGATTTATGATAGGTTTCAACACTTCCATCGGAGTTGATTTGAAGTGCTGTATTGTATGAATCGTAGTACTCATTAGTTGGTTCATAATACCGAGGGTACTTCGGAAGTTCCTCACCTGCCTTATAAAAGCGATGCGTGGAGGCACCGATCAGGATGTCGACTTTTGGGTGTTTCAGTTGGTAACCGCGCATGGATCTTACGCCCGGGTGATGTTGGATGTTTTCTTCGTTGTGGTTTCCGGTGAGAGCGGTTTCCGGGAATATGAGCAAATCGGTTTCAGCTTGAGTTGCTTCCTCGGCAAGTTCGGTGAACATCCTAATTTGATCACTTGCAGAGCCGTTGTCAAACTTGTGGTACGGGTCGATATTCGGTTGTATAATCGATACGTTAACGGATTTCATAGTTGGGCACTTGGTTTGTTGACTCCCCAAATACATCGACCATAGGGTTGGCAGAATCAAACCAATAGATGCAATCGTGGCAAATTTTGAGCGAAGAGATTTAACCCACTTGAAAAGAAATACATTGATTAGGATTATCCATAAACTACCGCCTTGAGCCCCGGTGTATTCGTACCACTGAACAAGTTCCGGACTTGAGGCAAAACCGTTGCCCAACGTAAGCCACGGGTAAGCCAAATCCCACCGAAAGTGAAAGTGCTCAAACGAAAGCCAGGATATAACAAAGAAGATCAAGGCCTTACTCTCGCCCACAAGGCGTTTTGTCTTCCTATAAATCAGAAAGGGGAGAAGCATCAGAAAGCTGTTTGCGAATAGCATAAATACAGCTCCACCCGGTGATGCATTCCATACCCACCACGTTGATATTAAGTTGAAGGTGAACAGACCTAGGTAAACATACTTGCCAAAGTGTTTTTGGTTGGTTGTCAGGTGCTCGAGCATCAAAAGCGGCACTAAGCCGATAAACAGAGGGTAGGGCAGTTTTAAGGGAGGCCATCCCAGAGCCATGAGCCCGCCACCTATCAATGCAATTATTATGTACCTAAGTTGATTGCTCATGACTTGCCTGCAAGACATACAACAAACTCACCTTTGATGGGTTTGGATTCAATGTTCGTGCGAACTTCTGTTATAGTGCCTCGGTAGTGTGTTTCGTGAAGTTTCGAGATTTCTTTTGATACGGACACGTGTCGATCTGGACCAAAGACTTCTTCCATTTGATTTAACAACTTGACTATTCGATGAGGACTTTCATAAAAGACTATAGTTCGTTCTTCGTCTATAAGCGCTTCCAATCTTTTCATCCGGCCTTTCTTGTGCGGGAGAAAACCTTCGTACACAAATCGATCGCTTGGTAAGCCTGAAACCACAACGGCGGGAATTAAAGCCGCTGCGCCAGGTAAGCACTCAACATCAAAGTTATTTTCAATGGCAGTTCGCACAAGCAAGTATCCTGGATCAGAAATTCCGGGAGTTCCTGCATCTGAGCAATAACAAAGTGTCTGTCCACTTTCAAGTAGATTAAGGACGTGTTTTATTTTCTGATGTTCGTTGTTTTGATGGAACGATTCGATAGGTGTCTGGATGTCAAAATGTTGAAGCAGCTTCCCGGTTGTTCGAGTGTCCTCCGCAAAGATTTTGTCGCATGATTTTAGGGCATTAATTGCTCTAAAAGTCATGTCGTCCAAGTTGCCTATTGGTGTTGGCACGAGTATGATACGAGGTGAATCAGGCACTGGGCAAAATTAGCTAAATCCCTTCATCAAAGGGCATAAAAAAAGGGCTGCAACCGCAGCCCTTTTTTTGAGTTTTATAGTTCTTATTTAACTTCAACCGGTACGTTGATACCAGTGATGATGTCAATTTTACCACGTGCTACGAAAATCGCAACCTCTAGGTCTTCAGCTACAACTTCGCCACCCCCTGGAGGGATAACAGCACCATTGTAATCAGTTGGTACATCATAAGTAACAGTTTCTGTGTACCACTTACCTTCTGCAGTTTTTTCAGACGGTACTTCGTGGCCCCAAGGTCCTGTTAGGAAGTCACGCATGACGTGCTTGTGAACGTAGTTGTCTCCACCACCTGATTGCTTAGCAACCATGCCGCTTTGCAACAATGCGATGTTTACGCGGTTTTCGTTCGCAGACTCGTCGCCAGTGTAGTATACTTCGTATGTTACAGATAGCTCAGACTTAGCTTTGTCAAATACCGCATTAGCTCCGATGTTTACATTAGACTCTTCAGCCATAACTTCTTTAGCTGTAGCCTCCCAGTACCCACGGCTCATAGCCAAACCAGTTCCTTTGTCTTGGCTTTTTCCAGGGAATAACTGACGGTTCATAGTACCTGCTGGGTATCCAGCAACACCACTCTGATCAACTAGAGCTTGACCGTAAGAATTGGTGAAGTTAGCCCAACCTGCAGCAGGTGCAGCATAACCACCGGCGTTAACACCAAGTACTACCATGTCTTCTGGGTAGTTCAACAACAAGTTAGCCGCAATTCGGTGCCCATCAGGACAGTATCCGCATCGAACTCCTGTAAAATCTTCTAAAACAGCGTTTCTGTTTTCTTTTGTCATGGATGCCATGGTTGGCTCACTTGAACCACCACCTGGCGTTACAGTTCCTCCGTCATCACCACAACCTACTAGGATGAAGCTGGCAAGAACACTTAGTAAAAAAATCTTTTTCATATCCTCAATTTTCAATGTATAACTTTAAGGAAGACGAATTTGAGGGAATAATCGGTAAAAACCAAGTGGATTGGTAACAGAATGTCACCGAAAACTCACCGTTGTGTTAAAATTCTGAAGCGAGGAAGGTTGAAGTGTGGCCAATACCTTTGGAAACAATCTGTTCAGGAGTTCCGGTAACGAGGATTTCGCCCCCACCTTTCCCACCCTCCGGACCAAGGTCAATAATATGATCCGCTACTTTTACAACGTCTAAGTTGTGCTCAACTACAAGTACGGTATTCCCCAAATCAACCAAGTTCTGAAGCACCTTCAATAAAACACGGATATCCTCAAAGTGCAAACCTGTGGTTGGCTCATCAAGGATGTAGAAAGTATTCCCCGTGCTAATCTTGCTCAGTTCGCTTGACAGTTTAACACGCTGTGCTTCACCACCCGATATTGTCGTGCTGCTTTGTCCAAGCGTAATGTAACCCAGCCCAACGTCCTGAAGAGCTTTAATTTTTCGGTATATCGAAGGGATGTTTTCAAAGAACTTAACTGCTTCATCCACACTCATGTTCAGTACATCACTAATCGACTTCCCTCTGTAGCGCACTTCTATCGTGTCGCGATTGTAGCGTTTACCTAAGCATGTTTCACACTCAACTTCAACATCCGGCAAGAAATTCATTTCAATAACTCTTCTACCACCGCCTTTACACGTCTCACATCTTCCGCCCTTCACATTAAATGAGAATCTACCCGGCTTGTAGCCACGAATCTTTGCTTCCGGTAATTCAGCAAACAAGGAGCGAATGTCAGTGAAGAATCCAACATAGGTCGCAGGGTTAGATCGCGGAGAACGGCCAATTGGCGACTGGTCAATCTTTATTACTTTATCGATGCTTTTTATACCGGTCACCTTGGTGTACGGTAAAGCCTTTTTACGTGACTTGTATATATGCTCTGAGAGAATTGGGTGTAACGTCTCATTAATGAGTGTGCTTTTTCCGCTACCCGATACTCCCGTTACACAAATGAATTTGCCCAAAGGGAATTCTACATCTACAGATTTAAGATTGTTCCCGGCGCAGCCTTTTAAACTGATTTTTTTGCCGTTTCCTTTCCGGCGTTTCTTTGGGATTTCAATCTCCTTCGCACCTGAAAGGTAGTCGGAAGTCTCAGTGTGAAGGTCTTTCAACTCTCTCCATGGCCCGGAGGCAATAATTTCACCACCGTATTTACCGGCTTTGGGGCCGATGTCGACTACAAAGTCACTTTCAAGAATCATGTCCTTGTCGTGCTCAACCACCAAAACGGAATTCCCCACGTCGCGTAGTTGTTTGAGCGAGTCGATTAAACGCGCATTGTCACGTTGATGAAGTCCTATACTTGGTTCGTCCAAGATGTAAAGCACTTCTTCAAGTTGAGACCCAATTTGAGTTGCCAGTCGGATGCGTTGCGCTTCACCTCCGGAAAGTGTACGTGCCGGATTGTTCAGGCTGAGGTAGCCAAGACCAACATTGGTAAGGAATCCAACACGATCACGAATTTCTTTGAGTAACTCCGTTGCAATTACCTTTTGGCGGTCACTCAGTAAGTCTTCAAGCTCATTGAGCCATGTTTCCAGTTCGGATATATTCAGTTCCCCGAGTTCACCAATGTGTTTTCCTCCTATGAAGTAGTGCAATGCTTCTTTCTTAAGGCGAAAACCACCACAGTCGGAGCACGTACGCATCACCATAAACTCATCCGCCCATTGGTGCAAGCTGTCCTGAGACTTTTGCATGTAGGAATTCTGCACCATCGGGATAACTCCTTTAAATGTGGTCTCGTAGGTTTGTTTTCCGCCACCTGAGTAGGTGTAGGTTACTTCAAATTTTTGATCACTTCCTAAAAGAATTGTGTCAAGCGCTTCTCGGCTAATTTTTTCGATGGGGTCGGCCAAACTGAACTTCAACTTTTTGGCCATGGCGCGCAATTGCGTGAATGTCCAGTTCGATCTGAACTGACCCAATGGTGCGATTCCACCTTTATTAATACTCAGCTTTTTATCCGGGATGATCAGGTCTTCATCAATGTCTGCTATGGTTCCCAACCCATTACATGTCGGACAAGCACCATAAGGCGAGTTAAATGAAAAGGTGTTGGGCTGCGGATCGTCGTAGGCGATGCCTGACTCCGGATCCATTAAGTTTTTGCTGAAATGACGCACTTCTTCCGAATCAAAATCGAAAAGCATCATTGTACCGTTGCCGGATTTTAAAGCTGATTTAACCGATTCGGTTATTCGGAAACGATTGTCGGCAGAAACCTCTATTCGATCTATCACCAATTCGATGTCGTGCACCTTGTAGCGATCCAGCTGCATACCCGGTTCAATCTTCTCAATCTTGCCATCGATACGCATTTTGGAATACCCCTTCTTGGCATATTGTTCGAATAGGTCGCGGTAATGACCTTTCCTCCCTTTAACAATGGGTGCGAGTACAGCGACTTTTTTATCGGAATAATCTGCCAGAATTAAATCGATGATTTGGTCTTCGCTAAAGCGAATCATTGGCTTGTTCGTCACATAGCTATAAGCGTCTCCGGCGCGTGCATACAACAATCGCAGAAAGTCGTATATCTCGGTGATGGTACCTACCGTAGATCGTGGGTTTTTACTCACCGTTTTTTGCTCGATGGCGATTACCGGACTCAAGCCTTCTATTTTGTCGACATCCGGACGTTTCATGTCGCCAATGAACTGACGTGCGTAAGCAGAGAAAGTCTCCATGTAACGGCGCTGACCTTCAGCAAAAATAGTGTCGAAGGCAAGGGATGATTTGCCACTTCCACTCAAGCCTGTGAAAACCACCATTTTCCCTCGAGGAATGGTAAGATCAACGTTCTTAAGATTGTGTTCGCGAGCCCCAATTATTTGGATCGAACCGTGTTCAAATATGTCTTTTTCAGCAGCCAAAATTGTAAGTCGGCAAAGTTATACTTTCTATGAGCGTTTGAAACAGAATTGTTAAATTCAAATACAAACCTCTAAACCATGAAATTCTTACAACAGCTCAGGCTGATTTTCGTTCTTTTTGCCATTTTTCGACCTGAGTATGGACATGCACAAATACTTTGGGAGGATTTTCAACTACCCAACGGGTCAAATCTCCCAACGCAATGGATAGGTGATCGAGCAAAGTTTGAAGTCAAGGAAAGCTCATTGGTGAGTAACAGCTCTACCACGAATGATGTCTTTTACGTAGAGCATGCAATTCATCTGAAAGATTCGACCGAATGGGAGTTTGATGTCGATTTGAATATCAATACATCATCGGTCAATAAGATCCGAATTTATCTGGTTCAGGATAGTAGCCAGTCGGTCTATCTAGAGATTGGAGGACCCAAAGATCGTATTTCGGTATTTGTAGCTACTGGCGCATCACAAGATTCGTTGTTATGGCATGGGCCATCGGGCGAAACACACAAATTTCAATCTGTTATTAGAATCCGGAGAGCCGGACAAACGTTTGAGTTGAGCTATTTCAACAAAGAGGTCATGAGTTATGATGACGCCGGCCAATGGAATTGGTTTTTGCATAACGGGAGTCCAAATATTCGATGGGAGGTGTATCAATCGACAGCGTCATTTTTCTATAAACACAAGTTGAACAGTGTTTATGTGGGTCCATGGCGGATAGATAATCAACCTCCTATCGTTCAAGATGTTTCATGGGTACGCAACGATACATTCGTTGCCCACTTCTCTGAGGGAATTTATTCCACACCTGAGGCAGCGATTCGTACTGGTTCTCAAAAAGCAAACTACAAGATCACAGGCAAGGCGGTGAAATTTTGGTTTGATGGTCAACTTTTATCTGGAAAACATGTTGTCCGTTTTGCAGGTTTTCGAGATAAGCTTGGCAATATCCCATCAGATACGATTCTATTGATTCATTATTGGGAAACCGGACCGAATCAGTTGAAAGATTTGGTGATCAGTGAGTGGATGAGTGATCCGTCGCCATCCGTTGGTTTACCCGAGGTTGAATACATTGAGTTGTACAATCGTGGAGGCCGACATGTAGATTTAACAGATTGGACGTTGAGTGATTCACGGGAGACGGCAGTTCTTCCTTCACGTGTTTTGCCTGTCGACTCCTTTGTAGTCCTCGTTGATTTCAAAGACTCCTCCTTAACCAACAGGTGGCCTAATGTTTTACATGTGAATTTACCCGCTTTGAACAACGGTTCGGACTATTTGAAACTCGTAAATTCAGACCAAGTGTTAATCGATGATGTTGCTTATGACATTGAGAATTACACTCCGGAATGGAAGCGAGACGGGGGCTTTAGTTTGGAACGAGTTGATGTGAATTTTGCATGTGATCATCCAAACTTGTTTGCGTTTTCTAATAATGTCTTGGGTGGCAGTCCAGGAGAAATGAACTCCCATAACCTTCGGCTTTTAGACACGGTTGCGCCTTTTGTCGTTGGGGTTTTCGTTAGTAAAGACAGCTTGGTGTTATCATTTTCAGAGAAGATCGAGGATGTTGACGCGTTTCAAGAATCCATTGCCGAGTTGAATAACTTACATCCGTTAAAAAGTTTCGATGTGAAGTTGGTTTTTGAGTGGGTAGATCCTCCCGAAATCGGTAAAAAGTTTGAGGTTAGACTTCCTGCAACACTGGATTGTGCAGGAAACTGTTCTGTTGATACAAGTCTTCTTGTGGCCTTGCCGTCGACACCGCAAGCAGGTGATGTTTTGGTAAGTGAAATTCTATACGATGGGTATCAGGACCTTGAGTTTGTTGAGATAAAGAACGTGAGTAATATGACCATCCAGCTTTCAGACTTACGTTTGGGTAGGAAGTTTGGCGACAAATGGCAATTGACAAACCCAATTCAGGTTGATCGATTAGTCCATCCGGGTGAGGTTGTAGCCTTGACAAACGACAAGAACTTGTTAGTTGACGAGTACCATAAAACGGTAACAGAAAACGTAGTTGAGTTGTCGTCGTGGATGACTTTGCCCAATGATGGGGCGCTCATAGGCTTATTCAACAAAAGTGGGCAATCAATAGATACGGTTGCCTATGATGATGATCACCATCATGAATTACTTGCTCAAACCAAGGGTGTTAGTTTAGAGCGAAGAAGACTTGAATTAACCTATGTGGAATCTGAAAAGAATTTCTGGACATCGTCCTCGTCACTTGACGATTTTGCTACTCCCGGTTTTCATCGCGTTCGGAGCTCTTACCCTGCAGATTATTTTACACTCGTGAGTGATCCGGTTTCTCCTAACGGGGATGGAATTGCTGATGATGTGACCATACAGGTAAATGGTCTACCGGACGGGACAGTTGGTCGGTTTACAATCACAGACTTATCTGGTAACCTGGTATTCAAAGGTCTTGACCAAGAGTTGTTTTCCCATGGCCGGGCTTTTATCTGGCACGTGGTTGAGAGTCAAGTGCCCGTTGCTCCGGGAATTTACGTGATCAATGTTCAATATTTAACGCTCACCGGAGAGCGAAGGAGTTGGAGAAAACTCGTAACGGTTGTGCTTGACGACTAGACTGAAGTGATGTCCTGAACATTCAGAGGTCTTTCAACAGTGAAGCCTTCACCATATGGGACTTCGATTGCCGCGCCAAATTCTTTGTGTCGAGCTTCTATGTAGTTGAGAAACTTCTTGGATGATATGAGGGTTTTAGGTTCATCGGAAGCAGGATCAAAAAATTGGCTTTTAAAGGCTTGTATTGCTTCCATTTTCTTGTCCCAAACATCGCTCACGTCTATCACAAAGTCTGGTTTAATGTGACGGAACTGAATGTAATGGTATATGTTTTCAGGTCTCCAAGGTTCTTGAAGTTGCCCGTTGTCAAATGTCTCGATTTTCACCAATCCACTCAAGAAGAAGGCTCTTGAAACCAATGCGGCACCGTTCCCGTGATCGGGGTGACGGTCAGAAACGGCATTGGCCAAGACAATTCTTGGACGGTATTTCCGGATTGCGTAAATCACTTTCTTCAAACTCTCTTCCGTTTGATTGAAAAAACCGTCGGCGAGTTTAAGATTCTCACGCACATCTAAGTTTAAGATTTGACTCGATGCATCAGATTCTTGTTTCCGAATTTCCGGAGTACCACGTGTGCCGAGTTCGCCTTCGGTTAAATCAACGATGCCAATTTTAAGGCCTCGTTTTTTATGCAGTAATAGGGTGCCGGAGCAAGAAAGTTCTGCGTCGTCCGGGTGTGCGGCAAAGGCCAAAATATCTAAATGTGTATTCATGTCATGTAAGTGTTTTATGTTGACTCATGAATGCTATTTTTTATCATGCTGGGGTGCATATTAATTTCACTCAGGCTTGCCCGACAACACCACAACACGAGGTTATAACGACGTCTGCAGAAGGATAAGACGCTCTCGTTGTTTGAAAAATTCTCTCGAATTTGTGACCTAAGGCGGCGTTAAAAATCAAAAGATTAGGTGTTCCGTCAAGAGATGTCTGCGCATTCTCTAAACACTCTAAAACACATCGTTCTGTATTTACGCCGCGGGCTGTTGCGGAAGTAAAGTTTAGCTGCATCTCCTCAATAACCATGATTAAATTCTGTTGGATTGTTAAAATCGTTTATTTGTTAAATAAAATCGTTGAGTTGCACATAATAGAAGTTGGATGAATGTTTGGGTGGTGTGCCTATTAAAATTTGCAGAGCTGTTTATTTTGGTTATTCGAGTAAAAACATCAAAATCGTACACTACGTTGTCTCATCTTGCATAACCCAAGTGCAAGTTGCGGTAGTGAATTTGTGGTCTTGTTGCAATAGAAATGCTCGCCTTGCTCCCTAGATTTAATTAAAGGGGTTCAATACTTTACCATCATTGCTGTCGATCCGAGCTCTGCCAAGTTCGATTACACTTTATTTTTATTTTGATTTTTCGGTTTTGCGTTGTCAGATACGCACTCGCTTGCGCGTGGAATCAAAAGTTGTCATCACAGTGTTTTGTAACCATAGATTTGTGCAACTATTCCAACTTCTGTGCTTTAATTATCATATCGAGTTGATAGTCGAGAATGGGATCGTACTCTACCTTCAAGCTAGCGTTGTACATTTTAGCAAAAGCACCCCAATAAAAGGTTTCCACGCTACCTCGATACCCTTTCAAGATTTCATAAGTGGTTTTGCCGGTCTCTCGGTGAATGAGTTTTAGCAACAAAAGACCTTGAGAGCGCGAAAAATTCTTCATGGTTTCTATGAATTCTTCCTTGAGCGCTTTCTCCGTCTCCTTGATGTATTTTTCTTTGGCTTTAGGGTCTGAAATCAAGTGGAGATTGTCCTCCATCATTTGTAATCGAAAAGCGGCAAGTTTTGCATATGGCATTACTTTCTTTACGTTGTACTTGAGTCGGATGTATGCCTCCTTTTGTTCGGGAGTACTGAAGTCCTTCATGACTAACTCCTCGAATCGGTAGAACAACAGTGTGTCACCGGAAGCGGAATCGACAATTACTCGAACTACCTCAACCGAGTCGAGGTTAACCTTCTTTGTCTCGGTTTTTGTTGAGTCAGACTGAGCCTTACCTAAAAACGTCAAGCTCGCCAAAATACTTACGGTAAAGAGTCGTCGTTTCATTGCTATTTTAACATCAAACAGTATGCCATCTTATGTGGAATCTCCTTTAAGCTTTCTTTTCAGTTTGATAAACCACAACTCATAATTACTAATCTTCCTTCGGGGCCCTGTAGGTGGGTCACTAACCTTCGCTGGATTGCTGTACAACTCAACAAATACATAACCTCGTTGGTATGTCTTCACGGGCCAGGTCTCCAACACCTTTAATTCGGACGTCGTGAAATCACCACTGATGTTACTGTAAATAACGTGAGATACGTTCTCAATGTTATCTCCATAGAGTGATTGAAAGTCGTCTGTTGGCCCATTTAATAAGGTTGTGTAGCTCGAATTATTCAGTGGAGCATATGTGTGAACCGATGTGTCAACGTCGGTTTGTACCTCGTGCAACAGCGGAAATACGGAACGGTAAGAAAGCGTCGCATCACCCATAACCTTCCCGGGGTAAAACCAAAAGTGACCAGATACCAAAATAAGTACAACAACGATTCGGAGCCACTTGCTAGCTTGACTAATCCATTGCAGATTACCCATAATGAGCAGAGGCAAAACGGGCAAGAAATATCGGTGCATCGGTCCGGTCTTGGTGTTTACAGATATGGCAATCGCATTGAACAAGTAAAGTACCAAGAACCATGTAAAGGGGTGGTTTGTGGTCAGTTTAAGTCTGCGTCGGAACAACAACAAAAACGGAAGTATAAACAAACTCAGCTGACCATAATCTACAATCCGCCAATCCGAAACAATAAGGTTTATAACAATGCGTTTTGAGCCCGGGATTCCTCGATGACCGGCATAATCGGGAGAGCTCATCCACCAACCAGTAATGGAGTAATGATAAACGAGCCAACCAACAAACATCAACGCCGGTATTAGCGCCGATTTGAGCACAACGGTAAAGCGATCTTTTGTTGATTTCCCCCGATCGGTAAACATCCACCAAAGCCAAAGGGGAATAACCAAGAAAAGTGCTTGGAGGTGTGTAATCATCATAACTCCGGTCCAAACACTCGCTCGGGTGAAATTTGCTTTCCGAAGATTTAGAAGCACCGAAAGCACGCCAAGCGTTAAACCCATATGTAAATTGGGGTTTACACTCTGAGATAAGTACAACGGAGTAATGAGCAGAAGGAATGCCCCCCAATTGGCATTCGGAATATTTTCATGTTTGGCCAATCGAATAAATTGGACGAGCACGCCAATTGAAATTAACCAATGCAGAAAATGTGATACCCAAATGGACTTACCAAGTATGGCCCAGAATGTTGAATGTATTAGGGCCATTGTGGTTGGATGACCCGGATCCATTCCTTCAGGGAACCTAATGTGTTGAAATTTTGAACTAAATATTGTTTCAGCGGCTCTTGTGATAGAAGAAACCGAATCACCAAAAAATGGATCATTTCGAGTAATGACAAACGTTGTTAAAACACCTGAGATAAGGAGCAATAAGGGAAGTCGACGATTGTCCATTGGACAAAAATAATCCTAAAACTAAAGCAGAATTGAGCCTTCGAAGGTCTTTTTCGCAGGCCCTTTAAGTACGATTTTGCGGAATGTTGTACCATCCGTTTCAAATGACACTTCCAACTCACCGCCTAGTGTATGAATCGGCGTATTGAACGATAATTGGCTTTGGTCGCTTTTGAGATAGAGTGCAATTGCGGCTGCCGTTACCCCTGTTCCACAACTTAGTGTTTCGTTTTCAACCCCACGCTCATATGTGCGGATGTTGAGTCCAGTCTCCGTTGGTTCCAAAAAGTTGACATTGATGCCCTCTGCTTTGTACGTGTCGTTATACCGCACGTTGTGCGCAGTTGGAATGATGTCTACGTCTTCAACCGAGTCGACAAATTTGAGATAATGCGGCGAGCCCGTATTTATAATATAGTCCGATGATGTAGTTTCAATATGACTCACGTCGTGCATGTCCAATTCAACCAAGTCTCCATCAAATCGGGCTGTGTGTGCACCATCTGTAGATAAGAATTCACACGAGCTGGTTATCATGCCTAGAGATTTTGCAAAGGCTACTGCACATCTGCTCCCATTGCCACAAAAGCTCTGACTGCCATCTGAGTTGAAGTAAATCATCTCAAAATCCAGGTTTTTATGCTCGCGTATGACAATCAAACCATCTGCACCTATACCAAAGCGGCGATCGCACAAATCCGGAACAGGAAGTTGATCTAGATTGAGTTGGTTAGATCGGTCATCAATCATGATGAAATCATTACCAGTCCCCTGATATTTCTCGAATGAAATCTTCAAGTCTATTTATTTAAAATATTCAACGTTGCTTCATCCGACACCTTACGCAACTGGTTGAAAGCGCTATTGGGAACGAGCAGGTAATATGAACCGTTTTTAACCAAATAGGTTTGTTGGTTGTACTCTTTCAAGGCAACTGATGCTGCAGTTGGTGTGTCGAACAACAGTAGTTTATTGCCATCAAATTTGTACCCTTTAAAGTTTACAATACTTACCCAATATTCAACTCGGATGCTTCCATTTGGCGTCTTGATCATTTCGTCGATGCCATCATTATTCGATTGAACTTCTTTCGCGATCGTTTGCTCAGTTTTCGACTTGCGCTTAAAGATGCCTTTCTTTTCATCGTCCTCGTTTGACGGATCCACTACTTCAACCTGATCTTTTCGAACAGCAGGCATGCTGTAGGAAGTTACGGTAATCATTTTAGCCCCAATCATGGAGTCGCGAGTGGGTTTAACATTCGAGCCATCAAGTTTGCTCTCTTTCTCGCGCATGGTTGAAATGCTTTCATCAAGTTCATCTTCACTTAGCAACACGTCGGACTCGTCGGCAGCCTCCATTTCAACGTCGTCGTCCACCACAGCAATTTCAGGTGCTGGTTCTTCAGGCATTTCGGCGTTACCTTCTAACGTAAGTGAATCATCCGCCACCATTTGCTCTGTCTCATCTATTTTCTGAGGTTCGTCAGAAGGAATTTCTTGAACCGGTGGAGGCGCCTCTTCTGTGTTCTCGGCCAAGTCATTTGGGCTAAACGGCATGTTAATTTTTAGCAGCAAGCCCAGGGCGAGTACCGAAAGTATAATAGCAGCAATTGCCATCGGCTTGCGACCAAACGGTATAATTAAACCTGACGAGCGTTTAGTACGTGCCGCGAGCATAGCTTTCAACTCGGCACTCCGTTGCGCTTCTATTTCTTGAATGATGGCTTTCTGGACCTGTACTTGACGCAGAAAGTCGGGATCATCTTTAAGCCGAATTTTGAACTTATCCAGCTCCTGTCCAACCAACTCCCCATTGAGGTATTGGTCGATCCATTCGTGGATGTGCTGCTGGTTGTCCATGTCTTAATTAAAGAAATCGTCTTTGTTATATTCCTCCATCACCGACTTTTGTAAACGCTTAAAGCACTGATATTTTTTTGACTTCACCGTATTTGTGTTGGCAAAGCCCATTTTTTCAGCAATTACCTTGTTGTCTAGCCCATCGAAATAGAAGTAGCCGAGGAGCTTTTTGCACGTTTCGTCGAGGTTGGCTACCATGTCATGAATCACTCGGAAGTCTAAATGAGACGTCGAGATATCATCGGTTGTAATTTTTTCTTGAAGTGATTCATCTACAACCGTAAACCGCGTTTTTTTCTTGAGTTGCTTGAACCATAGGTTCTTTACAATTGCCATGAGATAGGTGCTCATTTTAACTGTAAGCGTGAAGTTGGGTTTGTTCACATTCCTCCAAACTGCAATCAAGCTGTCTTGAAGAACATCATCTACCTCGTCTACCGAACCATTGTTCTTGAGTATAAAGTTTCTTACCATAGCATAATAGGACTTTTGCATTGCTACCAATGCATCCTCATTTCCGGCCTTAATTTCCTCCACCAGTTGGGAATCAGAAAACCTGTTAGTCAGCCGCATTTTGTAGAGCGTTAATAGTGATTAATCGATTATGGTAAATGGCGTAAATGAACTTTGTCCTCAAATGCGTTACAAATATCGAAATTTATGACACAAATGGCCGGTGTGCCTATTTTTGTATGTGTTGATAACAGAACAATTAGCAATGAAGATGAAAAAGATATTGGGAATTTTAGGAATTGCGTTTGTAGGTGGAGCAATGGCTCTAGGCCTAAATCAACTTTTTAGTGTTAAAGAAGCAGTTCCACAGACATTTGAAGAACAACAGAAAGTTCATTTTACAAATCAGGAAGAGATTGTAGACCAAACGGGTGTAAATTTTGTAGCTGTATCGGAAAAGGCGACACCAACGGTGGTTCACATTAAAACGACCATCGAGTCTCAATCGGGTGAGATGGGTGATGTCTTTGATCCCTTCGGATTCTTCGATGATCCACGATTCAAGCAGAATCGACCACAACAAGGTTCCGGTTCGGGAGTTATCATTATGAACAACGGCTATATCGCCACCAACAACCACGTGATCGAGAATGCAAGCAAGATTGAGGTTATTCTGAATGATAAGCGTAGTTACGACGCCGAGTTGGTTGGACGAGATCCTGAGACGGATTTGGCTTTGCTGAAAATTGAAGAGGAAAACCTACCGTTTTTGAGATTCGGCAATTCCGACGACCTAAAAGTGGGCGAATGGGTCATAGCTGTGGGTAATCCGTTTAACCTAACATCAACCGTAACGGCGGGAATTGTAAGTGCTAAGGGACGTAATATCAACCTGCTACGACAAAACAGTGAATATGCGATTGAAAATTTCATCCAAACGGATGCTGCAGTAAATCCCGGAAACAGCGGTGGTGCATTGGTAAATACAAAAGGGGAACTCATCGGAATTAACACTGCAATCGCCTCAAGAACCGGTTCTTATGCAGGTTATTCATTTGCCGTGCCGGTTAACATCGCCAAGAAAATCCTAGACGACTTGAAGAAGTATGGTGAGGTGAAGCGCGCTATTCTTGGAGTGCGAATTCAAGACATCACAGCTGAATTAGCCGCCGAAAAAGGTTTTGACAAGATAGAGGGAGTTTACATCCCGGATGTAGTTGAAGGAAGCGCCGCGGATAAAGCCGGTATAAAGGCGGATGATGTGATATTGGCCATCGATGGTGAGAAAGTGAATAAAGCGAGTGAATTGCAAGAAGAGATAAGTAAGTATCACCCGGGCGACGAAGTCGTGGTTTCTATTCGTCGTGACGGCAAAGAAATCGAGAAAGAAGTAAAGCTGTTGAGCAAAGACGGGAAAAAGGAAATCTCAATGGAGCCAAATCGCGACAGTAAGGAATTGCTGGGAGCGACTTTCGAAAATTTAGGTCATCAAGAAAAGATGGAACTAAAAATCCGAAATGGCGTGCGTATCAAGAGTTTGAGTAAAGGCCCTCTCAAGGAAAAGAGCATTCCGGAGGGTTTTGTAATCACCATGATTGACAAACAACGTGTTTACACAACCAAAGACGTTGAGAAGATACTCGAGGACAAAACCGGTTCGGTATTAATTGATGGTGTTTTGCCGGATGGTACAGAAGAGTCCTATGCAATTCGAATCGATTAGATATTCATAAAAGTAATCAGCAGAGGGTGCCGATTCGGCACCCTCTTTTTGTTTGAAAATCAGTAACCTTGTACAAAACGATTCAATGGCTAAAATCAAATTTTGCGGAGCAGCTCAAACCGTTACAGGTAGTAACCACCTGATTATTCTCGACGACGGGACTAAAATTCTGTTCGATTGTGGCTTGTACCAAGGGAACGAGGACAAATACGAGGATTTTAATCGAGTTTGGCTGTACGAGCCGGATGAAATTGATTACATGATTTTAAGCCATGCGCACATAGATCACAGCGGTCGGATACCAAAACTTTGCAAAGACGGCTACAAAGGTGATATCATCTGTACCAGTGCAACTCGGGATTTAGCTTCCATCATGCTCATGGACAGTGCTTACATCCAAGAGAAAGATGTGCTATACGTCAACAAACGCAGAGAACGATTGGGGATGAAGCCGGTAGATCCGCTTTACACAACTCAAGATGCCAAGAATTGTATGGATCAGTTCATTGGGGTTGGATACAATAGATGGTATCGGATTAACGAAGAATTATCGGTTCGTTTTCGAGACAGTGGGCACATTCTTGGAAGCGCAAGTGTGACACTCCGAGTAAAAATGCCCGATGGCTATTACAAGTACATCGGTTTTACGGGAGATATTGGCCGGCCGGATCGCCCAATTTTACGGGACCCAGTACCGATGGATGATGTGGACTATCTTATCTGTGAGTCTACGTATGGTGGCAAAACCCACGGTGGAATGCCCGACAATAAACAAGAGTTGTTGGATGTTATTCACCACACATGCGTTGAGAAAAAAGGTAAGTTGATTATTCCGGCCTTCAGCGTTGGTCGAACCCAGGAGATCGTTTACATGCTTGATCAGTTAGAACATGAAAAACGACTTCCAAAGATTCCGGTTTATGTTGATAGCCCATTGGCGGTGAACGCAACGGATATCTTTACGATGCATCCTGAGTGCTTTGACGACCAGATATTGGATTATATGGCAAAAGATCCTAATCCATTTGGATTTAATGGGCTGAAGTATGTTCGGAGCGTCGAGCAATCCAAAGCAATAAATGCAATGGACGGACCAGCAATAATTATTAGCGCCAGCGGAATGATGTCTGCAGGTCGGGTGAAACACCACTTGGCCAATACAATACACCAACCTGAGAACACCATCCTGGTTGTGGGTTACTGCTCTCCCGGTACGTTGGGAGGTAGAATTCGAGCCGGAGCAGATGAGGTGAGAATTTTTGGCGAACATTATAAAGTGAAAGCAGAGGTGCGAATCCTAGACTCGTTCAGTGCACATGGTGATGAAGGTGAGATGATCGCATACTTGGACAACCTGAATCGACACAAACTCAAGAAGTTGTTCTTGGTTCATGGTGATGTCGAGCGACAAGAACAGTTTGAGCAGGCCCTCGAAGAGAAAGGTTTTAAGAATGTTGAAATACCGCACTTAGGTCAGTCGTATAATATTCCGTTGGGAGATAACCGTAAGAGTCATTAAGCATGTATTGTTCAACATTAAATGAATTAGGCGAGCACTTGAAGACCATCGAGAATGGTCTTGTTTTGATTTATGCGGGTGAAAAAGATTTCAACTACACGGAATTGAAACCGCATATTCAGTCAGACAGCATTCAAGTGTTTGGCGGGATGTATCCGGCCATTTTTTCCGAGACGAAGCTTCATTATACCGGTTTTATTGTCCAGCACTTTGCACAAGATTCGCATGTGATATTGGACGATTATTCAAACGTGCCGAATCAGGCGGCAAACTCAGCGCTTCAATCGGGGAGTGGGATAGTTATGGTTGATGGCTTGGCCATAAACAACCAGCAACTTATAGACGATTTATTTTATTCTGTTGGTTCCCGTTATACCTTTCTTGGGGGAGGCGCAGGATCTCTTACCTTAAAACAAGTAACGTGTATATTCGATCAGAACGATATTTATAGCGACAAAGCTTTGTTGGTTTTGCTGGATGCGGATTTTTCGCATAGCGTAAAGCATGGTTACGAGCGAGTAGATGGTCCATTTATCGCGTCTAATGTTAAGATGAATAAAATCGAAACGTTAAACTGGGGAAAGCCGTTGGATTTGTATTCCTCTACAATCCAAGATAAATGTGGCGATGTTATAGATCCCGAGGATTTCTTTTCAGGCTCCATGAAATACCCCTTGGGCATCAGTAGAAAAGGACAAGAAGACATTGTACGGGATCCAATCAGTTGTGATACCGACGGGTCAATCACGTGCATCAAGGAACTGCCTGGAAATGCAGCACTGTACTTGCTCAAAGGCAGTAAGGATAAGTTGATTGCAGCCGCAACTGAGGCCGCGGAGCAGTCGGTCTCCAAGAAAGACAAAGCACCTTCGAAGGTATTGGTAGTGGATTGTGTTTCACGAGTGTTGTACCTGGATGATGAATTTGAAAAGGAGATTACCGGCGTAAGTAACGTGCTTCACTCCAAGTTTCCCGATATTGCTGTGGAGGGTATTCTTTCTCTTGGGGAGGTTTCTGCGCAGAAGCACGAACAACTGGAAATACATAACAAAACGTGTTTAGTTGGAGTAAATTATGCATAGACTCATAAGTGATTTAGCGGATCTGTATGAGCTAGCTCTTTCAATCGGGACAAGCTTAAAAATTGAGCAAAATTGCAATACTTTTTTTAAGTCACTGGTAAAACGCAGGAATCTTATAGGGTGCTATTTGTGGGAGCTTAAACCTAATGGCCTAGACTTAGTCTATGCTTATCCAGAGGATACGACAAAATCCAGTATTGACCCTCTTCTAATTAAATCGGCATTTCCTGAGTTTCAGTTAGTCCGCCTTGACATCGATATGGTGAGTTTTCGCTCAAATGACCAAACAAAGTCTATGATATGGATGAAGGGTGGAGGTTTTTATGTGTGCCTTAGCGAGAGTAATGCATACAACTTATCTGAGAAGGATATAAATCAATTAGAGCCATTATTAAGACGTTTTATTTTGTCTGTTAAGGCATGCGTCTCTCATAAAATGCTGTTGGATGAGGTTGTACGTAGACAGGGTGTTGAAGAACGGCTCTATGAGAGAGAGTCGATGTTTAGGTTTGGTGCCAACAGTTTGGTAGAGGGTATTGTTGTTACAGACCTAGAGGATGTTATTACTTATGCCAACAAGGCGATGGAGAGTATAACAGGTTACAGCCGAAACGAAATCCTTGGAGCTGTGGGTTATAAGTTATTCAGGCCGGTCGGTTTTAAAGACTTTAAGAAAGAGGTTATCGATAATAAACGGAAGAAAGGTATTGCTGAGGTATACGAAATCCAGCAGAGATACCCTTCTGGCGAGACTTATTGGGTGAGAATTACAGGTTCTCCCTTCAGAGATCCAAAGGGACGGATTATTGGCACAATCGCCACAGTTTTGGATATTTCAGAAAGGCGACAAAACGAAGAAATGCGCGAACATCTTATTTCAAGAATGGAAGAGGTGAATCAAGAGTTAACCAATTATGCTTATGTCATATCACATGATATGAAGGCTCCACTTAGGGCGGTAAGCTCTTTAGCGGAGTGGGTTTACCAAGATTATAGCGAAGTTTTGGATAAAGAAGGGAAGGACATGCTTGAACTAATTCAAAAGCGTGTTAGACGGATGCACAAAATGATTGATGGACTTCTCACATACAGCCGTATTGGTCATGATAATTTAGAAAAGGAAGATATTGCAGTCCAGCCCCTGATCGAAGAAGTAATTGATGCTCTCTCTCAAGTTGATGGGGCGTTTGTTTGTTTGGACGTGTTTGCAGTTACAGTAAAATATCACCGGATCAGCCTGTTGCAAATCTTTCAGAACTTGATTGTTAATGCCGTAAGGTACAACGATAAAGAACGAAAGCAAGTGATTGTTAGAGCCTATCAGACAGACGCGGACGTTACCTTTGAAATAAGCGACAATGGTCCTGGTATTAAAGCTGAATTCCTTGATAAGATATTCGGAATTTTTCAAACACTTCAATCGAAAGATGAGCGAAATAGCACGGGTATAGGTCTTTCAATAGTAAAACGTTTGGTTGAAGTTCATGGAGGATGGATTGCGGTTGACTCGAAATTGGAAGAAGGAAGCACTTTTAGGTTTACAATACCAAACAGTTAAACCGATATGGTAAGTAGAAACATTTGGGTAGTTGATGATGATGACGTCGATTTGATGACCTATCAGAGGACATTTAGAGTGCTTGATTACAAAGATTTGAACATTACGTACTTCAAAGATTCTGAAACAATGCTTCTTGCATTAGAGGGTGGAGGGCAGTCTCCAGATCTGATTTTTCTCGACTTAAATCTACCGGGTTTAAATGGAATAGAATCGCTCCAAAGAATAAGACAATCGGGTTTTTACCTACCTGTTGTCTTTTTAAGTACTTCATCAAATAGTGCAGATGTCAATGTGGCCCT